>OBZV01000941.1_pt1 | contig 12759 bp, 10 predicted proteins | sample 1501581 | NCBI WGS metagenome assembly OBZV01 (sample SAMEA2580257, study PRJEB22360) | human gut metagenome | biome: human gut; feature: human-associated habitat; material: faeces | place: Denmark | collected 2008/2010
TTTTCTGAATTTTCAGGGTTTTACATACTGTTTAATCTTCAATTATCAAGGTTCTTTGTTGTCTTGTTTTTAACAGCTTGGTTATTTTATCATAACCTTTTGTGCTTGTCAAGAACTTTTTAAATTATTTTTCGTTGCTCATCAGCAACTCAATCAGTTTATCATGTATCATTGCCTTTGTCAACAACTTTTTTATTTTTCTCAAATTCTTTATTTGAGCCATTGTTTTCACAACGGAACTATAATATAACATTATACCCCGCTATTGTCAAGAGGATTTGTAGATTTTTTTACACAATTTTTCCAGCTCTATACATTGCTGTTTTTTCAAGTATTTATCTTGTTTTTCAGGAAAGGATAAACAGCACATCGTTTTGTAAATAACTGTACTGATCGCGTAGGATGCGGATCCGGGTGTATGGTTTAAAGACACAGGTGCAGCGGGCTGCGCTGAGTTTTTTAGTCCTGCGCAACCAGATTCGCAGACAAGTGTGTAGTACAGTCATTTCGAAAACGATGTACTAACATTAATATAAAATAAATGGTCAGGGAGCGTTTAAATAGACACGCTTCCTGACCATTTATTTTTATTGTAGATTTTATTTCAATCATTTTCATCCTGCACTGTAACTGTACACGGATCAGCTATAAAATCCCCTTTATCAATCCGCCTAACAGCAGGTTCATAAGATTATAACGGTATATCAGAGAAAGCCATATGCTTTTATTTATCTGTTCTTCCAACATCTGACCCACAGGTGTTTCTGTAAAAAAGCTGAGAACAAAGCCTGCGATCCATAAGATCAGGAAACCTTCAGCCAATCCCACAACACCTCCGGCCATCTGGTTTAAGCCACATAATATGGGAAGTCTTGACAAAAGATCCAGCCATCGTATGACCAGATGGATCGCTACATAACTAACCGCAAATACCAGGACAGATCCCACTGTATTGATCAGCATGTCTGCAAGACAGGTGCTGATATACTCTTCGAAGCGATCCACTCCTAACAGTTTATAAAATTCGCTGTTATTATTTTCCAGTAATACATTTTTTACAGACTGCGGCAGCTTCATTTTTTCAATAGCCATACGCTGTGCTGCCGGTAAAACGCCTGCATCTTCTGTAGGCGGCTCCCATCCGGATACTTCAATAATAAAATCAGCTGCATTTTCCCTTACCGCAGGATTTGCTTTTATAAAATCAGCCACATAGGGCGTTGCTATTTTTACCGTGATGATTGTTAATATCAGTGCTCCTAAGGAAACGCACTGACGCAGCAGGCCCCGGTAATGACCATATAGCATCGTCCCCACTAAAAAAATACCTGCTGCGATGGATAACCAATGTTCTGTCATCATTCTTCACTTGATCCAAATATAAATTTTCTGATTGCAGCTGCCACACCATCCTCATCATTATTGAGAGTAATGATATCTGCTGCTTCTTTTACTGTATCCAGGGCATTTTCCATGGCTACACCAATACCGGCAGCTTTGATCATAGGAATATCATTTTCCCCATCTCCAAAGGCCATTGTTTCTTCTCTGGAAATACCCAGATGATCTGCAAGCCACAACAGCGCTGATCCCTTATCAGCACCTTTTGCATTTACTTCCAGGTTATTATACATAGAAGAACTGATAGAAAGCTCCGACATTGCCATTAATTCTTTACGCAGGATTTCCCTTTCTTCCAGATCAGCCATAAAAATATTGATCTTTTCTGCCTGAGCACCTGTAGTTTTTACGTATTCCATTACATCCGGAACTACTTCCCTGGTATCGCGGATCAGTTTCTGCATCTGTGGACTGAGACCAAATTCATCCATATGATCAATGGAAGAAGGCTGGGTAATGGCCCTTCCGTCAATGAAGGGATCTGTTGCGGAATGATATTTTTTTGCAATATTCAAAATGCGCTGGACCATTTCATTGGAAAGTCCGCAGGTCCGGATAGCCTTATTGGTTTTCAGATCCGCTATGACCGCCCCGTTGGTAGTAATGGCATAGTTTGCCCCTGGAAGCTCCCGGATCATAGGCGGAATACCGCCTACGCCTCTTCCTGTAGCCGGTACGATCTGGATACCTGCCGCCTCACACTGCTTTAAAGCCTCATAATTTCCCTGAGGAACCTTTTTCTCCATGTTTAAAAGGGTTCCATCCAGATCCAGAGCGATCAATTTTATTGTTTTCATAAGAAATGTTCCTCCTTCAGTATCAGGAGTCCTTCTTTATCATATTTTGAAGAGAAAATACCTGTGAGTTTCTTAAAGAAAGATGGATTTTCTGCTCTGTCTGCCGCCTCTTCGATCAGATTTTCTGCCTCTGCTTTTGTGAGTGCAATTCCATCTTCTTCCATGATCTCAATGCGCTCATAGAGAGCCAGCATGCTCTTACCGGAGATGCTGCAATCGATCTTTCCAGCATACTGGCAGGCATATTTTGCAAACTCATCAATATCCATTTCCACTTCTTTTGGCTCTTCTGCCGGATGCTTTGGTTCTTTTACTACCGGCGCCTGTACCATACGTTTCTGAGCCTGTGGATTTGCAGCCTGTTTCTTTTCCGGTTGTGGAGCTGGTTTTACAGCCTGCTTTGTCCCAACAGTTTTTTCAACTGGTTTTTCAGGTGATTTTTGAACCATTTGCGGCTTTACTGCCGGCCTTTCAGAAGGCTGTACCTTCTTTGTGGTTTCTGGGATTTTAGCTGCCGGTGCCTGTGGTTTTACAGCAGCTGCCAGCTTCATTTCTCTTACAGGCTCTGCCGCTTTAACAGGCTGTTTTTCTGCTTTTTTTGCTTTGATACTGTCAGAAGTACCAATGCATTCAAAACGTTTTGCAAGCCCTGGATATACCCGGTGAAGTTCTTCTAAACGCTTTGCAGTATCGATCAGGACAACATTCATTCCTGTCTCATCTCTTGCCATCAGCTGGTTTAATTCCTGAAGAATGGCTTCTGTCATATCACCTGCTTTTTCGATGATCAGGTCCTTTCCTGTCAGTTTATCAGCTAGGGCAAATACACCTCTGCGGTTTAATTTTTCCCCGGAGATCTTTGCAGCCTGGTTTTTTACACCGGTTTCTTTATGTACCTTGCGCAATGCTTCAATAGCCAGTTCCAGCCCTTTTTCAGGAACCTCAGCCTCGATCATCAGATGGTTGGAGCCTGTGTAAACCGGACCTTTGCGGATCTCTCTGATATCTGCAAGAGCTCTTGTCTGTGCCATTTCATCTTCCGGAATATCTTCTTCCATAGCTGTAACAGATAATTTTGACATTTCTCTCGCAAGATTTTCCTGTGCCTGAGCTTCATGGAAACGGGCACGGATATCTTCATCTGCGGCAGCTGTCTCATAAATAGCCTCATCTTCAGAAACCTGTTCTTCTTCCGAAACAGCTTCCCTATCTTCACCAGCTTCCGCTTTTTCTGATGTTGGTTCCTCTTCTGTCACATCATCTTCCTGAATGGTAACTGCAGGTTCCCGTACCGGTTCTTCCGTAAACTCTTCTTCATATTCTTCCGGTTCTTCTTCCTCCGGATATTCCTGCTCATAGCCAGCATCCTGATCCTGTGTTTCTTCTGCATAGACCATCTCATCTTCTGCCTCTTCTTCACGATCCAGCTGACGGCGGTCTGTATTTTCTACAGGCTGAACAAAGGATGTGCCCTGGCGGTATTCCTGCTCTACTGCCTTTAATTTTGCTTCATATTTGTCTTTATTTTCTACCAGATCCATCTGGTACTTATTCAACGGTGCATACTGAAGCTTTAACTCCATAGCCTTATCTACATATTTTCCAAGACCAAACATAAGCATGATCTTATCGCAGGTCATAACGCAAAGCTGCTCCATTCCAGTCTTGTTGTACAATTCTGCCAGCTCATACATCCATTTTTCATCCAGCTCTGCATTGCAATACTGCTCTAAGGTATGGATCAGCTGTTCTGCAGGTGCACCTTTGGCCTTTAAGATCATATATCTTAAAATATACTGACGCGCATCATCTGCAGCCAGGTCGCAGAATTCCTTATAATAGTCCTCCGCCTCTTCTATACTGCCTTCCTTTAATGCCAGCTCTGACAATTTATAAAGCAGGCGTTTTCCAATAGGCGCACGTTCGAAGGCCAGAAGCAGGATATCTTTTGCTTCCTGGAACTCTCCATTTTTCTCATAAATGCCTGCAACCATAGACAAAATATTTACATTGCGGACTCTTCTCCAATCAATGGTATCCGCGATCTTCATAGCTGTCTCATAATCGCTTTTGTTGATCAGTTTTTTAATCTGCTCAACTTTAATATTAAACTCGTATTTATCCATCTTTTTTGTATCTCCCTGTGCTTTTCCCCGCAGCTACAGCTCTATTCTGCCTTCCAGTGCTCTTAAAAGAGTTACTTCATCAATATACTCCAGATCTCCGCCAACCGGCACTCCGCTGGCGATCCTGGTGACTTTAATGCCTGTTGGCTTTATCAGCTTGCTGATATACATAGCCGTAGTTTCACCTTCCAGACTGGAATTTGTGGCAATGATCACCTCTTCCACATCTGCCTGAAGGCGGTGCATCAGTTCCTTTAATTTAATATCATTCGGCCCGATCCCTAACATAGGTGAAATAGCGCCATGGAGCACATGATATACTCCGTTGTATTTCCCGGTCTTTTCATAGGCCGCCAGATCCCTGGTATTTTCCACTACCATAATAGTCTTATGGTTTCTCTTGTCACTGCTGCAGATAGGACAAAGTTCTTTGTCCGTCAGTGTAAAACATTCTTTGCAGTAACGTACATTATTTCTGGCACCGGTCATGGCGCCGGCCAGTTCATCTACCTGCTCTTTCGGCATATTGATAATATGAAAGGCAAGGCGCTGAGCAGACTTTGCTCCCACTCCCGGAAGCTTAGATAATTCTTCGATCAATTTGCTGATCTGACTGCTGTAATAATCCATTAGAACGGAAAGCCTCCGCCTAAGGCGCCGCCCAGTCCGCCTGTAAGTCTGGACATAGCTTCGCTGTTTGCAGCTTCCATCTGGCGGAATGCTTCATTAGTTGCTGCCACGATCAGATCCTGCAGCATCTCAATATCATCCGGATCTACTACTTCTTCTGATAATTTAATGGAAACTACCTCTTTTTTACCAGATACAGTTACAGTAACGGCACCGCCGCCTGCTGCTGCTGTGTATTCCTTCTCTTCCAGTTCCTTTGTTGTCTCTTCCATCTGGCGCTGCATACGCTGTGCCTGCTTCATAATATTGTTCATATTTCCCGGCATACCGCCTGGGAATCCGCCACGTTTTGCCATGGTGCGTTCCTCCTCATGATCATTTTGAATTTTTCTTAATTTTTAATCTTCATACGTAATATCCATATGGATCTTATCTTCTAAATCTTCTTTTGTAACGTATATGGTATCTAAGCGCTCTCCACGTCCGGCCAGCCGGGTCTTAAAATAAATGGATTTTCCATAATTATCCTGGACCAGCTGTTCTAACTGGCCTATTACAGTAGGACGCCTTCCCATATCATAGCTCATAGAGTCAAGAAATACAATGGTAAGACAGCCTTCTCCACCAGGTTCTACCACTGTATCCCTGAAGCAGGCTCTTGCACTGCCTCCTGCGCTCCGTATGATCTTCGCCCATTCATTTCTGATAAGATTTAAGTCCTCTAACTGGGCCGGTGGAAGACTGACCTGGTTTGGCGGGACAATGCCTGCTGCTTCAGAAGCATTTCCTGATGGAACACCCGGCGTGCCTGCTGCCTGCACCGGGATAGCTGCCATTTGGGGCTGCGCTCCCTGCATACCTACATTTGCCGGTAACATTCCCACCTGGGGCGGCATACCTGCTTTTGGCATAAATCCACCTGCCTCCAGATCTTCTACAGCTGCCTCTAACTGCTTTAACCGCTGGAGAACAGAATCCATATCCGGCTCCATAGACGGTCTGGTCAGCTTGATCAGGGCAACTTCCACCATAACACGCTTCTGGCTGGCATAACGCAGCTGGTTGGAAAGCTCAGAAAGCACACGGATATAGCGCATCAATGTATTTCCATCTGTTTTTGTGGAATCTTCTTTTAACTGTTTTAAATTTTCTTCTGACATGTCCAAAAGGCCTTCTGCATCATCTGTGCTCTGGACTAGCAGCAGATTTCGCAGATACCAGATAAAATCAGTGACAAACTGGCCTAATTCACGGCCCTGGATCACGATCTCCTCCAACTGTGTAATACAGTCTTTAGTACGTCCTTCGATCACAGCATTGAACATGCTGCTGAACACACCGGAATCTACTGCCCCAAGGACATCCAGTACATTTTCATAAGTCAGAAGTTTTCCATAGTGGAAAGCTACGCACTGGTCCAAAAGGCTTAGGGCATCTCGCAGGGAACCATCTGCTGCCTTGGCAATGTACATAAGGGCCTTATCTTCGGTCTCAATGTGCTCTGCTTCTGTCAGCTGGCGAAGTCTTCCTGCAATGGTCTCCAGGGAAATCCTCTTAAAATCGTATCTTTGGCACCTGGAAAGAATGGTGATTGGGATTTTATGGACTTCAGTCGTTGCCAGTATGAAGATCACATAAGATGGCGGCTCTTCCAGAGTCTTTAATAAAGCATTAAATGCACCAATGGATAACATGTGTACCTCATCGATGATATAGACTCTGTATTTTCCTTCTGTAGGCGGATACTGCACCTGTTCCCTGATATCACGGATATTTTCCACGCCATTATTGGAAGCCGCATCGATCTCCACTACGTTCATGGAGGTGCCTGCTAAAATGGACTTACAGGAGGCACATTCATTACAGGGGCTTCCGTCTACCGGATGCTCACAGTTGACCGCTCTTGCATATATTTTCGCAATACTGGTCTTACCAGTACCTCTTGTCCCGCAAAACAGGTATGCATGGCCAATGCGCTCTGATGTTATCTGGTTTTTTAAGGTCTGGACAATAGGGTCCTGTCCCTTTACATCTTCAAAAGAGACAGGACGCCATTTTCTATATAATGCCGTATACGACATTTTCTTACTCCTTGCTTTTACTGATCACTATTACTCATCACCAAAGCTGATACCGATCCGTTTTGCTTCCCTGATCATGGAGCAGTCCGGATCTACAGTCTTTAATTTTCCGGCCACTTCTGATAATGGCACTTTGGTGATCTCATTATTCTTTACAGCTGCCATATAGCCATATTCTTCATTTATAATAAGCTCTGCTGCTGCAGCGCCCAGTCTGGTTGCCAGCACACGGTCATATGGACACGGCTCTCCTCCCCGCTGCATATGGCCCGGAACGGTGACTCTCACTTCACTGCCTGTAACTTCCTGGATGCGTGCTCCGATCTCGTATGCAACAGATGGATAGACAACGCCGCTTTTCTTCTTTTCTTTTAATTCCTTTTTAGACATGGCAGCATCTTCTTTTGAAATAGCCCCCTCTGCCACTGCAAGAATAGAAAAACGTTTTCCGGCTTTAGTCCGCTTTGTAATGGCATCGCAGACTACCTGAATATCATAGGGTACCTCTGGAAGAAGGATAATATCCGCACCGCCTGCAAGTCCTGCATATAAGGTAAGCCAGCCAACTTTATGTCCCATAACTTCTACAATAAAAACTCTTCCGTGGGAAGCGGCTGTTGTATGGATACAGTCAATGGCATTGGTTGCCACATCTACTGCGCTCTGGAATCCGAAGGTCATATCTGTTCCCCAAAGGTCATTATCAATGGTCTTTGGAAGAGATACTACATTTAAGCCTTCCTCGCTGAGCATATTGGCAGTCTTCTGGCTTCCGTTTCCGCCTAATACCACCAGACAGCTTAATTTCAGTTTCTTATAGGTATGTTTCATGGCTTCAACCTTATCCAGGCCATTTTCATCCGGAAGGCGCATCTGTTTAAATGGCTGTCGGGATGTTCCCAGAATGGTTCCGCCCTGAGTAAGGATACCGGAAAAATCCGCTGGTTTCATAATCTGATAATCTGCATACATAAGGCCTTTATATCCGTCTTCAAATCCGATGATCTCCACATCATCCAGCATATTGTATAGGGACTTTGCCACACCTCGCATAGTCGCATTTAATGCCTGGCAATCACCGCCGCTTGTTAAGATACCTATTCTTCTCATATCGCATTTCCTCCATAATCAGAAATCTGGATTTTTCGTTGTTGCCCATAAGAATGATTCTATTATACCCATTTTGTAATTATAGCGCAAAGGTTTTCAAGGGGCAAGCGCATTTTCTCATTCAAACCAGCGCATGAATGAACTGCAACGGATAATAATAAATGAACAGAATCTGGATTTTAGCTTGTTTTAGACAGCAAAAAACCCGCAGATAATGGAATGATCTTTCCAAAACCTGCAGGTTTGAATTTATGAGTTAGAGATCCACGCGCCTTGCTTTGTACCGGCATCACAAACGTTACTCATGCAGTTAACTCAATCCAGGCTGCCTTACGGCACACGAAAGGTCCTGCTTAGTGCTGCTGCATTCCTGCCCTGACACGGTTCACAGGTTTCCGTTGCGTAAGACCCAAACGTCAACGCCACTTACACAAGGCAGCTTTGCAATGGTCGGTCCGGGGCAAGGCATCACCTCTGCTGGAGCGGATTGCAGATACAGGGCACCGCTATCTCCCCGGCTGCGTGGAAACTTTATGACAAATTTATGCTTATCCAGTATACCTGTGGGGCGTGTTTTTGTCAAGTTCCAGTTTGCAGTCCACTTATCTCATCCAAGTGATCTGCTTTTTTCATAATACTGTCTGCGCACTGCTTCCGGTACCAGTCTGCCACCGGTGGCCCAGGTAATATGGGCTGCGTGTTCCATTTTATCTTCCAGTCCATGCTCCTTTAAAAACTGTTTTCCCTCTTTGCTGGAACAGATTTTTGCCGGTCCCATAAAGGCAGCACAGGAACTTGGCTCTATAAAGATATCTTCTGTCTCTTTTAATGCGCCCATGAAACGATACAGTTTTTCATCTTCTACTGTAAATTCTCCTGCCAGCATAGGGGCAATGGTCTTTCCTACAAACTTTGACGGTCGTCCTACTGCCAGACCATCTGCCTCTGTTTTTCCGGAAAGTCCAATATCCTGAACGCAGATATCATTATGCAGACCCGTCATAACGCCTAAAAGCATACAGGGCGCCTGTACCGGCTCCTCAAAGAAGCAGTATACATTATCCCCAAATACCTGTTTTAAACCGAAAGTCACACCACCTGGCGCGCCGCCTACTCCGCAGGGAATATATACAAGCAGCGGATGTCCGCTATCTACGGACACACCAGTTTCTTCCAGCTGCTTTTTCAGGCGTTTGGCTGCTACGGAATAACCTAAAAACAGATTTACGGAATTTTCATCATCCACAAAATAGCTCATGGGGTCTTCCTCTGCCAGCTTTCGTCCCCGTTTTACTGCTTCACTGTAATCAGAGGCATATTCTACCACATTAACACCTTTCTGGCGCAGAAGATCCTTTTTCCACTGTTTTGCGTCCATGGACATGTGGACTGTTACATTATATCCAAGTGCCGCACTGATAATGCCAATCGATAGACCTAAATTTCCTGTGGATCCTACGTGAATGGAGTGTCTGCTGAAAAATTCCTTAAACTCCGGAAGCGCAAATTTTTCGTAGCTTTCTCCTTCTTTTAACATTCCTTTTGAAAGAGCCAGGTTTTCTGAATGTTTCAATATTTCGTAAATACCACCTCTGGCCTTTACGGAACCGGCTACTGCCAGGTCACTGTCCATTTTTAGCAACAGACGACCGGAAAGCTCTGCTTTCCATTTTTCATTCAGCCGCAGTTTCATTTGTGGTATTTCTTTTAACGGGGACTCGATCAATCCTCCTGACACTTCTGTTTCCGGGAACGTTTTTTTAATAAAAGGGGCAAAACGTTCCCATCTGCGCTCTGCATCGTCAATATCTGCCATAGAAAGGGTCTGTCCTTTCATGGCATCTTTCATATCAAGCAGTCCCGGATTGATCCATATTACCTCCTTGGCCTGCTCCATATCTTTTATCAGGGGAAATTTATCTTCTATTTCCCTTATATTTTCCATCATATCTTGTTTTATCCTTTCAGCTGGTCTCCCATTATGTCATTTACATATTTTCTCGTATACTCCAGCAGTTCCTTCTGCCAGGATACTTTGTCATAACCATGGGTGGCTCCAGGAACTACATGGCGGACTGCGCCTAGGACTGTTTTTTCATAATTGGCAGAATTATACACCAGTACATCCTTATCTCCATCTCCCTGGATCAGCCGCAAAGGCTTTTTGAAATTTTTGATCGCTGCCAGCGGGTCGATCTGTGGCGCATCCAGATTTTCAAAAAATTCATGGCATACCAGATCTCCCATAAAATCTACGTCTTCCCCTTTAAGTCCCCGATCAAACAGATCTGCGCCTAACAGATGACGGAAATTCTCATATGGCTCACTGCAGGGACTCCAGAGCAGAATACCATCTAACGGTACTTCATTACACAGTACAGATGTAACAATACCACCCATACTGTAGCCTAATATCATAAATTTCTCTGGCCTGATATTCTCTTTGATCCAATGAAGTACTACTTTTGTATCTTCGATCTCTCCGTAAATCGTGGTGTAATGGCTATCACCTTCACTGTCTCCGGCACCTGCACAATCAAAACGGCAGATGGTATACCCTTCTTCCTGCAGTTCATGGCTGGCATTTACCATAATGCGGTGAGGTGTTATCTTGTTCCCAAAAAATCCATGTTTATAAAGGACCACTTTCTTTCCGCGGACAGAAGGATCTTTGTATTCTAACAGGCACACCATATCTTTTCCACGGCTCTTTAATGTAAACGCTTCGATCATTGTATCTTCCTCCTTTAGCAGCCCATGTTCTCTCGGAATCTTTCTGTGCCTGATTTTGTGAGAAGATTTTTTGTCAGTTGTGTCCAAATTTCTGAGGCGTTGGCGTTGCGTCCGCCTCTGAAATTCGGGTGCAACTGGTGGAAAATCGGCCACAAAAGCAGGTTCAGGAAAGACTCCGAGAGGACATGTCTCAATCTTCTGGCTTTTCTTTTACCGGTCTGCCATCTTCACCTTCATAAATACGGCCCCATCCAACTAAGATAGCAATCAGCATTACAAACCATAAAATGCATGGATAGAAGCAGGTAAATAAGAATGCGTTTGGTGATAATACCTCTACAAAGTCGTAAGTAGTAGACAATGTTTTCATAATTCCTAATAACAGGAGAACGCTTCCACCAAATGGCATGCAGGCGTTAAAGGAGTCGCAGGCTACTGCCAGGAAATTAGCTCTTCTGTATGGATGAAGCTTTGCTTTCTGTCCTACTGCGTTTACTAATGGAGAAGCGCAGATATTTGGAATGGTATTGATAGCGCTGATCAAAACGGAAAATACAGTGCTGAACAGGAAGATGAGCAGTTCTGCGCCTCTGGTGGTCTTAATATTTCTGCTGAGGCGGTCTACTAATTCGCCCATATAACCGCTGGTGATAAGCAGAGAACCCATAGAAACAACTACCATTAACAGGATGCAGACACTGAGCATTCCGGCAACACCGTCCGGGAACGCGCCCATTGCTGTGCCATTTTCAATGCGGAACAGATCTGAAATGCCGAAAAGTCCGCCGCCCAGACCTACAACCAGTGCAATAACAATACCAACTGGAAGTGTTACAAACAGGTTATTTCCTGTAACTGCCATTCCAATAACGATCACCGTAGGGATCAGCATCAGAAGACCTTTTGGATTCTGGTTTTCAGCCAGTAATGTTGCTGCAACTGATGAATCCAGTCCCTGACCGGATTTTGCTCCGCCAAAGATAGCAAACAGGATAACAGAAAGGATGAAAGCAATAATAACATACTTGGAACGGTCTTTTACTGCTCCGCCGATCTCTGCGCATCCTGACTTTTTCGTGTAGGTCTGTCCTGTAGTAGAAACGATGGTGGTATCAGAAACAGGCGCGATATTGTCGCCAAAAAGTCCGCCTGAAATAATAGCACCACCTAAAACTGCAGGATTACATCCCATAAGGATACCTACTGGATACAGGATATAGCTCATTGCTGCCACTGTACCAAAAGCAGCGCCTGTAGCCAGAGCAAAGGTTGCTGAGAATAAAAAGCTTGCTACACAGAAACCTGCGCCTGATAAGTGGAGTTTAACACTCAGCCATACAAGGCCTTCTACCAGGTGACCCGATTTCAGCACAGAACCATAAATACCTACTACCAGCCAGATAAGCACAGCTGTCATTGCCATCTTATCTCCCAGACCTTCCAGTACAATGTCCCAGTATCTTACTTTATCTTTTACCAGGAACATACCTACGATCAGGCCGATCACACCGGAGGCGATCATCATGTTCAGATCTGCCGCATTGATAAATGATAACCCTATTGTAATTACGATAAATACAATAAAAGGTATCAGTGACATTCCATTGCCTCCGTAAAACTCCAGTTTCTTTCCCTCTTCCATACCTTGTGCTCCTTTCTTTTGTTTGAACTTGGTTTGGATTTGTTAATTGCAACTTAATTATATATTAATCTATACTTTACATTTTGTAAAGCGTGTTTATTTATATTTTACATTTTTGTGAATATAACTATATTTTTATGTGCAAATATAACAAAAAGGGGCTGTGAAAAAAGAATAGTCCCCCAAAAAAGAAAGACCAAGAGTTTATAATGAACTCAAGGTCTTTCTTTCTGTTATAA
>OBZV01000948.1_pt1 | contig 12617 bp, 25 predicted proteins | sample 1501581 | NCBI WGS metagenome assembly OBZV01 (sample SAMEA2580257, study PRJEB22360) | human gut metagenome | biome: human gut; feature: human-associated habitat; material: faeces | place: Denmark | collected 2008/2010
CCGCCGATTGAACCCGGCGGAGAATACGATCCATTCAGAAAGGACGACGAGAAATGAGTTTAATTGCAAAAGCTTCCGGAGGTTCTAAATTCCCGATTTTGGAGGCGGGTTCTTACCCTGCCATGTGTTATGCCATTGTTGACATTGGGCAGCAATACAATAAGACTTTCAACAACTATGCGCAGAAAGTCATTTTCATGTGGGAGCTTCCCGGAGAGGAAATCGAGATCGAGGGAGAAATGAAGCCGAGAGCAATTTCAGAGACCTATACAAATTCGTTGGGGGAAAAGGCGAACCTGCGCAAGATGCTTGAAAATTGGAGGGGCAGGGCGTTCACGCAGGAAGAAATGGACGGATTTGACTTGCGGAATGTATTGGGAAAGGCGTGTATGATCTCTGTAGTTCACGGAACAAAAAGCGACGGCTCTCCGTACGCCAAAGTGGGAAGCGTAAGTAAGATGCCAAAAGGCATGAGCGTTCCTCAAAAAACAACCAACGCCTTAATTCTGTTTGATTTGGACGCGCCGGATGCGCTGGAAAATCTGCAAAAGCTTCCGGAGTGGGTGCAGAACCGCATCAAAGAAAGCGAAACATACAAAGAAAAGATGCGACCGGACGCCAGCGTTGTAGAAGCGCGCAATGATGATTTTGCCGTAATCGACGCAGCGGAAGATTGCCCATTCTGATGGAACGGGTAGAAGCGCGTATCACGAAGGTCTTAACGGGAGAAGGCTTTTATTGCTTTGTCCCATATGAACATACGGACAATCTTTCCGAGTTGCCTATCAGGTGCACAGCGGTGCTTTCTGACGGCAGGACGATCACGGAGCGGCAGCGCAGGTTTATCTACGCGCTGCTCCGTGACATGTCCATGCATTTTGGGTATCCTCCGGAGGACATGAAAGAACTGATGAAATATCAATACGTTGCAGAAACAGGCGGAGAATATTTTTCCGTCGGGGATTGCAGCGTTACCACAGCGAACCGGTTTATCGAGTTTGTCATAGAGTTTTGTGTCCGTTGGGGCGTACCAACAAAGCAGGATTTCGTTGAAAACAGTCCGGATATTGGACGATATGTATATGCTTGTCTGATGAACAAAAAGTGCTGTTTAACCGGACGTGTCTGTGAACTGCACCACATTGATGCGGTTGGTGCTGGTAGGGACAGGGAAGAAATTGTGCACAAAGGTATGCGTGTGCTTCCGCTTTCGCACGAAAAGCATATGGAAGCGCACACGTTGGGACGTGATACGTTTTTGAAGAAGTACCACCTATCGCCTGTAACACTGGATGACAGGCTTTGCAGGCGTTACGGATTGAAAGGATAAGAAATGAATCTCGCGGTAGAATTACTTTCCAACACCGGATACATCATGTACAACAAGGCACTTGCCCGTGTTCTTGGCGTGAATGAAGCGGTCATGGTTGGAGAATTGTGTGCGCGGTATCAATACGCATTTGATTCTGGTTTTTTGGTGGAACACGACGGCTGGTTTTGCGTGAGCCGTGATGACATCGAATGTGATACCGGGCTTACAGCAAAGCAGCAGCGCTCCGCGCTACAGGCCCTGATTGACCGAAACGTGATTGAAAGCAAACGCATGGGCGTGCCAAGCAGGCTTTTTTACCACTTGAATGTGCATGAATTAAATGCGGTTTTTGATGAAATCGAAACGACTAGATGTGACAAAAGGTCACAACTGGCTGTGACAAAAGGTCACGACATACATATATATATAAAAAATAATAAAAAAGAGAGTGACGCACACGCATCGAAATCTGTTACGACTGAGAGTGCATCTGCGAACACATACGGCAGTTTCAAAAAGCCGTCTGAAGAGATTGCATCATATTGTGCAGATCGAAAAAACGGAATTGATGCATCGGCATTTTATGACTACCACGAAGCCCGCGGATGGATGCTTGGAAAGGTCCGGATGAAAGATTGGCGTGCCGCTGTAAGGACGTGGGAGAGAAGGAATTGCACGGAAAAGAAAGAGAGGCGTACGGTACTTGAATAGTGCGGAAGTCGCGGTGATTGGATGCCTCATACAGAACCAGAATTGCCCGGGAGAGGTATTCGGTATGTTGGATAAATCCGATTTTACGGACCTTGACCTTGCGGAACTGTTTGAAGAATTGCACCAATTATGGCAGCGCGTTGGAAGAATCGACACTGTTACAGTTTGCGGATTACCTGAAAAACAAGACCTTGTGCTGCGATGCTGTGAAGCGCCTGTATCGTATTCCGCATATGAATCTTACTGCAAAACCGTGAAGGACAATGCAGTTTTAACGAGGGCACAGAGCATTGGGCTTTCCATCGCGTCTGAAGGCCTTACAGTGGAAGAAACCAGAGAAAAAGCAGATGATCTGATCCGATTGCTGAACGGAACAGCGGAGAGCGAAGGGGTTTCCATGATGAACGGGGTACTCGACTTCCTGCGCCAGCAGTCGGAAGGAGAGCGGGAGTATTTCAAAACGGGATTTTCGAGGCTGGATAAATACTCCTATATGAGCCGAAGCGATTTTGTCATCATCGGAGGAAGGCCGAGCGCGGGAAAGACGGCGTTTTCATTGGCGCTGGCATTGAATTTCGCAAAGAACAAGTACAAGGTCGTATATTTTAGTTTGGAAACGCGTCCGGATAAGCTGGTAAACCGAATGGCAACGAACTGGTGCGGTCTCGATTTCGACGATGTGAAGCGCAGAACGCTTGACATGAAAACCGTTGATTTGAACTTGATGGACGAACTGGCGGCGTTGCCGATTGAAATCGTTCCGGCAAGTGGGAAAGGCGTGGCGTGGATGCGTTCCGAGGCTTTGCGCAGGAAAGCGGATGTTGCAATGGTGGATTATCTCGGGCTTGTAAAGAGCGACGGAAAGACACGGTACGAAAAGGTAACAAATGCGTCTCTTGCGATGCACGATTGGGCACAATCCACAAACATGCTTGTGATCGCTCTATCTCAGCTCAACCGTGGTGGGGCGGGACAGATGCCAAGCATGGAAGATTTGAGGGAAAGCGGCCAGATAGAACAGGATGCAGACGAGATATTATTGTTGCACAAGGATGACGATAAGCGGGAATATACGGTAATCATCGCAAAGAACAAAGAGGGACGGACCGGTGATATCCCGATGAACTTTAACGGGCTGCACCAGCAGTTTACCGAAGTGGTATTTATGGAGGAGCCGTGAACAGCCGTGAAAAAGGGAAACGCGGAGAGCGGGAGTTGGCCGGAGAACTTCGTAGGCACGGATATGATGCCAGACGAGGGCAGCAGTATTGCGGTGTGAACGGCGATGCCGACGTTGTAGGCCTGCCGGGGCTGCACATCGAATGTAAGCGTGTGGAAAGGCTTGACCTGTACGCCGCTATGTCACAGGCCGAGCATGACGCACCGGACGGGATGCTCCCCGTGGTGATGCACCGGAAAAATAACTGCCAGTGGTTGGTTACAATGCGGCTGGACGACTACATGGAGATTTACCGGGAATGGGAGGCCGGGAGAAGATGAGCAAAAACCTTGCGCTTACGCTTGCCCGTGCAAAAAACAACGGGATTCGTGAAGGAATCGATGCTGTGTGTGAAGCCATGGCGCTGGCACACTACAACGCAGCAATAGAGCTTGAGCTTGATGAGCGAGAGGTCGGAGCATTTTATACGCGGATGCGCACGGAGCTGCTGGAGATCCTTGCACAGGGCGGAAGAGATACGTTTACAGATGAGATGCGGCACGCTATAGCGGTTGCCTATGAAAAGATGGGCGTAGAGCCGACGTGAAAATTAGTGGGTGGTAGAGAAATGGATAAAGTGCATTTTAGCACAGGAAAAGACGATTGGGAGACACCGCAATGGCTGTTTAACCAGCTTGATGACGAGTTTCATTTTACGCTTGACCCGTGTTGCACAGCTGAAAACGCAAAGTGCCGCAAGTATTATACAAAAGCAGAAAACGGGCTTGAGCAGGACTGGAAGGGGGAAACGGTTTTCTGTAACCCGCCATACTCTCGAGGAAAAAAAGGTACACCGGGACAAGAGGCGTGGATTAAAAAATGCTTTGAGGAATCGAAAAAAGCGGGTACAACTTGCGTTATGCTGCTTCCAGCGCGTACTGACACGAAGGCATTTCACACATACATATATGGATATGCCGAAATCAGATTTATTCGCGGAAGATTAAAGTTTGGAGGAAGCATAAATAGTGCACCGTTCCCAAGTATGATTGTGATTTTTAAATGAGAGGAACCGTAATGGACGATTTGATAAGCCGAAAGGCGCTGCTGGAAGAGTTGGATAAGTGGATAAACCCATGCGTGAACTATGATAAATCAGAATTTCTGAGCGGAATTGCAACGGCGATTAGTGAGGTCGAAACTGCGCCAACCGTTGATGCCGCTCCGGTGGTGCGTGGTGAGTGGATAGGATACGAAACAAGTTCATATAACGGAAATAATGAGTACGGAGAACCAAGATGGATTCCAAAAAAGTTTTTTAGGTGCAGCATATGCAGGAAAGGTACAGCAGTTAGACACAACTTCTGCCCCAACTGCGGCGCACTTATGGACGGAGGGAATGACGATGAAAATTGAGACAGCCATAAATAAAATTCAGAAAGAATACGAAAGAGCAAAAAATCTTGAATTTGTAAGAAATCCAGTGGCCTACGCTTTATACCAAGTTTGGAAAGAGGCAGATAAAGACGGAGGGAATGACAATGACTGACCAAAAAGCGATTGCCATATTCACGGGCTTGAAGATGATGGTGGGGACCGAAGCAAAGGAAGCATGTGATGTTGCTATCTCCGCCCTCCAAGAGCGTGAGGAACGAAGCAAGGGATGTGAGTTTTGTGGAGCAAAACTGTATTTAAAGAATACGCAGTATGCAAGACCCTTGCTTGCACCTCTGACGGAAGTACAGGCGTTGAGGGACAAATTGTTAGACCTAACAGGCGAAGTGTATGTTGAAATTGACGCTGGTTTCTGCCCCATGTGCGGCAGACCGCTGAAAGGAGAAGACAATGGCAAGGCTGATTGATACCCGCGCAGTAGCGAATAAAATACATGAGTACATGGAAGATTTCCCGCGCGCTGAAACTAGGCTGGCAACTTGTAGAGTGATTTTGTCTATGCTCGGGGATGAAAATCAAATCCCCACCATCGACCCGGTAACCGCTGCTGGTGCGTGCTACTGCCGGGAGTGCAAGCACTGGCAAGAACATTATGACTATTGCAAAGAGTTTGCGGAAGAGCGCAATCAAGGTGATTTTTGCAGTTGGGGCCAGCGCCGGGAGGAGGATTGAAATGGAAGATATCTTCGATAATGGCACGCCGAAATACCAAAGGCCGCAGGATATCTATGATGCCGTGCAGGCGATGGCGAGCGGCGAGGAGATCGGGATTCTATCTCAAATGTTCTCGGACGTATCTTGGGAAAATCAGGATTACTACTATGCCGATGCCGGGGCAAAACTGCAAGAGCGCTGGGAAACGATGACTGATTATGGCGACAAAATGTGGCCGATGGATGCTGCGGCATGGCAGATGGAAGAATCCGACGCAAACGAATGGTTTTTCGAAATTCTCAACAATGATGATTTGGCAAAGCGCATCGGCTGGAAAAAGATGTTTACCGATATAGCCCTAAGCGGGATAAAAGGCTATTACGATAAGGCCGTAGAAGAGTTTAGATATCAGCTTGGGGAGCTGAATCGATGGGATTTCACGTCGAATGCGGGTGCGCTTGGTGCAGCATTGGAAGAATGTGGTTTTAGCGGCTCTCATATCCTTCACAGAAAAATATACAATGATTTGTGCAGTGCCGTGTACAAAAAGCTGAAAGGCTTAAAGCTTGAGGGCGAACGGCAGCTGATTGCAGAAAGCCGCGCCATGTTGACGGCCTACGATGATTTTATGTTCGGGCTTCGCAGCAACCAGGCGCTGTACTCCCAGCAGGAGATCATGTATCAAAAGCGCGTTGCGCAACTAAAAGAAAACTATGAAAATGCGGTGCGTGAACTGCTGAACGAAGCGCAGGCGCAGGGCGTTGTTCTCACACTTCCAGACGAAAAAATGAAATTGGAGGCACACAATGGAACATGAATTTGAAAGGCAACTACGCACATTGGCGATTGAGCGACGCCCGGAGGCGTGCCTCGGATGCGGATTTGAACACGGATGCAGCGTGCATGGCTGCGCGGTGATTCATGCGGCGGTTAACCGCCTTGCCGCCTATGAAGAAACCAGACTTGAGCCGGAGGATATGAAAAAGGCGTTTAACGAGGACACCACACTAAAATTAGCTGGGCAGATACTTGGCGTGACGCCCGGCCGCCTCCGCGAGCTGGCGCAGGCGAAGAAAGAGGGGCGGCTTGTGGTGCTGCCGTGCAGTATTGGGGACCCTGTTTTTATGGGAACTGGCCGGTATAAAATTACAGGATATGAGGAAGATGTTTGCGACGGTTTCTACATTGGCCGCGATGGCGTTTTGCAGGTGAAGGCTCAAAATTATAATGGGAACCACGGTACATATGGAGTTATTGGCCAAACGGCAGAACTGACCCGCGAAGCCGCCGAGGCCGCGCTGAAGGAAAGGGAGGCAGAGTATGACACGGGAAGAACTACAATCGGCAATTCAAGACTTTTGGGATGAGACGTTTAACCATAGCGTACATCCAGAGATAAGCGCTGAATCAAAGATGATTGCATTCCAGTGCATGATAGATGCAGCGAAACAAGAGCTTCCTCTGACATTGGAGGATCTGAAACAGATGGAGGGAGAACCTGTTTGGGTAGAAGCGTCAGGCATCACAAAATACGGGAGATACGCCATAGTGGATTCTGTATATGTGGAGGACAAGATTTTATATCTGCGTAGGGATTATCCGTGTCTTGACTACGGAGAATTGTGGCGTGCCTACCGCTCAAAACCGAAAAGGAGTGAGTAATTATGAAGTGCGAAAACTGTACCAAGTACGATGATTGCCGGATAGGCTCGGGCTTGACATGGCCGTGCGTGGCGTATGTGCCGAAAAATATTGGAAGATGCGGCATTTTAAAGCGTGTGGAAACGTACACGGATACACGGACTTGCGTTAACTGCCCGCTCGATGGGCATTGCGAATTTGTGGTTTGCCGTGAAAAGGAGGGTAAGCAAAATGTTTTTTCTGAAAACGATAAGGGCTGAAAAAGCAGCAATGATTATTGCAGGATATTGCGATAAGCAACTAACTTGCGATAAGTGTAGGTTTGCAGATGAAAACGGTGATTGTACGTTGCAAGCAAAAATTCCATCGGATTGGGAAATGCCGAAGGAGGGCGTACAGCATGAGTGAATTTGAACGACAGGGTTACGCAGATATGAAATCCGCAGACCGCGTTTTACTCTGGATGGCCAAGTGTGTGGAACTTTCTGAATTTTCGGATATGTTAACAGCTGAAGATATCGAGTTACTTGTGATGGTAAGAAAGATTACGAAAAAGGAGACAAAGAAATGACGAACGTTGTACTTGTAAGGCATGAAGCCGACTATGGATTCGGTAATTATCTTTTTGAAACGCCTGTTGACTTGAAAAAAGGGCAGCGCATGCGTGTGAAAACGCGCAGGGGCGAATCGGATGCTATTGTCATGCATGACAGCGCCAAAGTTGACGAAAATGCGCTTGTCATGATGGTGACTGCCTGTCATGCGAGCCTGCCGCTTGCGCCTGTGATTGGCGTGTATTCGTTCATTCCGGTGGGCAGAGGCTAACAAACAGGCCCAAGGAGACTGCAAAATGAAAGTGAGGGAAAATATGAAAAATGGAATTGTTGTAGCCTTATTGATGATGGCATGGTTAATTGTGATGGCATTGACCGGCTGCTCTACCGAAGCAGATCGGGTGTCCTACAATCTGTCTCAGCAAGCAGACAATTTCAACGATATCCGGCAGGTGACGGTAATAAACTGCCTGCAAGGCGATGTCCTGTTCCAGATGACGGGCAAAATGAGCATCACGGCGGATACCGAGGATAATCAGCTGGAAATCGTAGTCGAAGACGAAAACGGAGAATATAAAAAGCACTTTATCGGCCTGAGCGACAATGTCACTTATGTAGTGGAGGATGTCACATCTAAAGATGTCAACCAGTATAAGTACACGCTGAATTTCAACCCCAAAATGTGGCTCCCTGAGATTTCCACAATTGAATAGGAGGTCGTCCCATGCAAATCTTGATAAATCTGGCGGTCTTGGCCGTCGCACTGGCGGTTGTGGCCACGCTGGCCTGCATTGCCGCGGGGAGGGATGGGCGATGATAAGCGAGGCCGATAAAAACGAAATGTGCCGAATGCGCAGGCTTGGCTTTACACTGGACTATATCGCCAAGGCGACAGGATATTCAGCTTCCAGCGTAGCAAACGCGACCACGTGCGTGGAACGACCATTGGCAAGCAGCGGAAAGGATAAGCAAATCGAAGCAATGATACATAAGCTTGTGCGGTATCGGCCACCGGGCGCTGGTACGCACCGCGAAAAGCGTTCGTGCGAACACTGTCAATGGCGAATGAACAAGGAGGACCCCGTTGTCTGCGGAGTTTGTTATCGGGAGGTGTTCGGGTGACATTCAAGGAGTACAAAAAACTGTGGGCCTTGCCTGCTGACATAAAAGCCCGGGAAAGCCGGATTGAAAAACTGCTCCGGCGGAAAGATACCATTGCGCAGGACGCAGTGCATGGCAGCGCGGAAAACTTTCCGTACACAAAGCATACGGTCATTATCCGCGGGGTGGAAACCGATGCCGACGTTTTGGCCATGCAGGCAAGGCTGCAAAAGCTCAATGACGAATACGACCGGCTGTACGGCAGGGCACTGATCGAGATAGAGGATATCACAGATCCCGAGGTGCGTGTGGCAATCAGCCGCAGAAGCTTTGACGGCTGGAGCTGGGCGGAGGTTGCGCAGGAGCTTAGCCCGTCTCGAGATGCGGAAACCGTGAGGATGGTCGTAAACCGATATTTCAAAGAAAATAATTCTTCTCGGTAGTTTGTAGCGGAATGTTCGTTTTTGATGCGTTATACTTAGAATTGAGAAAGTGCATCGGGAAACCGGTGCGCTTTCTTTGTATTTGCACGTCGGGAAGGGGGAGGCAACATGACGAAAAAGCAGAAGCGGTTCTGTGAAGAATATTTAATCGACCTGAACGCCACACAAGCCGCCATACGGGCTGGCATATTCCATTGGACAGGAAAACCTGAAGAAACCTGAACTGCATACGCGTATCAGCAGGGCAATGGCTGAACGTTCGAAGCGAACAGGTATAAACGCTGAACGCGTGCTTACGGAGCTGGCAAAAATCGCTTTTGTGAATGCCGCGGATGTGATCGACGCCAGCGACGCCACGTTGAGAGAAGATGCCGCCCCCGAGGATCTCGCGGCCATTCAATCGGTAAAAGTGAAAACTTTCGGAGAGGACGGACTGGAGCGAGAGATCAAAATGGCAGATAAGCTCAAGGCCCTGGAATTGCTGGGCAAGCATTTGGGCATGTTCGAGGACCGGCTGAAAGTGGCCGCGAAGGTGGACACAGGCAAACTGGACGGCATTCTCGCGCAGTTGAGAGGCGGGCCGCCGGATGGCTGACCTGATCCTCTCGGAGAAGTATAAGGCATTCCTGCGCTGCACGGCGCCGGTGGAGTTTCTGGAAGGCACGACGGCCGCAGGCAAAACGACCGTGGGGCTGTTCAAATTTATTCTACGGTGTGCGGAGAGCGAGAAGCGCATCCATGTTTTGAGCGGCCTGGATCAGGGGACCATCGAAAAGAACATTATCACAAAGGAACTTGGCATCCTGGATGACTTCGGCGGATTGGTGGAGTATTGGCCCAGCGGACGCGGCGACGACCGTATGGCGCATTTGATACTCCATACCACGGACGAGGACAAGAAGATTTATGTGCTTGGCTACGCGGACAAGGCGCGCTGGAAAAAGGCGTTGGGCGGACAGTACGGATGTTTGTATATTGACGAGATAAACATTGCGGACATGGATTTTGTGCGGGAGGCGTCCATGCGCTGCGACTATCTGCTGGCTACATTGAACCCGGACGACCCGGGCCTGCCCGTGTACGAGGAATACATCAACCACAGCCGGCCTATGCCGGAATGGGAGAACGACACGCCGCGTGAAATATTGGAGCTTTTGAACCGTGAACCCAAGCAGGGATGGGTGCACTGGTTCTTTTCTTTTGAGCACAATGCCGGGCTTTCCGCAGATAAAGTCGAGAAGATCATCAGCATGGTCCCTCCCGGCACAAAGCTGTATAAAAACAAGATTCTTGGCCTGCGCGGGCGGGCCACGGGGCTGGTGTTCAACTTAGAGGACAAAAGCCTTATCACGGCACAGCAGGCGCAGCAATTCAAGTATCTGCTGTTTACAGCGGGGCTTGATACAGCTTACAGCCAGAACTCGGCGGACACGTTTGCGTTTACCTTCTGGGGCGTTACCACATGCCGGCGCCTGGTGGGGCTGGACGTGCGCGTGTACAACAACCGCGACTTGTCCCGCCCGCTGACGCCAAGCGACATCCCGCCGCTGTTTGAACAATTCCTGGAGGCGAACCGGAGCCGGTGGGGATTTGCGCGCGACGCTTTTGTGGACAGCGCAGACCAGGCCACTCTGCTGGAGTGCCGGAAGTACAAGCAGCTGCATGGCAGTGTGTACAATTATCTGGACGCCTGGAAGAAGACGAAGATTATCGACCGCATCAACCTGCAGGCCGGGTGGATGGCGCAGGGATATTATCTGCTGGTGCGCGAAGCGTGCCGGCCGCTTATTGATGAGCTCAACGTGTACAGCTGGAAAGAGGACAAATACGAGCCGGAAGACGGGAACGACCATTGCATCAACAGCGGACAGTATGCGTGGCTCCCGTTCAAGGACCGGATAGGAGGAACAGCGTGAAGATTGGAGAGAGGGTGCGCGACATGATACGGCATTGGCTGCAGATCCAGCCGGCAACAGGCCAGAACATCACGATAAGGGAGACCGCGAGCTTTGACGTGAACTGTATGCGAAACCGTGTGTGGTATCGTGGGGACGCGAGCGAAATCGAGCAGCTGTTCAAGGCCTTGGGGCAGGACGCGGTTGGATGTGCCCGGTTTTGGGCCGCTGCGCCGGCCACGAGCGACGTGCGCAAGGCGCACAGCGGCATCCCGGCCATATTGGTGGACACGCTGGCATACTTAGTCAAAAGCGACCTCAATGATGTGGACTTTGAAAGTCCGGACGGCGCCGGTGTATGGCCGGACATCGCGAGGGATTGCGGCTGGGAAGAAATTATAGGCGACGCAGTATCCGGCGTGCTGGCCATTGGTGACGGGGCTTTTAAGATTAGCATAGATCCGCATGTGAGCGAGTATCCGCTGCTTGAGTTCTGGACGGGAGACCGTGTAGACTTTATCCGGAGGCACGGCCGTATAACGGGTGTGGTATTCAAGAGCCTGTATCACGAGGGCGGGGCAGAATATGAGCTGCGGGAGATTTACGAGCCCGGAAGCATCCGCTATGAACTTTGGGAGGGCGAGAAGGTTGTGCCGTTGGGGCGCGTGCCGGAGCTTTCCGCCTACAAGCCGGTGCATTATGACGCCGCTTTTCCTTTGGCCGTACCCTTGTGTGTGTTCAAAAGCCAGCGGTACCCGGGGCGCGGGCGCAGCGTGTTTGACGGCAAGACCGACGCCTTTGACGCGCATGACGAAGTAATAAGCCAGTGGATCGACGCGGTGAGGCATGGGCGCGTGAAGAATTATATCCCCGAGGACATGATCCCCCGCGACCCGGAAACCGGGAAGCTGCGCAGCGTGGACAGCTTCGGCACAAACTTTATACAGGTGCAAAGTTCAAACAAGGAAAACGCCACGGCACAGATCGACACCGTGCAGCCCGAGATCCGTTATGATGCGTTTGTGGAAAGCTATGCCGCCACGCTGAATATGTGTCTGCAAGGGATTGTGAGCCCGGCCACGCTTGGAATCGACGTCGGAAAAATGAGCAGCGCCGAGGCGCAGCGCGAAAAGAAAGATATTACAGGCATGACACGAAATGCCATTACGGATGCGCTGGAAAAGGTGCTTCCGCAGGTGGTGTGCTCCATGCTGATGACGTATGACCTGATGCACTCAAACCAGGCGGGTGCATATGAGCCGAAGGTGACCTTCGGCGAATACGGCGCACCGGACTTTGACAGCCGTGTGCAGACCATTGCCAGTGCGGCCACTGCCAGCGTGATGAGCGTGGAGGCGCAGGTGGACGAGCTTTGGGGGGCGAGCAAGGACGACGATTGGAAGCGAGCGGAGGTGCAGCGCATCCTGACCGAACGCGGCATCGAGGATACACCTGAACCCGGTATCTGGGAAAGCCTGTCGGCCGGGCAGGATACGGATATTCCGGGCAATGACGCCGTATGACGGCCCGGGAGATCGCCGCACTGTTTGAGGACCTGGAGCTTCGGCTGATTGCATCTCTCAAACGCAACCTTGCGCGGCATAAAGCCGAGGAAAAGGACGAGGGTTTCGACTGGCCCGCATGGCAGGCCGAGAAGCTGCACAGCCTGCAGCGTTTCCGGCGTGAAAACAA
>OBZV01000949.1_pt1 | contig 12609 bp, 10 predicted proteins | sample 1501581 | NCBI WGS metagenome assembly OBZV01 (sample SAMEA2580257, study PRJEB22360) | human gut metagenome | biome: human gut; feature: human-associated habitat; material: faeces | place: Denmark | collected 2008/2010
TGCCTTCTTACGTCAGACCCGGAATCCGAAAGTGCGCAAAAAATCGGGCGTTATCATCACATCACGCTTTCATACACATTGCCGATTGACAGTCCTAGAACACAGCCTAGAACTGTCATGGCATGTTCGTGCAGATAGGGGCTCCAACAAAATTGGCTAAAAGAGAACTTGGCAACCTATAACAAGGACGCGCCCGTGTGCCCTTACCGTTCAGCTCCGCTCACGAATGAAATCGAAGATCACGTCGAAGACCTGCTGGCTCCAGAAATCGTACTCATGTTCGGCGCCGTCGACTAGCACCAGCTGCGCGTCCACGCCGTGCTCGACCAGTCGGTCGCGCATCTTGACGGATTGATGATAGGGGACCACGGTGTCGGCGGTACCGTGCAACAGGAGCATCGGCGGATACTGTTGGTCATCCCGCACCTGCAGGTAGGGGCTCATGTCAGCCGCGCGCTGACGGACCTCGGCATTGATGCCGGTCTCATGGGTCGCACCCACCACGGCCGCGAACGGGCCGAAATAATACAGCCGGAATGGATTGGTCTCATCGTCGAATGCGTCGACTGCTTCAAGCATGTCGGTGGGCGGGAAGCAGCTGACCACGTACTTCACCGCATCGCTTTCATCGGCATTGGTGCCGTCCTCATACCGCGGATCGTCGGCGGTCAACCCCACCAGCAGCGACGTGTTGCCGCCGGACGACGTGCCCCAGATGCCGAGACGGTCGGGGTCCACGTGCCATTGACGCGCGTTTGCCCTGAGATAGCGGATGGCTGCTTTGACGTCCTCGAGATATGCGGGGAACATGTCGTGGGGGTCGCTCGAGGCATCGCGATGATTCACCGTAGCCACCACAAAGCCTTCGCGGGCCAAAGCCGAGAGCTGCGGAATCTCGTAGTCGCGATGCGGCGTGGTCCAGGCGCTGCCTTGCACGAATACCACGGTGGGGTAGCGGCGGTCATCGTCATCGCCGGTGGATTGTGGTGAGATGATATCCATCACCAGGTTATCGGCCCCGGTCTTGTACGCCACGTTGCGGGTCAGCGTGGCCAACCCGGCAAGCGTGGGATTGTGCGGGATATGGATGACATTGTTTGCGCCGGCGTTGGCATCACTGACTTTGGCTGAATCGGTAGTGTTCATGGAATCCCCCTAGCTTTGTTGCTATAGAGGTCATCATACAAGAAATAGGCATGATTACGGCACAACGATGTCTCGGTCACAGCGAAGACATAAAGACGCGAAGACGCGCCCGGCAGCGCGCGCTGCCTGCCTGCGAGTTGCCTTCAAGTGCACTTCAAGCGATAAGGTGACATAAGCCGCGGCAATGGAGATTGCTGCCCGGCAACGAGGCGGACAGTGCCCGTTCGCCGATTCACGATAACAGAAATGAGACACTATGAAGACTCAGGAAATCGGACAATCCGGCATGATTGCGTCACGAGTGGCGCTGGGCGTGATGCGCATGGACGCGTTGGATGCCGCCGATGCGGCACGTACCGTGGCCGTGGCCCATGATTCTGGCATCGACTATTTCGACACGGCGGACATCTATGGATTCCATGATCATGCCGCGCACGCCAGTTCGAAGCGTTTCGGCCAAGCGTGGAAGGACGCAGGACTCGACCGCAGCACCATCTTCATCCAAACCAAGTTCGGCATCGACTACAGTTTCGGCGAAAACGATGGCGGCGCAAACGGGTATGACTTCAGCGCCAAGCATCTGATTGACGCACTCGATCACGAGCTTGAGGCTTTGCAGACGGATTACGTCGACGCCGTGCTGCTGCACCGTATTGACACGCTGTTTGAGTTGAACGAGGTCGCCGAAGCATTCGACGCGTTGGAATCAAGTGGCAAAGTGCGTCATTTCGGAGTCAGCAATATGGGCCCGTGGCAGATCGAACTATTGCAAAGCGGCCTTCGTCAGAAATTGGAAATCAACCAACTGCAGTTCGGCCTGATGCATACGCAGATGCTCGACGCTGAAATCCAATTCAATATGGCGAGCGATCCCGCAGCCGATCGCACCGGTGGCATCCTGCCTTATTCACGGCTGAAGCATATGACCATTCAGGCATGGTGCCCATTCCAATCCGGCACGGAATACGGTCCGTTCGTCGGCAACGAGCATTTCCCCGAGCTGAACGTCGAATTGACCCGTCTTGCCGGCAAATACGGTTCCACGCCCAACGGCATTGCCGTCGCTTGGATTCTGCGTCATCCCGCCGGTATCCAGCCGTTGCTCGGCTCAATGACACCGGAGCGCATCCGCCAGATGGCGGCCGGTGCCGATATCGAACTCGAACGCCGTGACTGGTGGTCGCTGTATCAGGCAGCCGGCAATCCGTTGGTGTGAGCGAGAGATGACGAGACCACTGCCGTTGAGGCGCGTGTTCAGCGTGCATACATCTCAACGGCAGTTAATGCTGTGTCAATCCACCCACGACGAGAACAACGACACGAACATTCCGCGAATCACATCAGAACGACGGCATATCGAGCGAGGGAACTGAATCATCGGCCTTACTGGTCCCGTTCGCGGGCGAGTCGACATCGTGATTGCGGAACCACTCGACAACCTGTGTTTCACTCACCGGCATCAAATCCCAAGCATCCAAGCCAACATTCAGTGCCTCCGGGCGTGCACCATCTGGCGAAAGCTGATGTGTATGTCCATACAGCAGTTTGCGGCCGTCAAACGGCAACGCCTTGCCGCTGAACTTCGCCACATCATCGGGCCAACTGTATGCCAGATCCTCCCGATACGGGTAATGCGAAAGATTGACCGTACCGAGTCCCTCAATCTCAACCGTATCGTGCGGCTCCAAACTTTCGAACAGGTTAAGTGCGGGGCGGTCTTCCAACCACCAGTCATCATGGTTGCCGATCACACCATGCAGATGCTTGCAATTGAGCGCTCGCAGGCAGTTCTTCAGATGGGTCAGCGATGTGCGGAAACCGATATCACCCAGAATCCACAGCTCGTCATCCGGGCCGACCAAAGTGTTGATATGATCCACAATCGCCTTGTCATGCGCATCCGTATCGGCAGTCTGACGAAATGTCGAACCTGCACTGAACGTCGTTTCCTTGGCCCAATCCTCGGCGACTCGGCGACCCTGCGCTCGCAACACCTCCTCGTAACGCGAGCGCGTCGGGTCAAACGTCGTGAACCCTCTCAACACCGTGACCAGCGGATGCCCGAAATGCGTGTCGGTCGTGAAATACCTCATGACAGTCGCCTTCCCTTTTCGGCGTGCAGCAATCGTTTCCCATCCTAGGCGCAGCCGGCACCTGTCGGTTCGTGTTGCCATAATGAGGCGCATTGCAGGGGAACCAGTGAACGCAAGCTGCCAGCCATCGTGACGGCGAACGGGTTGAGAAAGGCGCTGTGCCTGACCCTTGGAACCTGTTGGCCAACACCATCGAAGGGAGCAAACGATGTCTTTTGACGCCGCCGCATTCGGCCCGATCACCTTGAACCACCTGCCGCCGTTCGCCCAGCGCCTACGACATGCAGTACACGTGGAAACCCGAATGGGACGTGTGAGGCGCACGATGGATGAGCGGTGGGCGCGTGCTTTGCGCGCCAAGGGCATTGATATTGACGAGGCTGACGGTGCTGGTGGGAAACGGGCACACGACGGCAAACGGCATACCGACATCACGGGTACTGGTCGACGCTCCGAGACCCAGCCGGCTGCCGGGCTCCGCGGTCGATCCAATACCAGTACGAATCTGCCGGGGCCGAAGGTGACGGCACGCGCCACGCCATTCAAGGCCACCGGTCATAAGGGCGGCATCAGCCGGCAGGGGAATTGAGCTGATCGCAGAACCATCGCGCGATGAATGGGCGTGGCCAACACATTCCGCCATTGTTGAACCGCTTCTACTTGGACCGGTACCTCTTTGAACGGAGATATTCCATATTGAAGCTATTCCGGCATCATATGGCACGTAGGAAATCCCGGATATCGGCGATTTCCTCATCACAGATGGCATGGGCCATGCCGGAATACTCGCGATAGGTCAGATGCCCGGCCCGTTCAAGGACCTGATGGGCCGTTTGCTGGTCGGGCAGCGGAATCGTGCGGTCCTGCGCGCCATACGCCAGGAAGAATCGGGTAGGGGAGTCAAACGCCGCCTGTTCCTCGCCCATGAACGAAGGACTGAGCAGGATCGCGGCATCGAACAACGTCGGATGTGCCTTGACCAGACGATACGACAGATAACCGCCTTGGGAGAAACCGATCAATATCTTCCTGCGATGGGCGAATGCCGAGGCGTCCAGCAGTGAAGCCACCGCATCCCCGACCGCCGCGCATTCGCGTTGGCGCTCGTCCACGCCGCAGCCGTCGGGATACCAGTAATTGCCGCCCATATAGGGCCTCGCGTAGGTGGCGCGGAACGAGATATAGCTGGGTACGGCGGCAATTGCGGCCGGGGCCGCATCGGCTCGCGTCGGCGCATATACGGCGTCGAGAATCCGCACCATCTCGCTTTCGTCGTTGCCGTAACCGTGGAACATCAGGAAAATGGGGTCATTGCCGCCGGCATCGATCTGGCTTGTCATCTGCATTCGCATCGTCATCACCTCACCAGCGAGCTTACATGCATTAGACTTGTAGCGATTGACCCACCGAGCACGCAAGGAGCAAGTTATGGAGCCGAGGCGCGGGCCTCTCACCGCAGGCGAGAAAGTGCAGTTCACCGACCGCAAGGGCAAGAAGATCACCGGTCAGCTTGTGGCCGGCGGCTCCACGCAGACCGAGCATGGCCTGATTCTGCATGACGATGTGATCGGCAAGACCGAAGGCACCGTGATCCTCACCGTGCATGCCAAGCGCGAGGCACAGGTCAATCAGGTCTACCCCGAGAAAGACAAGAACAAGCCGTGGAAATCGTCGCGCGCCATCGGCGGCTGGGAGTATGCGGTGATGCGCCCGCGACTGGCCGATTATGTGCTGTCGATGCCGCGCGGCGCGCAGATCATGTATCCGAAGGACATCGCCCAAGTTATTCAGCTCGGCGACATCCGCTCCGGCATGCGCGTGCTTGAGTCCGGTGCCGGCTCGGGCGCGATGAGTGTGAACCTGCTGGACGCCGTGGGCGAGCGCGGCCACCTGACCACGATCGAGCTGCGCCCCGAATTCGCCAAAGTGGCTCAGGCCAATGCCACGCTGTACTACGGCGAGGCCCCCAGCTGGTGGGACCTCAAAACCGGCGACTTCGATTCCGTTGCCGCCGAACTGCCTGAGCATTGGTTCGACCGCATCATGCTCGACATGCTCGACCCGTGGAACAGGCTCGAGCAGGCATACCGCGTGATTGCCCCCGGCGGCGTGTTGGTCAGTTACGTAACTACCACCACGCAGATGAGTCGACTGGCCGAAGCCCTGCGCGCGGCCGGTTGCTGGACCGAGCCGCAGATCCAGGAATCGTTCGAACGCACATGGAAGGCCCAGGGCCTCGCCGTACGCCCCGACCACCAGATGATCGGTCATACCGGTTTCCTTGTTATCTCGCGCGCCATGGCCTCCGGGTTCGAGGCGCTCAGAAAGCGTGATCGCGTGACCAAGGACACACAGACCGACATCGACTCGCTCACCGACGAACAGCGTGAGGCGCAGATCGAGGAACTGGAACTGCGCGACATCTCCGACCACAAACTACGTAAGGTGTTGCGCGACCTCGACCGTCAGGTGGGGGAACTTGGCAACACGCACGAATAACCGCCAAACGATGAGTTTGTGAACGCTCACACACCTCTATACTGGAAGCAACACCACACCGCCACACCGCCACACCGGGCAGACGGTTCGTGAAGGGAGCCACGGATGGGCATCAAGCTGAGTAAAGTCGCCAAAACAGCGAAGAAATACGACCATATCCTCATCATCATGAGGCATGCCAAGGCCGAGCCGTTCGGCGACAAGGGCGACTCGGAGCGCGAGCTCACCGACAAAGGTCTGAAACAGGCGAAGGCAGTGGGCAAGGGCATCGAGTCGTTGGGACTGGTGCCCGACCAAATCTCCTGCTCGTCCGCCACCCGCACGCGCCAGACGTTGGACCGCATGCTTAAGACCTTTGGCGACAAGCCAATCGTCGACTACCGCATCAGCCTGTATGACGGGGGAGTGCAGGCGGTGTTCGACGAGCTCGCCCACGTCAAGGCCAAGAACCGCGTGTTCATGATCGTGGGCCACGAGCCGACTGTGTCGATCAGCGCCCAATGGCTCGCCTCCGCCGACTCCGACGGCGAACGACTCGACCTGCTGAATTTGGGACTTTCGCCCGCGTCCATCGTGATCATGGGATCGAACAAACCGTTCGACGAATGGCAGGTGCACAGCGGCGAACTGCTCGCGGTCATCAATGTGAAAGACTTCGACTAAAGCGGATATAAATTCCATCTATAACGACACTCTACGGCCATTTATAAGGGCCGGAATCCGGATGTTTTGCTACCCTAAGTCGGGTTACGAACGCATACATTGGAGGATTCATGTCCACTCTGACTTCCGTCTCCGGCTTCCCCCGCATCGGGCAGAACCGCGAACTGAAGAAGATCATCGAAGGCTACTGGAAGGGTGCCAACGACCTCGCCGCCGTTAAGGCCACCGCCGCCGAACTGCGCGCCAAGCACTGGAAGCTGCAGCAGGCCGCCGGCATCGACCTCATCCCCAGCAACGACTTCAGCTACTACGATCAGATGCTGGACACCGCCATCCTTCTCAACGTGATTCCGCAGCGTTACGCACGTCTCTCCTTCGACAACCAGGAGGACACGCTCTTCGCCATGGCCCGCGGCTACCAGGGCGACAAGGGCGACGTGACCGCCCTGCCGATGAAGAAGTGGTTCCCCTGCACCTACCACTATCTGGTGCCCGAAGTCGAGTCGGCCGCGGAGATCAAGCTCAACTCCACCAAGCCGTTCGACGAGTTCAACGAGGCCAAGGCTCTGGGCATCGACACCAAGCCCGTGTTCATCGGCCCGTACACGTTCCTGAAGCTCGCCCGCACCCCGGAAGCCACCGAACTCGAGCTCGACAAGGGCCTGGTCAACGCCGTGGCCGCCGTTTACGCCGAAGTGCTCGCCAAGTTCAACGAGCTCGGCGCCGCATGGGTCCAGCTCGACGAGCCGTACCTCGTGCTCGACAAGGAGCCGGGCGACGTTGAACTCTTCAAGACCCTGTACACCAAGATCCTGTCCGCCAAGGGCAACGTCAAGGTGCTGCTCAACACCTACTTCGGCCACATCGCCGACGTGTACGAGACCGTCAACCTGCTCGGCTTCGACGGCATCGGCCTGGACCTCAACGAAGGCCGCGAGGAGAACCTCGAAGCCGTCGCCAAGTACGGCGTGGCCTCCAACACCACCATCTTCGCCGGCGTGATCAACGGCCGCAACATCTGGCGCAACAACTACGCCACCTCCCTCGGCCTGGTCGACGCCCTGAAGCAGGTCACCGCCAACGTGGCCGTCTCCACCGCATCCTCCCTGCTGCACGTGCCGTTCAGCACCGAAGGCGAGACCGGCATCCCGGCCGAAGACCTCAAGCACTTCGCGTTCGCCGTCCAGAAGCTCGACGAGCTCAAGGAAGTCGCCGCCCTGGCCGACGCCACCGAGGACGAGAAGAAGGCATCCGCCGTCCTCGCCGCCAACCAGGCTCTGTTCGACGGCACCCGCGTGGCCGCCGACCCGGCCGTCGCCGAGCGCATCGGCAAGCTGTCCGACGCCGACTACGTGCGTCAGCCTGCCCGCGAGGAGCGTCAGGCCCTGCAGCGCGAGGCCCTCGGCCTGCCGCTGCTGCCGACCACCACCATCGGCTCCTTCCCCCAGACCAAGGAGATTCGCGCCGAGCGTGCCAAGCTGCGCAAGGGCGAGGTCACCAAGGAAGCTTACGACGAGTTCATCAAGGCCCAGATCGACGCCGTCATCAAGAAGCAGGAGGAGATCGGCCTCGACGTGCTGGTCCACGGCGAGTTCGAGCGTAACGACATGGTCGAATACTTCGGCCAGAACCTCAACGGCTTCCTGTTCACCAAGAACGCCTGGGTCCAGTCCTACGGCACCCGTTGCGTCAAGCCCCCGATCGTCTGGGGCGACGTGTCCCGCGCCAACCCGATCACCGTGGAATGGTCCGCGTACGCCCAGTCCAAGACCGACCACGTGATGAAGGGCATGCTCACCGGCCCGGTGACCATCCTCAACTGGTCCTGGCCGCGCGAGGACATCACCCACGAGGAGCAGACCAAGCAGCTCGCCCTCGCCATCCGCGACGAAGTGCTCGATCTCGAGGCCGCCGGTATCAAGGTCATCCAGATCGATGAGGCCGCCCTGCGTGAGAAGCTGCCGCTGCGCAAGTCCGACTGGCACGTCAAGTACCTCGACTGGGCCGTTCCGGCCTTCCGTCTGGTGCACTCCGCCGTCAAGCCGACCACCCAGATCCACACCCACATGTGCTACTCCGAGTTCAACGACATCATCCGCGACATCGACGCGATGGATGCCGACGTGATCTCCTTCGAAGCCTCCCGTGGCGATCTGGTGGTGCTCGACGCCATTCATGACGCGCACTTCGAGACCGAGGCCGGCCCGGGCGTCTACGACATTCACTCCCCGCGTATTCCTTCCGAGAAGGAGATCGAGGATCGTATCTACGAGATTCTTGACAAGATGGACGTCAAGAAGGTGTGGATCAACCCCGACTGCGGTCTGAAGACCCGTGGTAACGCCGAGACCTGGCCGAGCCTGGAGAACCTGGTCGCCGCCGCCAAGGCCGTGCGCGCCAAGCTCGACAAGTAGCGGAAATCACCGAGCTCCCTCTGGATGAGGGAGCTCGGGTTTATGTAAGGAAATCAGCATGCATTCCCCGATGTTCACCCTTGAGGTCTTTCCCCCGAAGCGCAACGCGCCTGTTGGCCCCATCTCCGACCCCCTCGACGGACTCGAAGGGCTGAACCCCGACTTCATCTCCGTGACCTACGGTCACGGCACCCATTCCGACCGCACCGCCACCGCGCGCATCGCCCACACGATCAGCAAGGAATACGGCATCCCTGCAGTCGCCCACCTGACCGCGCTCTACTCCGACAAGGCCAAGATCGATGAGGCTCTCGACATGTTCGAGGAAGCCGGCGTGAGCGCCGTGCTCGCGCTGCGCGGCGACTACATCGACGGCGAGCAGCTGGTCGGCGAGTTCAACCACGCCAGCGACCTCGTGTCATACATCCGCTCCGTGAAGCCGGACTTCAAGGTGTTTGGTGCTTGCTACCCGGAAGGCCACTATCAGGCTGACTCGCTGGACCAGGACATCGAAAACCTCAAAATCAAGGTCGATGCCGGCGTCACTCCCCTGATTTCCCAGCTCTTCTACGACAATGAGGACTTCTACCGCTTCCTCGACAAGGCGCGCGCCGCCGGCATCACCGTGCCGATCGAGGCGGGCATCATGCCGGTGCGTGGCGCCAAGTCCGTGCGTCGCATGGCCGAGCGCAACGCCTCGCGCATCCCGGACAAGCTCAACACCCTGCTGAACAAGTGGGGGGACGACATCCAGTCCCTGCGTGCCGCCGGCATCCTCTACGCTTCCGAGCAGATCGCCGACCTCGTGGCCCACGACGGGGAGGGCGCCCACCGGTATTCGATGAACCACCCCGCCACCACGCGCCGTATCTGGCGCAATGCGGAACCGTTGTTCCGCGGTACGCAAGGTTGACGCATATCGCGGCGCGGCGCATCTCAATGCGTCGCGCCGCACGTTAATCTGCTGGCGAAACCCAGAGTTCTCCCAGCGGCCGATGGGTATCATGAACGTGCAAGCCAACCAAAGCGATGGAAGGGAGTCCGTTATGTGCACTGGTGTCCGTTTCTCCGATGATGAGGGCAACACCTATTTCGGCCGTAATCTCGACTGGAGTTTCTCATATGGGGAGACCATCCTGGTTACTCCGCGCGGCTACCACTATGACACGGTGTTTGGTGCGGGCGGCAAGGCGAAGCCGAACGCGGTGATCGGCGTGGGTGTGGTCATGGCCGATAGGCCGATGTATTTCGACTGCGCCAATGAACATGGTCTGGCCATCGCCGGCTTGAATTTCCCCGGCTACGCCTCGTTCGTCCACGAACCGGTCGAAGGCACGGAAAACGTCGCCACGTTCGAATTTCCGCTGTGGGTGGCGCGTAATTTCGACTCCGTCGACGAGGTCGAGGAGGCGCTCAGGAACGTGACGCTCGTCTCCCAGATCGTGCCGGGACAGCAGGAGTCTCTGCTGCACTGGTTCATCGGCGACGGCAAGCGCAGCATCGTCGTCGAGCAGATGGCCGATGGCATGCACGTGCATCATGATGACGTCGATGTGCTGACCAATCAGCCGACGTTCGACTTCCATATGGAAAACCTGCGCAACTACATGTGCGTCAGCAACGAGATGGCCGAACCGACTTCATGGGGCAAGGCCTCCTTGACCGCCTGGGGTGCGGGTGTGGGCATGCATGGCATCCCGGGCGACGTGAGTTCCCCGTCGCGCTTCGTTCGTGTGGCCTACACCAACGCGCATTACCCGCAGCAGAACGATGAAGCCGCCAATGTGTCGCGCCTGTTCCACACCCTCGGCTCCGTGCAGATGGTGGACGGCATGGCGAAGATGGGCGACGGCCAGTTCGAACGCACGCTGTTCACCAGCGGATATTCGTCCAAGACCAACACCTATTACATGAACACCTATGATGACCCCGCCATCCGTTCCTACGCCATGGCCGATTACGATATGGATTCCTCGGAGCTCATCAGCGTCGCCCGATGACTCCTTCCCGGCTCATGCCCCATTCGGAGGGCATGAGCGTATATAGTGGAATCTTATGGAATCGTCGATCTTCAAACCCAGCTCCATGGACCTCATCAGGGCAGGTCTGCAAGACCTCGACAAGGCCCGCGCCTTGTTCGACCAGCTCAAGGCGGACGACATTCCCGATGAGCGATGCGCCGAACTGCTGAGCGCGCTGGCCCACGCCTGCGACCCCGATATGGCATTGAGCAATTTCGTGGATATCGTCAACGCGATGCAATCCAGCCAGCGCGATCTGGAACACGTCATCCCCGACAACGACGCCCTGAAGCGTCTGGTCACGGTGCTCGGCGTCTCCGACGCGATGGGCAAGTTCATGCGCTTCAAGCCGCAGCTTGTGGAGGCGGCAGCAGTCGACAACTGCAACAGCCATCTGTTCAATCACGCGCAACGCCGTGCACGTCTGCTCAAGGCGGTCGGCGCGGACCCGGACGAACCGGCCATGCCCGTCGCCTCCAAGGATCTGGCCGAAGCGGCCACGGCTCTGCGTTCCAGCTACCGGAACCAACTGGCCGCCATCATCGCCCAGGATGCCGTGGCGGACGACCCGACCTCCATCCAACCGACCATCAGCCGCGAACTGTCCGACCTCGCGGACGCGGCGCTCGAAGGCGCGCTGGCCATCGCCCGCCATGAAACCGAGGGCAGCGAGCACGTGCGCTTCACCATCATCGGCATGGGCAAACTCGGCGCACAGGAACTGAACTACGTCTCCGACGTGGACCTCATCTACGTGGTCGAACCGGCTGACAAGGATGTGGACCATCAGACGCTGATTCGCGTGGGCACCAAGATGGGCACCATGTTACAGCGCGTCTGCCAGTCCGCCATCATGGGCGTGGCCGAGCAGCCGCTGTGGCAGATCGACGGCGGCCTGCGCCCGGAAGGCAAGGACGGCGCGCTGGTGCGCGTGCTCTCCTCGCACAAGAACTATTACGAGCAGTGGGCCGAGAATTGGGAGTTCCAAGCGCTGCTCAAGGCCCGCCCGGTGGCCGGCGACCCCGACCTCGGCCAGGCCTACATGGACATGACCCGGCCGTTCGTGTGGAGCGCGTCCAAGCGCAAGAACTTCGTCTACGACTGCCAGAAAATGCGCAAGCGCGTGGAGGATTTGATTCCCGCGCCCCTGAAGGACCGCGAGATTAAGCTCGGCCGCGGCGGTCTGCGCGATGTGGAATTCACCGTGCAGATGCTCCAGCTCGTACACGGCCGCACCGACGAATCGCTGCGCACCAGCAACACGCTCGACTCGCTGCAGCGCCTGTCCGAAGGCGGCTATGTCTCGCGCAAGCAGGCCGTGCGCATGTCCCAGGACTACCGCTTCGAGCGCGTGATGGAACATCGCCAGCAGATCTGGTCCCTGAAGCGCACGCACCTGTTCCCGGACCTCGGCCGGGCCTCGGTCGGAGGCCTCGAAAAGAAGCGCGACATCGACGTGGACGAGCTCAACCAGAACCAGGAGCTGTGCCGACTCGCCCGCGCATTCGGCCTGCACCCGGAAGAACTCGTCGACAAGTACGACGACACCCGCCGCGAAGTACGCCACCTGCACCTCGACATCTACTATCGCCCGATGCTGCCGGTCAACGCCCAGATGGAGAACGACCAGATCGTCCTGAGCGTCGAGGCAGCACAGGAACGATTCGAATCCATCGGTTTCGGCGACCCGGACGCCGCCATCCGCCACGTGCAGGCGCTCACCGCCGGCGTGGGGCGCGCGGCCAAAATCAACCGCATCATCCTGCCCGCCGT
>OBZV01000962.1_pt1 | contig 12468 bp, 19 predicted proteins | sample 1501581 | NCBI WGS metagenome assembly OBZV01 (sample SAMEA2580257, study PRJEB22360) | human gut metagenome | biome: human gut; feature: human-associated habitat; material: faeces | place: Denmark | collected 2008/2010
ATACCAGTTAGATTTGATACGGCATTTGTTGCCATCATATCATCACCAGTATATCCATACATACTTCTTCTCATCAATTGAAGATCTTTTGTATTGTAACCACCTTGAGTTGCTGCTCCAGATATTACCGCTTGATTTCTATTATATTCTTTGCTTACTTCTGTTGTATCTAGCACTGCTTTAATTCCAACAGTTACTCCTGCGGCTAATATAGCTAATTTAGTTTTAATGGTATTTAATATAGAACTTGCCTTATCTTTCACTGTTACTATAGCTTTCCATACTTTATTTGTAATGCCTTTAAGTGCTCCTTGCACCTTAGATACTATAGGACTTATCTTGTCCCTAGCTCTTAACATTGCTGACCAGGCTTTGCTAGTAACACTTTTAAGAATTCCTTTAATTTTATTGACGACAGGACTAACTTTATCTTTTACAGCTAACATTATTTTTGTATTCATTATCTTATCAATTAATTTCTTTGCCTTTTGCAAGGCCGGAGATGCTTTATCTTTTACAGCTAATAGAATTGGTTTAACTGTATTGATTATTTTTTGTAGTTTGCTCAATTCTTTGGACACTGGCTCGGTTGCTTTCTTTGTATTATCTAGTGCTTTCTGGACATCTTTTAAGGGTTTACTTATCTCGTCTCTAAGTTTAATTATTGCCTCTAGTTCTTGTCTATTATCTGACATATTCTCACCTCCTTTCTATGGGTATTGTCTACTTGAATATTTTTTCGTGCTTGCGGTAGTATCCTTGCACATGATCCATAAAAGCTGTTATATCACTAGAAGCTATTTTCATAGTTAATTCTTTATCTTCTAAATCTTTAATTTCTCTTTTATACAATTTTTGCTTTTCTTTTGGAAGATATGAAGTTGACTGAATATACTTACCAAATTCTCTTGATATATTATTTCTTTTAGCTTCTATAGTTGTTGCTAATTCTTTTAGCTCATTTATTTTCTTATCTACTTCTTCTAAGTCTTTCAGTATTTCACTATCAGATATGACCTTTTTCAATTCTTTTTCAATATCTTCGATATCATAATCTATATAGAAAGTTGCCTCTAATAGTGCAATCTGATTATTCACTTCATCTATTTTCTTATCTATATTTTCTTTTTCTTTTTTCTTTTCTTCATAAGATTCAACTTTTTCTGGATCATCTACTAATTTGAAATATTCTTTTTCAGATTCTCTTAATTCTTCATCTATTTGCTCTTTTCTGACTTCCAGCAATTCCAGTTCAGAAAATTTATTTGCTAACATTGTATCTCTCTTTTCCAGAGCTTGTTCTACTGTATCTATATAATTCATATCTATTCTCCTTTTATATCTAAAATTTCTTTGACTTCATCTTCAATGGCCTTTTCTTCGTTGTCATCTTCTAATTCAATTTCGAATATGTTCTCAACTGTATCTTTCATTTCCTTTTCATTCAAATCTCTCACCTCCGATAGTTTGAATTCTTACTTATATTATATCATTAATGTAACAAAATGAGCAAAGAGTTACATTCAAAAAAGTAAAAAAATATAGTAATTTCAATAGTTGAAGAGTTTTTCTATTAAATGAATAGTTTAAAGTTTAACAAAGAGCCATTTTCGTATAAATTATTTGTCTCTAGATAATACTCTTTAATGAGGTGATTAAGTTGTTAATAGCTAGATATAGAGGACCTGGTTGCTATAGATTTTTAGATACTCTAGAAAACATTATTTATGTAGGTTCTACTAAGAATATACATACTAGGTTAAATCAGCATTTTTCAAAGAATGGGTCTAATGTTGGTAAAGAAGCTTATATGAAAACTGCTAGAGTTGAAATAATAAAAACAGATGATTATGCCACTGCTCTTGCACTTGAGCAATACTTAATCAATAAATATAAACCTAAGTATAATAAAAAAGATAAGGCTCATAATATTAATTCTAAAGCTGTAGTCAATGAAGATTATTATGCTAAATTAGAAAATTGGCAATTATATTATGTATTAAAAAAGCTAGATAAAGAAAAGATAGACCTTACTAAAAAGCAAGATAGGGCTCTAGTAGTAGTTGCTTATTCTATGTTCATATTGTTAATCTTAAGAATGATTTTCTAAAAAAAAATAATTCAGCAAAAGCTGAATATAATTAGAAATATTTGACTATAATTTAAGTGATTTTAGTTTTCAAAGAATTTATTTCTTTTTATTTTAAATAGGTGCTACAGTGTCAAACTGTAGCTTTTTTCATGCTATTAAGTATAGTCTGAATTATTTCTTCCATAGTAAAATCTGATGGAGGGAATTCTCCCCTTTCATCAAAAAAATAATTGTTTAATTGCTCTAAGGTAGAATTTCTTAATAGAGTTTCCATAGTATAACCTCCTTATATTTTTAAATCTGATAAATCCCATTTGCAAGTTCTTATATTTAAAGTCTTATGTTCTGTATTAATTCTCTTATCTGTTATACATAATATCCTTGGCATGACTGGGAATACTTCTTTCCATGTCCTAGAATAGTATAGATTTTCATATTTAGATATATCTAATTTCTTAGTTCTCTCACACTCTACGAAGTATATTTTTACCTTTCCTCTATCCTTAATTACAATTAATCCGTCTGCTATAACATCGCCAATAGAAAAAGGGCATTTATATTTTAAGAGTTCTATATTCTGTTGTTCAATTTTGGCTAGCAACTGGCTAAACTTAATCTTATGTGGGACGTTAGAAGGCTTCTTAGTGAAGTATACATTTTGACTTATTACATTTTCTCTATAGCACTTGATATACTTCGCATCCACTAATTGCTTAAGCCTCTTTTGTGCATTTCTAACAGTTGTATTTGGGAAAAATAATGTGCTTAGTGTTCTTGTATCAGCAACGCCTACTTCTTTTAGGAATTCCTTGATTTTCTCATCTCGTTCAGTAATACAAATCAATGTCAATTCCCCCTTATAAATTATCGATAAATGATAAGTCTATAATATTATTGTCATTGCTTATCGTTCTCGCCCTCTCATGTCCATTCTTAGAGGTTTTATTATCATCATTGATAGTTTGCTCATTGATAGGTTTGATATATGGTTCTATAAGTTTCTTAACTTCTGTGTCTGTTATAAAATAGGCTTGAAATTCTTCCAATTTACTTCCACGCTTAATAATTCCGTGTCCATGGCCTTTTAAATTTTCAGCTCCTTCTCTATCAAGAGCTACAATACTATTCTTACTATCTTCACATTTAAATACAATTCTATTATTGATATTTGCTTTTACAACGTTGTCTATTACATCATTAGAAGGTCTCTGAGTAGTTAAGAAGATATATAGCCCACTTGCTCTGCTTATAGCAATTAATTGCTTTAAAAGTCTCATAGCATTTTTCTTTTTATCTTCTAGTAGCATTACTATTTCCTCAACAAATAAGACTTGATACTTTAGTTTCTTTACATTTGGAAGTTTATTATATTCAAATATATCTGTGACTTCATACTTCATGAATAACTCATATCTTCGGTTAGTCTCCTCTAATAGATCTGCGATTAATTCTGTTGTATCTTCTACAGTGTAAACAAATTTCTTACAATGCTTCACTCTTCTAAATAAATTCAATTCTACTCTCTTTAGGTCAGCTAGATATATTTCTAATTCTTTTGGACTGTAATTGCTTACAAGAGTTGTTAATATTACTTTAGTCATGACACTTTTACCACTTCCAGTAGTGCCAACAACATAGCTCATAGGATTATCTTTTAAACTAAGTGTTATGGTTTTATTTTTAAAAGTTTGCCCTATCGGAATATAAATTCCTTCTTTTGGATTTTTCTTTGATAATTTATAATTAATCATCTCTGGTAGATGTGGAAATACTTCATCTAATTCCTCTTGAGATATGGTCCCTATCCTTTGTTCTGGAAAGATTTTATACCAGATTGAGTCAAATATCATTTGTAGTAGATTATCCTTATTTTCATTATCTTTTTTAGTAGCCATATAATCACTCCTATCGTAGATATATATAGATAGTTACTGTAGTTCCTAAGTTCATGCGAACTGTGTATCTTTGAGTAGATACAACGGAGGGAGGAACACTATCTAGAGTTCGTACTGGAAGGAATAGTTCGGAAATACCAACGAACTACTTTTGAATTTAATTATATATATGCACTATAGCTTGTATATGTTTCCTATTTTTTTAATAAAAAAAGAACTGGATCTCTCCAGCCCTTTATCTACTATTCTATTCCTTCTGCTTCTTTTAGGATTTGTTCTAACATAACAAGTAAATTACTATTATCTTCATCAATAACAATCTCATCAATTGAACCGCCTTTAACTCTTGTAAAAATTCTTATTTCGCTTTTCTCTGCATCTACTGTCATGAATTCATCATCTGTAAAAGATGTTCCAAATTCCACTTCAACTCCTGATTTCTCAATAAAAGTGTCTCTATCTCGCTCTATCACTGATGCTACTGCATTAAATAATCTCTTTCTATCTTTTTCCCATACATCCATCCTATGCATCCCCTTTTTTAATTTATTTAACTGCTTCTAATTTATTTTCTTTTACCAATTGGCATCCTTGGTAAATTAATTCTTCATGAGTTCTGCTGAAATCTTGTAGTGTACTTGCTGCTAATTCTATTGCTGCTGCAAAGTCCTTTGGATCACTAGAGCTGTAATTTATAGCATCTGCTACAGCATATAGTATTGACACAACTCCTTCTAGCTTATTACTTTCGTTTTCCATAGCACTAAAAATTTTAAAAACATCATTTTTCATTTGTTACTCCCCCTTTATTTTGCTTACATGAGCAACTATGTGGTATAATTAAATTGGATATATGTAACTATACCTTTTAGTTACTAGAAGCACTTTTATTATTTTTAAATAGTAAAGGTGCTTTTCTTATGTCTATTTACAATATTCGTTTAAGGCAACCTTGATTAATTCAGTTACAGTGAAGCCTCTTTTAGCTGCTTCTTTTTTTATTTCTTCTCTCTCTTCAGTTGTTACCCTTATTTGAATTATTGTATCTTTGGTTTTTGGAATGTTTAAATTCATTTTAAGCACCTCTTGTTATTACTATTTGTTATTACAATATAATAGTAGTTCAACTTAGTTAGAAAGGCAACTATTTTCTTTTACATTTTTTTCTGTACACAGTATTTTTTACCATTTAGTCCCCATTTTTTGGATATTTGGAATAACTACACTTATTCCGAATTTTAAATTTATTTCCAATTATTGTTGTGTACAACAATTTCTAGGAACAATTGAATTTAAGACTTTATCATTGGAGGCTTTCTTCTTAGAATTATGAATGTAACAAAAGAGAGAAAAAGTTACATTAACTTCGGCTATTTTTCAACGTTTTTTTATATTAATTGTTTATTGTAACATTCTATGTAACATATCGTATCAAATATAATAAAAAAACTGAGAGGAATTGTCCTCCCAGTCCTTAATCTATTTCAAATCTTCTCTAATTGCATAATATAGAATTGAATGTATATAAGAAGCTACTTCTCTTTTCTCCATCCATACTATGTTTAAGTTGTTAAATTTTGCTTCTAAGCTCATAATCATGCCTTTAGCTGCTCTTGGATTAACTTTAGATCGATAATTCCCAGTCACTAAATTTGTATAGAACTTCCCATCTTCTATCAGCAATATGAATTTCTTATTAGCTCTCTTAGCTCTTATAAGTTCTCTAATAAATCTATTATTGCCGTTCTCATCCTTTGTAGATGTATCTAATAAGTTTCCTACAAGTTCATCTATAGAAGCCTTTCTCTCAATAACTACGTTTGGTACATAGCCTCTTGGACCTTCTATTATGTAATCTCCAATTGGCAATGTTCTTCTAATATAATCTATGTTATTTTTCTTGAATGCTTTTTCTATATGATCTATTTGTTTTTCCCTTGTATCAATAATTATTTTATATTTTATCTTATTTTGCATTGCAGTAATTCTCCTTCTCTGTTTAATCAAGAAAAGCAGATTGATTCCACACTATGCTTTTGTTGAACTACAAATGGAGTTCTTTTATTTTCTCTAAAATTTTAATCTGATTAAGCTCCAGCTGTTCAACCTTTTTATTAAATTCAAAATCACTTATTTTATTTTTTCCCTGTCTAGTCATGAACTTCATGTCGCTACAAGATCTTATGGATATCTTGACTATTTCTTCTAATGATTTTCCCCATAATCCTAGATCTTTCATTTTATCAAGAATTTCTTTCGGATATCCCTCGTACATGATATGTTCCCCCTTAAATTCTTTAAACTTTTAGAGTTGTGCCATTCTGTTCCGGCACATGTTCCAATTGTGTGCCACACTTCAACACTAGCTATACCAACAGGTGTAATAGGTTTGTGCCAATGTGCCAACAGATTTGCCAAAAGTAATAAAAAAACACAATTACTATCCACATATTATACTATATATATTTTTATTACACTTTTATAATATTTAATGGAACATTTGGAACACTAGGGTAAACCGTAGTAATAGCAATGATTTCAACTGTGCCACTGAGTGTGCCAAATGTGCCAAATGTGCCAATGTGCCAATTATTTAATCTACATATATAAGTGGAGGTACTAAATATCCTCTTGGTTGTTTTCCGTTTATTCTTTTTCTTGTGCTAATTGCTCCCATAGCTTCAAGAGCTTCTTTAAGTCCTCCAGTAGTTTTTAAACCTAATTTTCTAGCTATTTCGGAAGGTTGCATAAATATCCATGTTTCAGATGGACTTTCCCATAAGAACCCACTTTCTACAAGTATTTGAGTACTTCCTTTTACTCTAAAGTCTTGGTTACTCTCTGAAAGCTCTTTTAATTCTTCTTTATTTAAATTTAAATTGTTTAAATTTAATGGTAATAAAGACATTGCCTCTCCCCAAATCTGAGTCACATCTAGGGATCTTAATTTTTCTATATCTATATCTTTAACAGGTATTACCCAATATCTTCTATCCCCAGTTTCATCCTTAAGGAAGTTTGCCTTATTAACTGTCCCATAGAATGAAGTTGTTCTATTGTATCTAGTTGGACTTATAGCATAAGGTACTCTATATTCATCAACTGATTCTGTTATAAAAGCCTTTAATTTAGCTTGGTCTGCTTTCATAGTTGCATCAAGTTCCCCTAATTCAACTACCCAATATTTAATACATTTTCTTATACTATCTCTATCAGATGGATCTAGGTCTAGTCCTGTCTTCAAAAATTCTCTTGGCACTAAATGTTTAATCCATGAAGTTTTTCCGCATCCTTGAGGCCCTTGTATAACTAAACATCCTTCTGTATTTGAGTATCCATCGTTAAATGCTATATTAACTGTATTCAATAGCCATTTTGTAACTAATCTATCTCTTAGATCTTTTGAAAAATCATCTGGAACTATTAGAGTTTCGCATAGTTTCTTTATATGACCAGGTTCTTCATCATATAAAAATTCACACTTTTCTAAGTAATTTATAACTGGATTATATTCATTGTGTTCAGCTATTTTATTTATAGCTTTTGCTAAATAATCTATAGTTACTTTTAATCCGTGCTTATGACAAGCGCTGTGCATCTCCATTATTTGATTGTTATAATCTTTGGACCCTGTTCCTAATATTTCTATCTCTTTTGTAATCATGTTATAAACAGGTTTTATATCTAATTTATGTAGTAATACTTCTACATTCTCCCATATTTTTAATGGATTGTTTTTAGCATCTAAATATGGAAAATCTAAATAGTAGTTATTTTGTTGTTGTCTATCTGCTTCACAAGAGTTCTTGAAAGCCTCATCTAAATTGCCTTCTTTTATAGCTTCTTCACTCTTTTTATTGTAGAAGTCAACTACCTTACTTTTAACTGCTCTACTTGTCTTTTGCGCTGGTCCTATATCAAAATTAATTGAGTTTTTCTCACATAAAGTCTTAATTGCTTCTACTGTTGCTTTTCCTTCCTTGCTTTTAACTAGATTTATAACATCCCCAGTCTCTCCACAACTGAAGCATTTGTAATTATAAGATCCTGTTTTACTTTTATATATTGACAATGCATCACTACTTTTACAATGTACGCAACTGTACTTGTTCTTTTGTTTAGCTTTATGAGATCCATGTTCATATAGTTCTTGGATTAATATATCCTCATTTTGAGTTAAATCTTGAATAACATCTGTTATATTAGATGTGTTTTTTTCCTGCATATTAAGTCACCTTCTTAAGTTATATTTAGAAGGAAAAACTCGCACAAGAATTGCTATTAGATATGTTCTATTCTATTTCATCAGCATCAGAAGCTGCTTTTTTCATATTGTAATATCTGTCTTTCTGATACTTCAATTTTTTCTCTCTATTTCTTTCGTACCAGATTTTAGCTCTTTGACGATTATATTCTTTGTATTCTTCGAAAGTTTGTATTTCACTGTATTTCATATATTATACACTCCTTTTAAATTTTAAATTATTGATTAAACAATCCAAAATAGTATATAATAATATTAGATATGATATATAGATTAAGGATTGTTTTCTCGAGATAGCAATTCTTGCGTGGAAAGAGTAGTGTTGCTGCACTGCTCTTTTTTTCGCTTCTATTATAGAAATATTATATCATACTGCCCCATGAAAACTAATAGTTGTCAATTTAATTTGAAAAATATAAGTTTTTCATGAAACATTCTGTCATTTCTTGATTGAAAATTTGTAATATAAAAATATGCAAATTATCTCTATACTACATATAGTATGTTATCCTAAAAAAATTCCCTTTAACCATGTTAAAGGATTTTATTTATAAGTGGAAATTATCTATAGATGCATCTATTATATCTGCGTTAATACCAATGTATCTAAGTGTTATACTTGGTGCACTGTGATTGAATATTTCTTGTAATATAGCAACATCTTTGTATTGTTGATAATGCCAATATCCGAATGTCTTTCTTAGTGTATGAGTTCCTACTTCTTCTATTCCTAGCTTTTCAGCTACATCATTTAGAATTCTATAAGCTTGAACTCTCGAAATAGGTTTATTCCCTTTTCTGCTTGGAAATAGGTAATCATCATCATTCATATTTTCAATATATTTATCGATTTCTTTTCTTAAATATGGATTAATTTTAAATCTTTTAGCTTTCCCAGTTTTCTTTTCTATGATCTTGATATGAGTAACATTCTTAACATCTTTTACTTTTAGTGGAAGTATATCTGATATTCTTAATCCTGCATTAATTCCTACCACAAACATCATGTAATCTCTACTTCCTTTTTTAAGAAGCTCATTTTTGAATTTTTCAATAATACTTTTATCTCTAATTGGTTGAACTGTATTCATAATTACACTCCCTTTTTTCTTCTATATAGAATAATTATAATACATTATATGTATCAAGTCTATATGATATGTTACATTCAGAATCAAAGAAGAAAATATTTATTGAAATTTCAATGTTTTTTATATTTTTAAATGTAACTTAATTTCTATTATGTTACATTCGTGATATAATATATATAGAAAATATATTTAAATATTCCGATCTCCTGGAATTATATATTTTTTTCTAATACATATCTGTATTTCTGTAATATGTTTGTATTATTTTCTTTTAATTTTTTGAGAAATTTCTTTTCATACAAGAGAACTGCTTGGATATATTCGAAGTGGTTCTTTTGTTTTATCTATATCAAAGCTAATCTCTCTGTATTAGAATAATCATCTATATGATGTATTCTTTTATATTCATTTCTAAATAATAGAGATTTTCTTATAAGTGCCATTCTAGCTTCTCTAAGTGTACCATGTATGTTATTAATACCTGTGACTTTTTCAATATATTCGTATGGACAATCCTCAAACCAACGAAGTATACAGATATTAGATTTATTAGCATCTAAATATTTTTCTATTTCAGTCTTATAAGTTTGTATCATTAATTTCTCCTCTAGTTCCTCTTGAATATCTACTTTATCTGCTATTAAGTCTATTAATTCAGCCGTATCTCCTTCACTATTTTCCATTACTGTATTAAGCGAGATAGTAGGCTTATTCTTATTTTTCTTATCAACAATATATATTTCTTTTCTTATTCTATACTCAATAATATCGTACACATAACTACTAAATTTCTTTCCTTTGGTGTCATCGAAAGTGTTATAAGCATGTATCAATGCAAGTAGTGCAATCTGCATTAAGTCATCATATTCAATTACTCCAATTCTACTCCATTTATTGCATAACTTAATAATCATTGGCTTAAATTGTTCATATAATTTCATATACTCATCATTGCTCATATATATAACCTCCTAGTCTTCTATTTGGTCTATATCATCTATGAATACTCTTGTCCCATCTCCAGTTCCAACAACTAAGGCCTTAGCTTCAGGTCCAACAATCTCAGCTAAAGTAATTGTTTTCAATTTACTATAAATCAATTCTTCTGTCTCTGGATCATAGCCATTCTCTAATATATCTGCTGCTGCTTCCTTACTTAGATGGCTAACGAATTCCATAATATCATCTGAAGGAATACAAGGATTATCTTCTTTTCTAATAGCTTTTAACTCATTTTTCATTTTATTTAATCTATAATTCATTTACTTTTTCTCTCCTTTGATTTCCTCGATTAATTCTCTTAACTCTTCTATTTGCTTTTCTTGTTCATCTATTCGTATTGCCTGTAGTATTGCATTAGCTGTATATACTATTGCTCTAGCTCGATCTGGTTCAATCTTATCATTTAGTAGCATATTATTAACTGCCGATAAGCTCCTTCTGACTTCTCTTGCATTACTCCAGCTTAATTTTCTATTAGTTGCCATGTCTACACCTCCTAACCTTAGCAAATATAAGCTATTCAAGCCTTTTCTATGTATACTAAAAGCCCCTTTGAACCATTACTAATGACTCTCAGAGGCTCATATATCTATTCATATATTGATAATTTTTCTATTTGCCTATTTAATTCATCTATCTTTTTGTCTGCTTCCTCGGAACACTCTCTAAAGTTACTAATACTCTCAGCTTCTTCTATTTGTTTCAATATAGATGCAACATTTTTCTTTTCTATAAGAGTTGCGTTTTTCAACCTTTGTATTGATTCTAATATATCTTCTTTATTACAATTTGGATTTATTACATAGTTGAAATTTTCTATTATGTCATCAAGAATTTGTAGGATTTCATCCTCTAAGATAATGATTTTTCTAAACTTCTTTTCTAAAATCCTCTTCATAATAACCTCCTGCTATGTAGTTACAATTTTCTGCTGATTTAATTTTCTAACTAATTTTTCTGCAAATCTATCTAAATCAGCTTCTTCTCTTATTATAGTTCCGTTCATTGTTATACTAATTTGAGGAGTATTTTCTTTATCTTTTTTGTATTGTCTTGTTTCTCTAGCTGTTAGCAACATTTCTCCTTGATGAGCATTAATTAAAGTATTATCTCTTGGGATTACTCTTTGGCCCATAGCTCTATCTTTTATTTGAGTATATGCCCCATATGTTGGATCAGTAGTTACTGAATTTGAAGCGTTTAATGCCTTTTGTACATCTCCATTGAAAGCTCGACCTACACTTTTGAAAGCCTGAACTACCCCATTGAGCGCTCCAGATAATTTTTCTGCTACCCATAGCACTGCATCTAAAGCATCTACAAAGCTACTCAAAATAGGTTCGAGTATTTTCCACGCCGCCTGTAATATAGGTCCAACAGCCTCCCAAACATCATTCCATATTTTACCTAGCTTTTGTACTATTCCTTTAATCTCTTCTGCATGATCTGCTATCCAGTTGAATATGTTTTTTATGGTCGGCGAAACTGCTTCTATTACTGCTTTTGCAGCATTCCACACTGTTTCAAATACTCCTCTGAATACTTGTAATAAGTTGTTAGCCTCTTCTGATTTTCTAAATTTTTCAAAAGCATTCTTTATTTTTTCTCCAAACTCTAACACTTTTGGTGTAATTTCTTGAATTACAGGCATTAATCCATTCATTAAAGCTACTTTAGCATTATTTATCATTGTGTTTACTGGTGCTAATGTCTTTCCTAATTCAGCTTTCTTTTGCATTAATTCATCTTGAGATTCATTGTATGCTCTTATTGCTTTTGTGTTTTCATCGTATATTTGCTTACTTTTACCGTATGATCCTATAAGAGTATCATTTATTAATTTTGCTCTTTCTTGAACTGTTTTAGTTGCTTCTAATCGATTGTTGAAACTATCTTCGCTAACTCCAGCCCAGTTAAGTGCATCCGCTAAGTTACCTGTAACCTTGCTGACCTGTGCTGTTTCGTTTATAGATTCAGTAAGTCCTTCTATTGGAATACTATCGCCATATTTGGTCCATACCGCTGTTGCTGCATTCAAAGTCTTTTGCATATCTTTTATATTTAATCCCATACCAGTTAGATTTGATACGGCATTTGTTGCCATCATATCATCACCAGTATATC
>OBZV01000970.1_pt1 | contig 12406 bp, 9 predicted proteins | sample 1501581 | NCBI WGS metagenome assembly OBZV01 (sample SAMEA2580257, study PRJEB22360) | human gut metagenome | biome: human gut; feature: human-associated habitat; material: faeces | place: Denmark | collected 2008/2010
GACAATCAAAAACACGTACATTCTGGTTTTCACAAAATGTGGTATTTGTTTGTCCTGGGATTCAGCATATTGGAATTCGGAATTTTAATATGGCAGGATGTAAATCTGATCCAGAAGGACATCTTTGTTTTAGAAGCTTTATTTGCCTTATTTGGTGCATGGTTCTGCTTATTTGCAAAAGAACAGCTTCCGACTTATTATGATGAAAATGAACTTCATTATGTGTCCGACGGGGTCTTCCGAATGAATATTCCGTTTATTCGGATTCACAACAGTAACTGGCCGTATATTGTAAAATGCTGCCGATACTGGATGCTGGGATCCATGATCCTATTTCCTGTTGTCAGCTTTCTCCTGGTTACGGCAGGCTTGTGGGAATCGTCTCAAAAAGCGGTTACTTTGATTTGGGTATTCGGGTTGTTTGGTACCATTCTTGGAACTGGAAAATATTATGAATAGATGGGGATTGGTGTAAAATTATATCCCATTCGCTCTTGACAAATCTTTTTTAAAATAGCTATGATTCAAATTGTTTGAATCATAGCTATTTTATTAGAAAATCAGATAATGTTGCTTCTCATTCCAAGCGTACAGTGCGCCAGTAATTTTTCTTCATCAAGTATCTCTATTTGTTTTCGGGAGGTATCTAAGATCCCTTCTTTTTTCAGGATCCGAAATCGAGCGCTCCATCTGGGCAGTGGACGCTCCCGCAATGCTGGCAAGTTCTGACTGCGACAGCGGGATTTTCGCAGAGAGCGGGTGGACTTTTGTAAGATAGAGGTATAAGATATCGCAAATTCTGGCCAGACATGGTTCAAATGTCTGATTGATACTGTCAAAGAACATATATCCGATAAAGTCACAATTCTCACGAAGCAGCTCCCCGGCAAAGGTTCCGTTTTCTGTTGCTATCTTTTTCAAAGTGGGATACGACATCTTGTATACCTCACAGTCTGTCAGTGCCTGTATGATCATTTCATATTCCACACGAAATTCATGAATCTCGACGCCTACCGGGAAAATAGTCCGGGGCCAAACATATTCAGAGACTTCTTCCCCTGTTCATGCCCAAGTGAAAGATGGACAATTCCGTTTTTGATATAGTAAGCAGTGTTATTGATCACTCCATATTGTGTCAGATAACTGCCTTTTCTGATCTGCGTCTTCTGCACCTCATAATTTAAGATTACATCCTCAAAATCATTCAGATAATTTGCCAGATAAATACTCGGAATGATATGCGGTTCAATATCAGCCATTTTTTTCATCCTTTCAGCGGTTCTTAAGATCTGTTTATTTTATTCTAATTTCCATCGGTCCTGTGAGTCAAGAAAAAAGAAGAAAAAATCGTTCTTTTCCCTCATATGAGGGGGAACTATTCAGAAGGAACTTTTATAGTATAAATCAGAAAGATTCAAGGAAATAGAAAGGATGACAAACATGAAAGTTTTTGAACCTATGAAGATCAATGGTCTGGAACTGAAAAACAGGATGGTCGTATCAGCCATGGTGACCAATTATTGTACACCGGACGGAAAGGCAACCGAAAAATTTATTGCCTATCACGAACACAAAGCAAAAGGCGGATGGGGACTGATTATTACCGAGGATTATGCGGTAACGCCGACTGCAGGAGGATTCGTCAATCTTCCGGGCCTCTGGGTGGATGGGCAGATTGAAAGCCATCGGAAGCTGACCGAACGCGTTCACGCCGCAGGCGGAAAAATCGCAGCTCAGATTTATCATGCCGGAAGAGAGACAAGCAGTGCCGTGACCGGAGTGCAGCCCGTAGCCCCTTCTGCAGTCCGGGAGCCAAGTATGCCGGAAACACCCAGAGAATTGACGATCCCGGAAATCCATACTCTGGTAGAGCAATTCGGTGACTGTGCAAAAAGAGCCAAAGCAGCCGGATTTGATGCAGTAGAAGTGCATGGAGCGCACGGATATCTGGCAGGCGCTTTCGCATCCCCGTTTTCTAACAAACGAAGTGACGAATATGGCGGAACGATCCGCAATCGTGCAAGATTTGGCATGGAGATTATTCGGAACATCAAAGAAAAATGCGGAAAAGACTATCCGGTGTTGTATCGGATCTCTTCTGTAGAATATGTGCCGGGCGGGCTGGATATCGAAGAGTCAAAGGTCATCGCAAGGTTGATGGAAGAAGCGGGCGCAGACTGTATTCACTGTTCCCAGGGCGTATACGCATCCACGCACACGATCATTCCGCCCTCCGTATTTCTGCGGGCGGGTTATGTGGAACATGCCGCAGAAATGAAAAAAGCAGTTCAGATTCCTGTTATCGCTGTAGGACGAATCAATGATGTAGAGATTGCGGAAAGTGTTCTCCAGTCCAAAAAGGCAGATCTTGTGACCATGGCAAGAGCCTCCCTGGCGGATCCAGAACTGCCAAACAAGGTTCTGAAAGGACGGGGAGATGAAGTGATCCGTTGTATCGGCTGTCTGCAGGGCTGTATCGGAGAGAACGGAAAAGGAAACGGTATCCGCTGTCTGGTAAATCCGCTTACCAGAATGGAAGATGAATATGATTTGACTCCTGCCGAAAAGGCAAAACAGGTCCTCGTTATAGGCGGTGGTATTGCAGGATGTGAGGCTGCGATCTCGGCAGCGTTAAAGGGTCATAAAGTCACTCTGATCGAAAAAAATGACCGATTGGGTGGACAGTGGATTCCCGCATCGGTTCCGATCGGAAAAAGCGAGTTTACTTCGTTTCTGTGCTGGCAGAAAAGTATGCTGGAGAAAATGCATGTACAGATCCTTCTGAATACAACCGCCGATGCAGAACTGATCAAACTCTATGAACCGGATACGGTCATCATCGCAACCGGAAGCAGACCGTTTATTCCGCCGATTCAAGGTGCAGATCAGGATTTTGTCGTAACTGCTCATGATGTACTCCTTGGAAAAACAGAGCCGGGCAATCGTGTTGTGGTCATCGGCGGCGGTCTCGTAGGAGCTGAAACTGCCGATATGCTCGGTCAGCAATGTGAACAGGTAACCATTATAGAAATGCTTCCGCAGATCATGAAAGATGGAGAAGCAGCTCCAACAAAATACATGAAAGAGCGGTTTTCCCAAAACGGAGTTCAGATTCATACTTCTACAAAACTTTTGGAAATCGGAGATCATACGGTAACCGCAGAAAAGACGGGGAAAGATTTGTACTTGAAAATATTGATACGGTTATTATTGCAGTCGGAGTGAAAACAGACAGAACCCTTCTGGACTCCATGGAACATGTTTCCTGCAAAGTATTAAAAGTGGGAGATGCCAATGGGGTGAAAAACGGATATCTTGGAATCCGGGAAGGATACGAGGCAGGATTGAATGCGTAAAGAAAAGGAGAGGGAAAAATGGCAGAAGCAGTAAAAGATTATCAAAAGCTGGAACATGATATCATTCGTCTTGCAGGCGGTGCAGACAATATTGCCAGTGCACAACGGTGCGCGACCAGACTCCGTCTGGTTTTGAAAAATACACCCGGACAGGCAGAGGAAAAAATCAAAGCCCTGCCCGGCGTGATCACGGTTGTACAGAAACAGGGACAGTTTCAAGTCGTGATAGGAAATCATGTGGGAGATGTATTCGAGGCAGTTTCTGCAGAACTTGAAACAAACAAAAAAACAGAACAGGAAGAACGCCCAAAAAAAAAGAAAACCTGTTAAACCGCCTGCTTCAGATGATATCAGGAGTATTTGCACCTGTCTGTTATGTCCTTGCAGCCGGAGGACTTTTACAGGGATTGCTGATCATTCTTACAATGGCAGTACCATCCGTGACAGAAACCGGAGTCTATCCGGAAATCACCTATACCTCTTCTGTACTGCCGCCTTTGATTTTAGTTGCACTGCTGTCCAAGCTGGAGAAATTTCTAAATAAACATTTGCCGGAATTGATCAAATCCTTATTTACTCCGCTTATCTGCCTGGCAGCGCTGGTTCCACTGACCATCGTTGTGATCGATCCATTGATCCAGTGGCTGTCCAATGGAGTTGCCGCCGGATACAATCTTCTGTATCAGATGGCGCCTCCGATCGCAGGTGCAGTTGTCGGCGGGGTGTGGCAGGTGATCGTAATCTTTGGCATTCACTGGGGGATGGTTCCGATTGTAATTGCCAATTTTGCGCAGAACGGACAGGACACACTGCAGATTTTTATTCAGATTGCTGTAATTTCACAGATGGCAGCTGCATTTGGAGTATTTTTAAAAGCAAAAGACAAGCAGCTGAGAACAGATGCACTGTCCGCCGGAATCACAGGAATTTTCGGAATTACAGAACCGGCAATCTATGGGATCACACTGCCGAGAAAGAAACCGTTTATTTATGGCTGTATCTGGGCTGCAATCGGAAGTGCAATCGCTGCGATACTGGGAGCAACACAGTATGTGTATGCAGGACTTCCGGGACTGATCTCCGTGGTAAATTCCATATCTGTGGAAAATCCGGGTTCATTTCCAGCCTGTGCCACAGGAGCAGCAGTGACGATTACAGGAACAATCGGAAGTATCCTGCTGTTTGGGTGCGAACCAAAGCAAAAGGAAAACGCAGAGCATTCTATTTTGGGACAAACTGTTTTCAGTCCGCTGACAGGAGAACTCAAATCTCTAAAAGACGTCAATGATCCCACATTTTCAGAAGAGATACTTGGAAAAGGAATTGCAATTCTTCCAAAAGAAGGAATCGTCTATGCGCCTTTTGACGGAGTAGTGTCCGCTCTTTTTGATACAAAACATGCAATTGGACTGACAGACGATCAGGGAATGGAGCTTTTGATCCATGTAGGACTGGAAACGGTAAATTTGGGCGGAACTCATTTTGAGGTGCATATTTCTCAGGGGGATCTGGTGAAAAAAGGTGATCCGCTGATTACATTTGATCTGCAGGAAATCCAGAAAACACATGATGTCATTACACCGGTTCTTATTACAAACGCAGATGATTTTTCAGAAATCGTGGTACAAAAAGAATTCGGTCCGGTAAAAGCAGGAGATGCAATTTTAACAGTCAAAAAATAGAGAAAGGATAAAAAAGAGATGAATCGAGTAATATTTCCAAAGGATTTTTTATGGGGCGGCGCAGTGGCAGCCAACCAGTGTGAAGGAGCGTATTTGGAGGATGGAAAAGGGCTGTCCATTCAGGATATCATGCCAAAGGGAATCAAGGGGGCACCTACAGAAGAACCTACAGCGGACAACATGAAGCTTGTGGCAGTCGATTTTTACCATCGTTACAAAGAAGATATTGCCATGCTTGCAGAGATGGGATTTAAGGTGTTTCGATTTTCTATTGCATGGTCCAGAATTTTCCCAAATGGAAATGACAAAGAGCCAAATGAAAAAGAACTTCACTTCTATGATGATGTACTGAATGAGTGCAAAAAGTATGGTATTGAGCCATTGGTGACGATTTCCCATTACGAGACTCCATTGCATCTTGCAAGAGAGTATGACGGATGGAGGAGCCGAAAGCTCATCGACTTTTATATGAATTTCTGTAAAGTAATCTTTGAACGCTACAAAGGAAAAGTAAAGTACTGGCTTACTTCTAATGAAATCAATTCTGTGCTGCATCAGCCTCTGATCAGCGGTGGAATCCTGACTCCAAAGGAACAGCTCACAAAGCAGGAGCTGTATCAGGCAATCCATCATGAACTGGTTGCATCAGCAAAAGCAGTAAAGCTGGCGCATGAGATTATGCCGGACAGTCAGGTTGGCTGCATGATTCTGGCAATGCCGACATACCCGCTGACACCAAAGCCGGAGGATGTACTGGCAGCAATGCAGGCAGAACAGAAAAACTATTTCTTTGCAGATGTTCAGGCGCGCGGTGCATATCCAAAATATCTGGACAGCTATCTGAAAGAACAGAATGTCAGGATCAAGACAAAAATCCTGACGGGAACTATTGCTGTCTATATCGGAATCGTCTGTTATCTGTCCACAAAATTTGCACAGGGATCCACAACTGTTGGTATGATCGTATCCATCAAATTTATGAATTACAGCCGCTTTCACACACATCTGTATTGTTTCCACACTGCCTTCATGATAAACTGTCTTTATAAATGATAAAAATCACGGAGCTGAAACACGCATGGAAAAACTACAGAATACCAAAGAACCTTCCAGGGATCCGGAACGTATGAAATACCGGCTTTCGGAAGCGATGAAAGAATGTATGAAATATGCGCCGGTAGAAAAAATCACAGTAAAAGAAATTGTTGAAGTATGCGGTACAACAAGGCAGACCTTTTACCGAAACTTTCAGGACAAATACGATTTGATCAACTGGTATTTTGATAAGATTCTTTTGAAATCTTTCGAGTACATGGGAAAGAGCGAAACAATCTACGAAGGACTTGTCAATAAATTTTATTATATCCAGCAGGAGAATCTGTTTTTTCGTACTGCCTTTAAGAATGATGATCAGAACTGCCTGAGGGATCACGACTTTCATCTGATCCTTCAATTTTATACAGACCAGATTGAACAGAAGACCGGAGAGAAAATTTCAGAGCATTTGCGTTTCTTACTGGAAATGTATTGCCAGGGTTCCATCTATATGACTGTACAGTGGGTTCTTGGAAAGCTGAAAGGAACTCCAGAAGAAATTGCACGCTCTCTGGTTGATGCTATGCCTCTGAAACTAATGGAAGTATTTAAGGTATTAAATCTATTGTAAAGTGACAAATTTGACAGTTTTTCACTTTCTATTTTTATGAAAAATTGTTAAAATCAAAACAAAGGAGAGTGATACAAATGGCAAATAGAATTATGCTGAACGAAACATCTTATCATGGGGCAGGAGCAATCCAGGAAATTGCAGCAGAAGCAAAGGCAAGAGCTTTCAAAAAAGCATTCGTCTGCTCGGATCCGGATCTGATCAAATTCGGAGTCACAGGAAAGGTGACAGACGTTCTTGACAAAGCTGGGCTTGCTTATGAAATTTATTCTGACATCAAAGCAAACCCGACCATCGAAAATGTACAGAATGGTGTTGCCGCATTCAAAGCTGCCAAAGCAGATTACATTGTTGCAATTGGCGGCGGTTCTTCTATGGATAACGCCAAGGCAATCGGGATTATCATTGCAAATCCGGAATTTGAAGACGTAAGAAGTCTGGAGGGTGTGGCGCCTACAACAAAACCCTGTATTCCAATCATTGCCGTTCCGACAACTGCAGGAACAGCTGCAGAAGTTACCATCAACTATGTGATCACAGATGTGGAAAGAAAAAGAAAATTGGTCTGTGTGGATCCGCATGATATGCCGATCATTGCGATCGTTGATCCGGATATGATGTCCTCTATGCCAAAGGGACTGACTGCCTCTACCGGTATGGATGCACTGACACATGCCATCGAAGGTTATACAACCAAAGGAGCATGGGAGATGACAGATATGTTCCACTTAAAAGCGATCGAGATCATTTCCAGATCTTTGAGAAGTGCAGTAGCAAATGAAAAAGAAGGACGGGAAGGAATGGCTCTCGGACAGTATATCGCAGGGATGGGATTTTCCAATGTCGGCCTTGGAATTGCGCATTCCATGGCACATACATTAGGAGCTGTTTATGATACGCCTCATGGTGTCGCATGTGCGATGATGCTTCCAATTGTTATGGAATACAATGCAGATTGCTCCGGAGAAAAATATCGCGAAATCGCATGTGCTATGGGCGTGAAAGGTGTAGATGAGATGTCTGCTGACGAGTACAGAAAAGCTGCTGTGGATGCAGTACAGAAACTTTCTGTAGATGTAGGAATCCCAACAAAACTGGAAGCACTCAAAGAAGAAGATCTTCCGTTCCTTGCCGAATCTGCGCACGCAGATGCATGTGCACCAGGCAATCCAAAAGATGCCAGTGTAGAAGATCTGAAAAACTTATTCAGAAAACTGATGTAAACAGAACCAGACAGGACAGCCGTTGAAAGAGATGGCAATCCTGTCTTTTTTACTTTTAAAAGTTTATTAAGCTAAAGCGTTAATTTGCCAGTTCTTTAAAAAAATAAAGAAAACAGTGCAAAACCTATTGACAATTTATTAAAAAAGTATAAAATATCTATAAAACAGAGTGCACTCTATTATAAAGAAATGGGAGATGAAAATTTTATGGCAACTTTTATAACAGGGCTTGTAATACTTTTACTTGGAGGCTGGCTGTACGGGAAATTTGTAGAGCATGTCTTTAAACCTGACGATCGCGAGACTCCAGCCGTACGAATGAAAGACGGTATTGATTATGTTCCTATGAATAAATGGAAGAACGCATTGATCAACCTCTTAAATATCGCAGGTACTGGTCCGATTTTTGGGCCGATTCAGGGGATCTTGTTTGGACCAATCGCATTTATTACCATTCCAATCGGATGTGTGATCAGCGGTGCAACACATGACTATTTAAGCGGAATGATGTCACTTCGCCAGAATGGTGCACAAATGCCGGGAATCATCCGGAAATTTCTGGGAAATAAAACCTATCAGGTGTATAATATTTTCCTTTGTTTTCTGATGCTTCTTGTTGGTGCTGTTTTCACCTATACCCCGGGAGATCTATTCGCAGGACAGATTTGCGGATTTCAGGATGTCAATGTATGGACATGGGTAATTTACGGAGTGATCTTACTTTACTATCTGGTCGCAACTTTGTTCCCGATTGATAAGATCATTGGTAAGATTTATCCGATTTTCGGTGCGATTCTGCTCTTATCGGCAGTCGGAGTATTTGCTGGAATCTTTATTCAGGGATATCAGCTTGATAATATTGATTTCAGCCATGGTCTCAAAGGAATTTTTGATGTGTATCCGATCTTTGATGCAGAAGGAAATTCGGGAGCAGGAACAAAATTCATTCCTGTCTTTTTCGTAACAGTAGCCTGTGGAATTACATCTGGTTTTCACTCTACACAGTGTACTTTAATTGGACGCTCTGTAGAACATGAAAAAGAAGGACGCACAGTCTTTTATGGAATGATGATTCTGGAAGGCCTGATCGCCATGATCTGGGCAGCAGCAGCTATGGGACTTTACAACAGCGGTTCTACTGCCGGAGCTACCGCAGCAGTTGGCGAAGTTGCAAAAGGTCTGCTTGGTCCTGTGGGAGGAATCATCGCAATCCTCGGTGTGATTGTTCTTCCAATCACATCCGGAGATACAGCCCTTCGTTCCTGCCGTCTGATGGTTGCAGATTACCTGCACATTGATCAGAAAACCAGAAAAAATCGTGTACTTGTGACATTGGGAATTTTTATTCCTGTCATTTTGATCCTTGTTTTTGCAAAAATGAATGCAGAAGGATTTAATATCCTCTGGAGATATTTTGCATGGAGCAACCAGACCATCGGAGTTTTCGCATTTGCTGCAATTACTATTTATCTGATGGCGAAAAAGGGGGCAAAAAAAGGAATCTATCTGATTGCATTGATTCCAGGAAGTTTTTATATGTTCATCATATCTTCTTTCATTTTGAGTCAGAAAATTGGATTTGGTCTGCCAATGACAGTTGCTTATATTATCGCAGGTGTTTTGACCGCTCTCTATTTTGCCGGTCTGATCAAGCTTGGCAGAAAATATGCTGCCAGCCATGAGGAAGAGTAACCTTTTCTCTATGAAACTGTTTTCTTAATATTTACATAAAAGTTCCTTCTGCGTTATAATATTTATTATAAGCTCAAAAGAAAGAAGGAATTGAAAATGAAAGTTTTGATGTTAAATGGAAGCCCGAGAAAAGAAGGCTGCACGTATACCGCACTTATCCAGATTGCCGGGGTTTTAGAGAAAAACGGAATCGAAAGCGAAATTTTTCAGGCTGGAACCCCGGAACTTGAAAATGTAAGAGCAGCTGCCGAAAAGATGAAAGAGGCAGATGCTCTGATCGTCGGCTCTCCGGTATACTGGGCATCTCCAAGCGGGCAGATCATTGAATTTATGGATAAGTTCTGTTCTCTTGCCGGAAAAGATATGTTGCTGAAACCTGCTGCCGCCATTGCATCCGCAAGACGCGCCGGCACCACAGCAACCTTGGATGTCCTCTTAAAATACTTTTCATTCCACCAGATGCCAATCGTTTCTTCCAACTATTGGAATATGGTACACGGCAACACTCCGGATGAAGTACTTCAGGACAAAGAAGGAATTCAGATCATGCATGTTCTCGGCAAAAATATGGCATGGCTTCTGCATTGTCTGGAAGCCGGAAAAAATGCTGGAATTTCAAAACCGGAATCAGAAGAGAAGGTAAAGACAAACTTTATCCGTTAAATCTCTGATTTTTCAACACATCCCGGATCGTATTTCATCCGGGATATGTTTTTTTTCTCAAAAAATACGATTTTCCCACCTCTAAAATATTAAATGTCCTCTTTCACAGTCATGACTGCACTGGTAATAGGAACTCTCAGCATATGCTCATTTCTGATATCGGATGTTTTCTGCAGGCACCGGTCTAGATATCCATTCAAAATCGTCAGCGGTGTACGCAGATCATGGGGGAGTGCAGTGCTCAGATCCTGATTGGCCTTTCTGCTTGCTGTCTCCTGCCGGATATTTTTATCCCTTTCTTTTCTATTTTAAGCTGTTTGATCTGTGTATATTATAGCGAATTTAAAAAAATACTATTTTTCTTAAGCATTTTTAAGATTTATTGATTTTCAAAGATTCCCGTGGTTGACGCAAAAACTTCAAAAAACGTGTCAACCACGGGCTTTTTGTCGAATAAAATGCAATCAAAAAAGAATTGATTTCAGGTAGAATAATCGAACCGTTTACAACACACTTACAACAAATTGATTTCTATTTTTTCAATCTCATTTCTTAAGTCTTCCAATGTCCGGTGACCATATGTGTCATTTGTAATATCACCTATCTTATGTCCAAGCATTCTTTTTCGATCATTCTCCGCGACTTTATATTTTTCGCACAATTTTGAAAATGTGTGCCGGCAATCATGTGGAGTATGCTTTTCAATTCCAAGTGTGGCCAGTTGAGTATACATCTTATCCCGGAATATATCGATTCTATCAGGCAGGATAGAACCCTGTACTTTTATCCTGTGTTTTACAAGATTTAAAATACCGGAATAAATAGGAACGGTTCTGTTTTTCCCAGCATCCGTTTTGATACCGCCGAAAAAATAACGTTCTTTCAAATTGACATCTAAAGTCTTATATTCCGATATCCGAAAGCCGGAGTAGCACATGATCAAGATCATCTCAGACACTTCATTTTCTTTTGTTTCCCACAATTTCTTCAAATCTTCATCAGTAAATGGAATTCCATGTTCATCATCGTCATCCTGTGTAATTTCGACATAAGATGAATAATCTTTTGTACACAAATTATTTGACATAGCATATTTGTACATGTGGCAGTATAGATTTTGGATGTGTTCTATACTGGCGTGTCTGAGTGGACAAGCGTCCATTACTTCCTGCAGATCGTCTGTAACAAGCTCTGCGAAAATTCTGTTGTGTAGGGCAGCAGAGTTCTTGAATCCTGCGCGTAGCGTATATTCCAAGCTGGTACGTTTTACTTTTTTTGCATCGTATTCATGCCCGAATTTCTTAACATTGAATTTACGAAATACTTCCGCAAATGTTAATTGCGGCTCTTCCTTTGCTTTAATTCCTTGCACCTGATTATAATTTGCAAGCAGAGACTGGATAAAATCCTCCGCATTCTTTTTGTCATCGACCTGGATATCATTTTCCATGCCGGGAGTATAGGTGCCGGCTTTGTATGCTGTAAGAACTGCAAAGCCGATCATCCAGTCAGAAACATAGCATATTGCTTTCTGTGGCTTCATTTGCCCGTTTTCGTATTCTTCTTTAGCTGGCGGGTAAACGCCGTAAGGATTGCGGCGATTCTTACCAAGAAAGCGTATCTGGCCGTAACCATTGGGCAAACGAGGATGCTTTTTTCTTTTGGCCATATCATCATCTCCTTTAAATTTAGGTATAAAAATAGCAGCCAGCACATGAACAAATGTTCTGGATTGTGTAGCTGCTCCGAAGATGATACAATATTCTTGGCTTCAGATTGCATATCTTCGGATATGTAGACCGTCTCAGTGTTGGTAGCACTGGGGCGGTTTTAAATTTGATTTTAATATGTAAATGTGTAAATATGTTGACATTTTTTTGCGTATGATGTAATATAATAAAGTACTAATCATAAAGAATTAGTAATAAAATTCTAGATTAGAAAATAATATTAAAAAGAACACACAATATTAAGTGTTCGAATATTTAAGGAAAAAGTCAGTAATGTTTTTGGTGTGTACCAAAAAAGGTTTGCTGACTTTTTCTTTTTTAATGATTTTCTTTCAAATCAAGATACATAACGCAACGTTTAAAATGAGTAGATTTCATAGCCTCATCCCGATTA
>OBZV01000974.1_pt1 | contig 12297 bp, 15 predicted proteins | sample 1501581 | NCBI WGS metagenome assembly OBZV01 (sample SAMEA2580257, study PRJEB22360) | human gut metagenome | biome: human gut; feature: human-associated habitat; material: faeces | place: Denmark | collected 2008/2010
TCCTGCCGCCTTTTTTCAGATAATACAGCGTGTCCACCATAATGTAAATCGATGATTCAAATTTATCACGCTCTAAAATTGTCTTGATCTCAGATGCAGTTCTTCCCTGTTTTGCAAGCGCAAGTGCATCTAAAACAGACTGGCGCTGTGTAACAGAAATTCTCTGATTGTTCACCACCTGCACCTTTCCATCATAATCCTTGGAAAGCATCATGGCTGTCTCACAGGAACCACTAAGTCCGGACGACATTGGGATATGTACGATCTCATCGTACTCTTTTAACAATTCATCCCAGGTATCTGTCACATTTCCTACAAGCGGCATGGATGTATGGATGTCTGTCTTCTCGGAAAGCATCTGGTAAAACTCTTCCTGTGACAGATCGATATCTTCATACAGTGTCTTATCTCCCACAAAAAAAGGCATCGGCATTACAGTAACTCCAAGTTCCTTTGCCATACTCTGCGTGATTCCGCTGTTGCTGTCTGATACGATTGCTACTTTGCTCATGAAAAATGTTCCCCCTTATAATGTCTCTGAGCGTTTTTTGATGTTTTCTTTGAAGTTGATCACCTCATGCTCATACTCTTCATTCATATATTCAGATCTGATCATAAAGTCTGCCGATGCCTTATTGTTTGCGATCGGGATATCATATACCTGTGCAATACGAAGCAGTGCCTTTACATCAGGATCATGAGGCTGTGCAGTCAATGGATCAGAAAAGAAAATGACAAAGTCTACTTTTCCCTCAACGATCTTTGCACCGATCTGCTGGTCTCCACCAAGAGGGCCGCTGTTATATCCACGAACCGGAAGTCCGGTCTGGTCTGTAATCATACGTGCCGTGGTCCCTGTTCCACAAAGGAAATGATTTTATTTGTTTCGCACCATGCGATCAGCTCTGCTTTTTTATTATCATGCGCGATCAGTGCAATATTTTTCTGTTTTCCAATGGTAAGTGTTACATAATTTTCATTCATATGCGCCATCCTCCGTCATTTATCTGTGCCTTTATCTATTGCATATCAGATCAGTTTTTCTGCAATACATATTGTTAAGTATAACATATTTTTTGTCGTTCTTCCACAAAAAAATAATAGAATGCGCGCTCCGCGGACATTCTATTATTTTATGTACCGGATTTCTTCTTTGCCTTTTTATTCCGGCAATTTTACTTTTCCATCCAGAATCATCTTCACAAATGCAGTGTCACGAATGATCCACGGATCCTTTTCTATGCGTATATTGGTATTGTATACAGTCTCCGGCTGCTCCCACTTAAGATAATACCCCTTTGCCACTTCACTGGGTGTCAGATGAAGTTTCTCCCGTTTTTCCCCTACCTTACAGTAATAAAAGTAAGAATGACAGATATATTTACAGGACGGATCAAATATATCGCGGCGCATCTCAAGGATCTCCCCTAGTTCACACACAGACTCTTTTAAAACGGTAAGCCCTGTCTCTTCACGGATCTCACGCACAAGGGTTTCTAAAAAACTCTCTCCCTTTTCCATCCCGCCGCCGGGCATCTTATATTCGCCATCCGTACTACACTGCATGGCAATCTTTCCATCCCGGAAAATTACACCACGCACATTATATTTTTCATATACTTTTGTTGTGTCGTCATAATTCTTCTCGTCAAAAACAGCAAGCACTTCCATCTGTTTTGTCTCCATATTCTGCAGCTTAAGGCCATATTTTTATCATATATCAAAATGTCTGATATTGTGTGCAAGCATATCCGCCATATTACGCAGATTTTCGGTAGAATCCTTGATATTCTGAAAACTGTCCGTAATCTCTGTGATGGATGAACTTGTCTGCGTGGTTCCTTCCACATTCTGCTGTGCAATCTCTGACAAAGAATCAATGACATCTATGATCTCTGTTCTTGCACTCTCTAATTTCTTTGTACGTGTTTCAATCTGGCGAATTCGTTCAATAGATGCGTCGATCTCACCCATAACACCATTTACCATCTGCTCCGTACTCTCGATATGCATATTCTGTTTTTCAATGATCTCCTGTGTCTTGCCCATTGTCTCAACCACACGCTGGGAGTTTCCGATCAGTGTATTTACGATTTCGCCGATATTGCCACTCGCCGTATCAGACTGTTCTGCAAGCTTCTGTATCTCAGATGCCACAACCGCAAAACCCTTTCCCGCCTCACCTGCACGTGCGGCTTCAATGCTGGCATTTAAAGAAAGAAGATTCGTCTGGGATGCAATTTCAGAAATAAACTGCGATGCCTTCTGAATACTCTGTGCTGAAATATTTGTCTGTTTCGTCTGTTCCGCGATCGTTGCAACAGCTGCCTTTACTTCTTCGCTGATTCGTTTTAGTTCATCGATCGTAACAACAGCCGCATCACTGGACTGTTTCATCTGATCTGCACTTTCATTCAGTTCATCTGCTGCCCTGCCGGTCTCAATGATCAGATTTCCCATATATTTTACATTGTCAGAAGCTTTTTTTGCATCCTCTGCCTGTAAATTTGCCCCGGTTGTAATAGAATCTACCGTTGCCTCCACCTCACGCATTCCATCGTAAGTCTGATGGGATGTATCCTCTAAAGTATTGGATGCTTCCATCAGCATATCGGTACTTTCCTTGATTCCCTTAATGATCTTTTCCAGTTCTTTCTGTAAATGCTGTATCGCTTTGGTCAGATCTCCGACTTCATCTTTCCGCCCTAAGATCTTCTTGTCAAACTCTACGTCAAGATGACCGGCAGACACTTCCTGCACATTTGCAATTCCTTTCTTTAATGCACGTGTGATCGAGGTTGCACTGATCTCCACGATAATGATACAGATAACAAGTACCACAAGCACGATGGCTACGATCGTATTAATGATCTGTATCACGCTGTGGGAGATTTCCTGCTTTTCTGCTCCGGCAAACACCATTCCAATCGGAGTTGTATTATCACCTTTCTGATATACCGGAACATAATAGCCATAGTATATGGTGCCATCCATGGATACATTATCACTGAAATATTCCTCACCACCATTTAATACCTTTTCAACAACCTTGTCACCCGCCGGACTTCCCAGAATCCTGTCACCATTTTTGTCGACTGCAGAAGTCATGATTCTCTGTGATCCATAGAAAAATGTTACATCCATCCCAGACTCCTGTTTGATGGTATCCACCAGATTCTCTGACTGTGAAATGTTATAACTTCCTTTCCAGATATCACCATTTTCCGTCTGCAAATAGGTACCTGCATTCTGGTCATAAGCTGCCTGCGTCGCGATTGCAGTTCCTTTTAATGAATTTTCCACCTGATCGATAATTGCACCCTTTACGATCGTGGACGCGATCAGAAGGATAATTCCTCCTAACAGAAGCAGCGGTATCAAAGAACAGAATAAAACTTTTTTTCGAATCGTCAATTTCATCATCTCATTCTCCCCCTAGTCCACAATCACAACGTTTTTATAATACCAGTCAATGCCGCCGGTAATCATTGCATCATCTAAGGTTCCATTCTCTGTTCCAACCGTCTCCCCTGTATTTGTCTCCATCACTCCGTCAAAAACATTATTGCTGCCACTTAAAATTTCTGCAGTCGCTTCATCCACCTTCTCCTGCGTACCCTCTGCCGCAAAAGATGCCAGATTCGTCAGCTGTACCAGTCCCTCTGCCATACCTCCATAATAGTTTGATCCATCCCAGGTTCCATTGATAATACTCTTAACTGCCGAAGTATAGTATGCACTCCAGTTCCAGATAACACTCGTCAGACAGGCATCCGGTGTTTCCTTGCTCATATCTGAGTTATAGCCGATACCATATACACCACGTTCCTGTGCGAGTGTCTGCGGATACGGCGTATCACAATGCTGTGCCATCACATCACAGCCCATATCCAACAGCTGTTCCGATGCTGCTTTTTCCTTATCCGGATCATCCCAGCTGTTTGTGACTGCCACATAGATCTTTGCCTCCGGGTTAACAGCTGCAACGCCGATCGCAAATGCATCAATTCCACCTGTCACCTCCGGATTGGAAGAATCCTGCGCTGCAACATAGCCGACCTTATCCGACTTTGTATTCATGCCAGCCACGATACCGCTTAAATACCTTACCTGGTAAATACGACCAAAATAATTGTTGAAGTTCTTTCCATTTGACATATAACCGGTTCCATGGGAAAAGTAAATATCCGGATATTTTTCAGCCATCTCTGCTGTTGTTTCCATATACCCCCAGCTGGTTGTAAAAATAATATTGCACCCATCCGAAATACATGCTTCGATTGCTTCCTCCGTCGCCTTTGCGTCAGAGTCATCCACGATCTTTCTCTCAATCTGATCATCGCTTAAACCCAGATTTTCCTGCATTCCCACAATTCCCAGATCATGCGTGTAAGAATATCCGCTTCCCTCATCCGGATCTGAAATATAAAGCACGCCGACTTTTATATTTTCTTTCGAAATCCCTGCCGTGCCCGATGTGGTATCCGACTGTGCACCGCCTGTACTGTTCCCGGCGGTTTCCGTTGTAATATAGCCATCGTTTGTCGCATAATCATCCGGCGTAGTACCTGTTTTCCCACCACACCCGGCGAGCATTCCCGCCACGGCAAACAGTGCAATTATCTTTCCAGCTGTTTTTCCTTTCATCTTTTGTTCTCCTCATCATAAATTCTCACAACATCTTTGTTTCATTATACAAAACCGGAGAACATTTGTAAATAAATATTATTTTTATGACAATAATCTGATACTTATGACCTATTTTTCTGAAAATATTCTTTTTGCACGCAGATAAGACAGATTAAATGTCCGGAGCGTCACAGGCTGGTTCATCCTGTCATTTTCCTGCATATATTCCCACTTCCAGTTATATATTCCATCCCCGTAATAACTCTTGTCCGGATGTTCTTTTAAGTACTCAGCGATCACTGGTGCCGCATCCGTTGATAAACAGGAGAGATAACTGTAATCTCCCGCAGTATTTCCATTTTCGATCTGCGCCAGATCATAGGCGGCAATCCCCGCATCTACATGTGCAAAGGCAAACAGGACATAACTGACGCACACAACCGCCATTCCATACTGAAACAACGGGAACCTGCGGTTCCAGATATAACAGATCGTCCCTGCCATCAGAAGCGTGATCACTGCCAGTGCCACAAGTACCACAACACGCAAAAATGTGAGCTGGTATGCCCGGATATACAGGATCATTCTCCACCCGCTCGATGCTGTCATAATGATCGTACATACAGAGATCACCGTCAGAACGGCATCGACCGCCCTGTTCCTCTGAAAGAAATGCTCCATTGTAAGAACCGCCCCCAGATTTAAAATACACACCACAAGGAGCTGGAAAAATCCATGCCTTGCATATTCGGCATAGGTCACTCCTGCCGGCAGCTCCCCGCCACCGCCAAACAGATATATGATCTGTATACCACAGAATATCACATATAATACCGCCACTAAGACCGAAACCGTAAACATTGCTGTCGTCTCTGTAAGAATTTTTACTTCCCTGTCCTGCCGGTCTTTTCTGTATGCCGTATATCTGACTCCACAGTAAGATGAAATAAAACCAAAACATAACATGAAACAAATCCCTGCCAGGTTTGCCGGTATCCTGATTCCTTCGAAAACTTTTGCAATCATATTTGAAAATACCAGATCCGCCGACATTAACAATCCACCGATCAGAAGAACCACCGGTATCGCTACTGCAATTCCGATCAGGATCTCACGCGCTTTGCCATTTTCTTTTTTCTCCCGCAAACGTGCAAAATCGTTTCCATCGCCAAATGGTCTTGCAATGCTGCCAATTGCTCCAAATACAGCATTTACTCCACCGCACAGGTAATCCCAGAAATTCCATTCGTTTTCATCTGCCATATTTCGTATCAGGAAACACACCGTGAATGCAAATATCCAGCAATAATTCATCCAGATGATCCACTCATTTCCGGTTGTAAATGTACTGACCGCAAGGATCAGCATATACACAGCAAAAATTATTGTTGTTTTAAAAACTTTTCTTTCCTTTACCGTTTTAACGATGTAACAGATATATCCGATCGTTGCCACCACCCACAGAAGTACTGCGGCACCTGTCATATTTTTGTAAATACAGACTGTATAGATCAGTGCGTAAATGAGGCTTGCCGGCGCAAGTTTTTTAAAAATCCCCGCATTTTCTTTCTGCTGCTGTTTTTTTCTTTCCTGCCACTGCGCTTTCTGCTCCTCGTAACTGACTGTAAGATTCTGATCCATTTTCATGCTCCCTTCCTTTTCCAATAAGCTGTCCTGTTCCTGCTTCAGTTTTTCATAAACTGTCATATTCCTGCTTCATTCCGTGCAATATATTAAATTTCATCATCCGATGGAACATATTCTAAAATATCTCCCGGCTGGCAGTCCAACGCCCGGCAGATCTTGTTTAATGTGTCTACTTTGATTGCTTTTGCCTTTCCATTTTTTAGTATGGAAATATTTGCCATTGTAATACCTACTTTTTCCGAGAGTTCAGTTACACTCATTTTCCGCTTTGCAAGCATTACATCTATATTTATGATAATCGCCATTTGTCTCTCCTTATATCGTAAGTTCATTTTCCTGTTTTAATTCGTAGGCCTTCAGGATCAGATGTGATAATGCCGCTGTCAAAACAGATATCATGACCGAAAGCAAAACTGCGGTGATCATAAAAATACTGATTCCGGGCTGCCTGACCGCTAAGATTGCCAGAAAAACAATTCCCGCAAACCACACAACTGAGAGCAGCAATGCGAAGTGACTGATATTTCGAAAACATTTTGCATTTTCTTTTGAGAATGAATTGTCTTTTCCGATCTGCACACATACTTTCCAGAACTGGTACAGGATCGCATAACAGATCACCGCAATGCACCAGCCGTACAACAGCCCCGGCATAAAAAGATACGCCAGTGATTCATCCGCGTCCCTCCATGACATTGCAAGTACCGGCATAATATATAGAAAGAACACCGCCCCCATCAGCGCCAGTACAATCGTGATTGCTTTTAGCCACCGTGAAATTTCTTTTTGCTGCATAAATGATTCTCCTCCTGATCTGATTCACTTTTCTTTGAGTTTGTTTTTGATTCCAGATTTTTCTTTCTGGTTTTATTGTTTTCCTTTATTATACACATATATCTTGCTTTTGCAATATATTTTTATTGTTTTACAATAAATTTTTATTGGTAAATAGTAATAATAAAATCCGCTGCAAACAGTCAGGTGCTATTTGCCACCTGTTTTTCTGTTTACAGAGGATTTTATTATTTACTGTTCATTTCATTATTTTTTTATATAGTTTTATCAACAGTTTCCGTAATCTTTTTAAAATATTTATTGTCTGTTCGATTGTAAATATTGTTCTATTTCCAATGGCGATTTTCCAGTTACTTCTGCAATTTTTTCTATTGGGAAATCCAGCTTAATCATATTATGGATCATTCTCTCTTCTGCGATCTCGATTCCGTCACTTTTGCCAGCCTCATATTCTGCCTTTCGGAGTTTCTTCTCTTCCCACTCTTTATCATATTCCAATATACTCACCATCTTTACCTCCGAACGATTCTTCCGAAGAAATTCCACCAAAATTCCTTCTTTGATACATTCATCGATTGCCCGTGCAACTGCATCGTTTAAGTTCATTTCTGATGTATATTTGCGGACTCTCGCTACATAAATGGCATATTCCTTCAATGTCTGACACTGCTCCATCAGCTCTTTGTTATGTCCTTCATTGACATTTAACATCAGGACTTTTAACTCCAGATCCGGCTCACCAGCCAGATGCTCATAAGCGTTTGAAAGGCGAAGCTCTACCCGGTCATCCACTGCATCCGTTCCATTATAAAATACCATAAATTTCGGTGCCGGTATCTTCTGCAACCGGGACGAATACAAGGACTTATCATCAACATACTGCTGATATTCGATTCCTATGTAAATCAGATCCCGCAGCGGTATGTTAGGATTTAACGTGGACTGGTGCTCGTAGAGATAAATATTCGTCTCTAACATAAACGCCAGGTCGTTTTTCATCCCCATGTAGATTGCATTTTCCAGCGTGACGATTTTCAGATCATCTGCGTTCTGATAAGCATTCCCGGTTACTGCATTGTACAAAGATAAAAGGTTCTCTTTCTCTGAAAACAACATGCGGAATACGGTGTCTTTGTACTGACGGTTGGCTGCTGGTATCTTTTCTGATACCTGTGTACCCTTCTTCATATTCAGTTCCTCCTATGTGCAGGAGGCTCATCCAGATCTCCTGCTTTTCATTTTTGTGGATAAAAAGCATAGATTTCTGAAATGTTTTTTGAAATGTAGACGGATGTGTCATCCTTATGGTCATGTGAAGCAAATGTAACTGTCTGAATAACGCTGTTCACATGGTAGAAATATGCTTTGATTTATCTTAGCATACGTCATTCTTCGTATGCAACTGATTTGAAATTTCTTGTGCAGTCTGCACAAAAAAGAAGTCCGATTTTTAAAGAAAGACAGTGTCCGACTTGAACACCGCCTCTTTTTTACACTGCTGTACACACCTGTTGTGTGACCGGCAACATTACACCATGCACGCCCGTGCATTATAATTTCCCGATATTTCCGGCAGCTCCGACATCACAGACAGTTCTAAAATATCTCCCGACGCCCACACAAGGATCGTTTCTCCAGAAATCGAAGCCATCCCGGTTTTTGAAACATTCATGGAATATTCTTTGAAGACTTCCATGGAAGATCTCATAGAATGCTCCATAGAATATTGGTTTCCACCCTGACTATTGCCCACGTTCCGACTTTCAGGCGGCATTTCAACCCGAACGCCCCTTCTGTAGCCGCTCCGCCGGTTCATTGGACAGTCTTATTTCCGGCATGACCGGCATATCCTGCACATTCTGTACGGACTGCACAGACCGCCCCCCGGATGCAGCCGGTTCCTTGGACCTATGCTCATCACAGGTTTTTGCGACAGGCTCATTTTGCTTTTCCATCACGTTGCAATTTTTCGGATCCGGCTCTTTTTTTCTCCGCTTCACCCGTACAACCCGCGGCGCCCGGACTGACTCAATGTAGAGGACATCCTCTTTCCGCTGCATTTTTTCTAACAGGATTTCAAGAAAAATTGTACCATAATAATTTCTGCGGTACTTCTCCTGCTCCCTGAATTCCGACCGCACCCAGTCTGTCTTTGCCGTCTGTTTTATTTTGATAGATTCTTCTCCATATATATGATCTGTCATTATGCCTTACTGTTATAATAGCTATTGTTATAATAACTGCTGTTATAACTCTGTGAATTATTCGCGTAGCGTGCATAACGGTTATAATTACTGCTCGCCTGCGCACTTGATTTTTCGAGTTCCGTCACCTTTTCTTTTGCATATTTGCCGATCTGGCCTGACAGATTCGACACCTTTTTGGCAAATCCATCTTCACCGGTAAACAGTTTCTTTACCTGGCTGATATCGGCTGCCTTTAATTTGTTTTCGTCCAGTTCTAATGTCCCGTCACCTTTTATCGTAATTCCGATCTCACGGAGTTCCTTGTTTTCCGCATTTGCATAATTTTTCAGTTTTTTGGCATAATTTGAATCAACAATATCGCCAGACTGTGCGAGACGCTTCATCAGATAATTATAGTCATTCACAAACGACTCTATATTATCCGCCACATTTTCCTTCAGCTTTGTCTCATCTTCCTCGTCAAATACGGAAGTACCATCCGTTTTTAAAAACTTTCCCAACCGTTTTTCCACACGTTCCGCAGCCGTCTCCATACCACTGTACAAAAGCGTCTGCGTCCGGTTTGCAAGTAACTGCTCCGCAGATGACGTCTTTCCACTGTTTGCATTTAATTTTGAAAGAAGCTGACTGATCGACTGTCCGGAACTCCCGGAAGTGCTCTTTTGTGTTCTCTGCTGTTTTGTCGTAAATGTCTTCGTCTTTGCAATACGTTTCATCCGCGCACGCACAATGGTGCTGTTTAGTCTGTTCCCAACTCTCATACTCATTTTCCCCATTTCACAACTCATTTTATGACAACAGTTAAGTTCTTCCCGTTATACAGCTGATTTTTCATCCATATAACAAAATGGCGCCTGTTTTTCCGGGTATTTCATTCCTTGAAAATCAGACGCCATCCTTAGCTTTCTCCTGTTATGTAATTTATATCGTCATAAAATCAGAATACTTTACAAAAAAATCTCTTGACACTTTTCTTGTATCATTGTATTATTTCACTAGTACAAAGAAACGAGGTGATACAATGGCATGGAACCTTAATTCCGACCGTCCTATTTTTATACAGATCGTCGAACGGATCGAAATGGATATCATTTCGGGCAAATATAAACCCGGAGACAAACTGCCTTCTGTCCGTGACTTTGCCGCCGAGGCAGCGGTAAATCCAAACACGATGCAGAAAGCTTTCACAGAACTTGAACGAACCGGTCTTGTTTTCTCACAGCGGACAACCGGACGATTTATTACGGAGGACACTTCCATGATCGATGAATTAAAATCAACACTTGCAAAAGATAAAATTACAGAACTGCTCTCATTTATGCAGCAGCTCGGCTTTCAGGAAAATGAGATTCTGGCTATGATCGGTCAGACCATGAAAGGAGAAAAATGATGGGCACATTACTTGAATGCAAAGATCTCACCAAAAGTTTCAGTGGAAAAACAGCGATCGACCACATTGATCTTTCGATTGAGAGCGGACATATCATTGGTCTGCTCGGTCCAAACGGCAGCGGAAAGACAACACTGATCAAAATGATCAACGGACTTTTAACCCCGACCTCCGGCACCCTTTATTACAAAGAAAATCCGATCGGTGTCGAGAGCAAACGCCACATTTCCTATCTGCCGGATCATAGTTATCTGAATATGAACCAGCGTGTGAAAGAGATCATCGCCTTCTTTCAGGACTTTTATGAAGATTTCGACAGCGAACGCGCCTATGATATGCTGCAAAAACTAAATATCAATCCAAATGATTCTCTAAAAAGCATGTCAAAGGGAACGAAAGAAAAAGTGCAGCTTATCCTCGTCATGAGCCGCAAAGCAGAATTATATATTTTAGATGAGCCGATCGCAGGTGTCGATCCCGCTGCGAGAGATTACATTTTAGACGTGATCTTAACCAATTACGATCCGTCCGCTTCCATCCTGATTTCAACGCACCTGATTGCAGATATCGAAAACATTTTAGACCAGGTTATTTTTATTCAGAACGGACAGATCCGTCTCTCATCCTCTGTGGACGATATCCGCGCCGAGGAGGGGAAATCCGTCGATGCACTGTTCCGGGAGGTATTCAGATGTTAGGAAAATTATTTAAATACGAATTTAAAAACACATACAAGTTAATGTTCATCATCTATGGCGTTATGGCGTTTGTTACCATCCTTGGCTGTATTGCCATGTACGGTGACAGTGATCCTGCCGGCACAGAAAACCAGTTACAGGAGATCTTCTTTACAGCAGCTATGGTATTTTATGTACTCGGCGTATTCGCACTCTTTGTAGTAAGTTATGTGTATATGTGTGTACATTTTTATAAAACCATGTATTCCGATCAGGGTTATCTGACACACACACTGCCGGTTGGCCAGATGTCAATTTTTAATGTAAAACTGCTCGTTTCCCTATGCTGGCTGATGCTCTCCCTGATCATTATGTTTGTATCGATCTTCGCCCTGGGCTGTGCGGCAAACAGAGGATTTTCCTTTGATGCAGATTTTGATATGCTCATGGTAGATTTCCAGAATCTGTTTGGCATGTCTCTCCATACGTTTAGCATTTATATGATTTTTGCCATGATCTTATCCTGCCTACAGTACCTTTTGATGGTATTTGCAAGCGGTTCTATCGGTCAGCTCTTTACAAAACATAAAGTAGGAGCTTCCATCGGTGCCGGAATCGTCTTTTACATGTCAGGTCAGATTGTATCCTCGATCATCCTGGTACTTACCGGATATTTTGGTGTCATGAACAACGTCAATGTTGTAACTTATAATGCCACTGAAAACGTTACATTCAGCACAACTGTTTCCTCTATGCTGTTTTCCGGATCGCTCTTTTCGATCATCGAATGTGTTATTTTCTATATTGTGTGCATGGTTATCATCAAAAAACACCTTAATCTGGAATAACTGCAACATTTCATTTTCACAAAAATTGATTGCTAAACAGCCGCTCTGCTTTAAAAACGGAGCGGCTGGTTTTTTATCCGGTTTTTATCCTTACCGAATACCTG
>OBZV01000998.1_pt1 | contig 11942 bp, 10 predicted proteins | sample 1501581 | NCBI WGS metagenome assembly OBZV01 (sample SAMEA2580257, study PRJEB22360) | human gut metagenome | biome: human gut; feature: human-associated habitat; material: faeces | place: Denmark | collected 2008/2010
TCATCCTCAATGCATTTTACGCTGCCGTCAGCGAACTTCTCATAATGTAAATTATCCTCACCAACGAAGATGATGGTATCGTTTTTAATATCCTTGGGTTTGAGTTTTCCATCTCTGACCATCTGCTTTTTCTGCTGGCGGATGCGCTCCAACAGAACGGATGCCGGTTCGTCATTTGGGTCCTGCGGAACCAGCTTGCCGCGGATAGCAAGGTCAAGAACCTTCTGCCGCAATGCCTTTGTATCCATTATTCATCCACCTCGCCGATCAGTTCTTCCAGCTCAGCCACAGCCTTGGCGATGTTGGCAGACTTCTCCTTGATCTGGTTCAGCAGTTCAGAGAGAGTATATTCCTCGATTCCGTTGTCAGACTTCATCCATGTAATATCCAGACTGGTCTTGTCGCGGGCCAGGATTTCATCATAGGTAAACTTACGCCATCGGCCGTTTGGATTATCCTCGCTGTAGGTTTCGGTACGAGCGGACAAATCTCCCTCCTTATAACATTCAACGAACTCGTCAAAATGACTTTCTTTCAGAGGATTGGTCTTGCCGAAGGAGGGCATATCGGAACGCAGGTCATAGAACCAAATCTCACGGGTGTTCCCTTTGTCCTCACAGCCACGGGTGAAGAACAGTACATTGGTCTTGACGCCCTGAGCATAGAAGATACCGGTAGGCAAGCGCAAGATGGTATGGAGGTTGCACTTTTCCATCAGGTCGCGGCGGATTCGTTCACCATCGCCATCAGCAAACAGAACATTATCCGGCAGAACAACAGCCGCACGGGCTTTTCCTGTTTTGTTCAGGCTGCGGTAGATATGCTGGAGGAAGTTCAGCTGCTTATTGCTGGTTGGGAAAGTAAAGTCATCACGGGTGGCACGTTCGCCGCCTTTCTTCGTACCAAAAGGTGGGTTGGTCAGGACAACATCATAGCCCTTCAACTCTTTTCCGAAGTTGGAAAGGGTGTCGCCGAGATAAATGGGGCCACTGATATCGTGCAGCATAGCGTTCATCAAGGCCAAACGGTGGGTGTCGTGTACCAGTTCACAGCCGGAAAAAGCCTGAGTGCGCTGAAACTCCTGTTGATCCACAGGCAGCTCAAACAGGTCGTCAGTATGCTCTTTCACATAACGGTCGGCTGCGATCATAAAACCGAATGTGCCACAGGCGGGGTCATTGCACCGCTCTCCGGGCTGGGGAGCAATAAGCCGGGTCATGACATTGATGAGAACGCGAGGGGTGAAATACTGGCCGGCGCCAGATTTCTTCTCGTTTGCGTTCTTCTCCAACAGGCCTTCGTACAGGTTGCCCAGACCTTCTTCCTTGGCGGTATACCAGTCAAACTGGTCGATGGTCTGGATGATCTTCTCCAGATTCTTGGGCTCGTCAATATTGCTTTGTGCGTCCTGATAGATCTCACGGACACGGCCGGTGCAGGATTCTCCCAGATGTTCCAGCAGTTCCTTGTAGAACTTCTTCAGCTCTATGCCCTGTTTGGCAAGAAGCTTGTCCCAGCGATACTGCTCAGGGATAGCTCTTTCCGTACCGGTTTCCTTACACATTTTCAGGAACAGGATATACGTCAGTTCCGTAACATATTGATGATAAGTGATGCCGTCATCCCGCAGTACATTGCAGAGATTCCAGAGTTTTGCTACGATTTCCTGATTGTTCACGCGATGTTTCCTCCATCTTCATAGAGATACTCGTTCAGTTCCGTCATGATTTCACGGAGTTTGCCGCCGAAGCGGCGGTCAATGATAGTAAAGCCGCCCGCATTTTTGAATGCTCCAACCTCAAAGAGCTGTTCGTCCAACACGCTTTCTTCCAGAAGCACCTTTTCGATACGCTTGAGCCAGTCGAGCTGGGTCTTGTTGAAATCATGATTGACCCGCAGTTTCGCAAAGGCATGCTTTACTCTCTGCTCATGGCTGACAAGGGCAGAGCCCAGAGCCTGCTGACGGATAAAAGCAATGATGTCGGCCACGATGTCTTGATTGGTCATCTCGTTCCACGCGGAATTCAACTGCTTCTCCGTAAAGTCATGGCGGTCAAGTTCCAGCTTCAGGCTTTTGAGGGCTTCTCTGGTGAGTTCAGAAGGCTTGGTGCAGACTGTACGCAAAGCTGCAATGGCGTTCATATTGTTGTTGATGAACTCCTTGAACGATTCCAGATAGTCTTCAGGCTTTTGACCTTCGCCGTAACCACGAGTGTGGTCGATCAGTTCATCCTCATGGTCATCAATGACCACCGGGCGCTTGTGGTGGGTCTTATCCTTATCCAGCACAGAGAAGGCTTCACGGTGACTGATCAGTTCTGCGGTTGCTTCCTCAATAGTGCTGCTGTTGAGGTGTTCCGCAAAGGCAGAGAGATCCTTGCCGCCAGTGAGGTGGATAAAATGTTCCAAGGCCTTTTGACTGACATTGCGGCGCTTGCGCTGCAGTTTGGCAACGATGAGATCGATCTGATAGGCAAGCTGTTCCTCGGTTGCTGCTACTTCCAGTCCCTTGATTAGATCCTTGAAGCTGGCAGAGGGGTTGGTGACAACGGGTTTCATGTTGCTGACATCCTGCAAGGATTCATAAACGCCCACAGGATCATAAATCTCAAAATGGGTTTTGCCAATGGCAGGACACAGCCTGGTGGCACGGCCCAGCATCTGCTCAAACAGAATACGGGATTTGATACGGCGCATGAAGACCAGCGTGGTGATCTCCGGCACATCGATACCTGTGGTCAGAAGGTCGACCGTGACCACGACCTTGGGCAGGGATTCATTCTTAAAACGCTTGATAGCTTCAGAGATTTTCTTCTTGTTGCCGCCTGCAACACTGCCCGTGATTTTCATGACCGTGTCGTTATCAACCCCGCCTTCGGCATAGATTTCTTTCAAAATCTTCACGATAAGGTCGGCGTGGTTATCATCAACAGCGTAGATGAGGGTTTTGCCCTGACCATCCGGATTGAAATCCCAAGCGATTTCCTCAAAAACAGTCCGGTTAAAATTCTCAGTAATGACCTGTCGGTTGAAGGTATCGATTTCAAACTTCATGTCGTCTTCCAGTTCGTCACCGTTGAGAACATCTCCGGTAACGGGGTCATAGATGACAAGATGTTCGCCTTTCTTGTAATTGATACCCTCAACACGCAGTTTTGTGCGGATATTGTGAGGTGCATCGTGATCAACCAGATAGCCGTCAATAACGGCTTCCCGGTATGAATAATTGAAAACAGGCTTTCCGAAAATCTCGGTGGTGTGCAGTGCGGGGGTTGCAGTCAATGCAATTTTTACAGCGTCAAAGTATTCGATAACGGCGCGGTATTTGCTGATATAGTCATCCTGGTTGCGGTAGAGCATTTCGGCTTCGCTCATTTCCTTATCCAGGATGTATCCGCGGTGTGCCTCATCGACCACGATCAAATCATAGTCAGTTACAGAGGGCATCGTATCGCTTTCGGGATATAAGATGCGCTTGATGAGACTCTGAACCGTTGCGATATGTATTTTCGTTTCTCTGTCGATTTCCTTCTCATTCAGTCCCTTGATGTTATAGATGGAATCCAAGGTCATCAATTCCTCGATTTTGACTTCCTTGAACACATCTTCGGCCTGCTCGCCAAGCGCAGTACGGTCTACCAGAAACAGAACCCTCTTGAATCGGTCACTCTTGATGAAACGATAGATCATACCAAGAATGGTACGGGTCTTGCCTGTGCCGGTAGCCATGGAAAGAAGCACAGTCTGTTTCCCATCAATAACAGCCCGCTCCGCGGCTTCAATGGCATTGATCTGATATTTACGCAGATTCAGTCCATCCGGGTCGCGGAGCAAATCGAACGGCGTATTTTGAAGTGCGGCATTTGCGGCAGCAATATCCTTTTCGAGCTGTTCCATCAATCCCTCGGGGCTGATCCAGCCTTGCAGGGCTTTGGGTGCATTGGTTCCGCTCCGTAAATCCAGATACCAGATGCCAGATTTGGTTTCAATCTGCTTGAGATATTTTCGGCCATTAGTAGCGAAAACGAAGGGTACTTTGTATGCTCCCCACTGAGTGATGATATACTCCTCGTGCTCAGCCTTGATTCCCCTGGCGTACTCCTTGCACTGATGGTCAATGACAGATGGAATATCAAAAACCGCTTTCTTGGCTTCCACAATGCCCACGAGCCTCAAGCCCACAAACAGAGCGTAATCCGCATAACCGTTCTTGCCTGCAGTAGAGTCAGTCGGCCACTCGGCAATGGCGAGATTTCTGCCTTTCTGAGGCCGGATCCCCTTGGAATAACGCAGATTGTTGGTGTCGGCTTCCCAACCATATTTGCGAAGCTGCTCGTCAATCAGATAGCGGGTCTCGGCCTCGGAAAGCTCCATGCTCTCGGATGCGGTTTCGCCTTTCTCTGCACGCTCCTTGGAGGTCTTAGAAGATGCCGCAGTGGATACTGCCTCGACCTGTTTGGAGAGCGCGGCGATCTTTTCCTCCTGCTCTTTGATAATCGCCTCATAGTCCGGCTGCACTACATTTTCAGGCATGACAAAATCAGGGGCAATATATCCCCAGTCGCCATATACCTCCATGAACCAAACCGCGAGGTTGTAGGTCATGGTGAGAAGAGTTTTGGCGTCCTCTACGGAGTCGGCGCCCGCATGGACAGCGTCATTTCGGGTTTTGCGAAGCGCATACAGGATGTCGTCGATTTTCTTGGGAAGCAGACCTTCCCGTTTCAGCAGACGAATTCGGTTTGCGTGGGTATTATCGATGGTTGGCTCCTTGATATGCTCAAAAGCAAAGATTTCCAGGACCAGGCGCTCACCAAACATGCCCAGTTTGTACAGACAGGCGTTAGCATCAGAATAGACATAGTTCTCCGCTGTTGCACCAATCTCTGCCAATGCAGGCCAATATCTGTTGAGAAATTCAAAGTTAGATTTCATATGCGCCCTCCTAACTTCAGCAATGTTTTTGATAATTTGGTATTATCGAAAGTTCATATGATTAATTTTACCAGAATACTTTCACAAATTCAATTTAAGAAAATGCGGTTACCATGTGTGCGGCACTTGTTTTGTTGACGCTTTATCGCAGTTTGTTTTTCTTGTTTACTGATATGCAAAATCTGAGCGGATCACAAAAGATGTCTGCCACATCCCATGAAAGTGTTTCTTAGTTGACCCACACCCTGACCCACATGGGGAAAAGCGTGGACGGAAACAGTGGAAAAGAAAGTGTCATAGACAATGTGAAGAGGTAGCGGAAACGGTTAAAAAGGCCGGTTTAGGGCCGGTTGGAGGTCTTTTGCACACTTCGTAATCAGCAGGTCGCGTGTTCAAGTCACGTTTCCAGCTCCATAAAGCCACACCAATCTGGATATTTTAAGCGGGACGCTTAGAGTATCAGAGGGTGCGGCTTTTTTATTTTCCTGAAATTTGTGTTCTAAAAAAGATATTTTCGAGGTATTCCGGGGCCTCGGAGGGACCTTCCCCTGGCTTGTCCCAGTTTCCGAGCCCCCAACAGGAATCAGCGCCCTATTTGAACACAGTCAGGGCACAAAAATCCGAAAAAATGATATACAAAAATTAGTGCGCCGGTTTGTTGGTTTCGTCAACCAGTAGGCCGGCGCTTTTTTGCTGCCCGGCGAATTCAAAAAGGGCACACACTTTTATGTCCGCTTTGCTGAATAGCTTTTTCGTGGATAAGATGGCATGATGGCGTTCACAAGCAGCAACTCAGGAGCGGCCATCGAAAAAGGGCGTTTTGCACGGAGAAGGAGGTAAAAGCGCATAACCAAAGAAACCTATTTTGAGGAGCTGTCCTGCGCCCTGCGGCGGCGGGAGCTGCTGCCCCGGCCGGTGGAGGAGGACGGCCTGCTCCCAGTGGAGTGGAACGGCCGCGCCCTGTGCCGGGTCACGGAGCGCGGTGCTGCCCGGTATGACCCCAACTAGGTGGACACAGACGGGGCAAAGGCCACCCTGGCCTAGGTCACGGAGGCGGCGGGGACGATAATGAAGTACATGAAGCTCCTGGAGACGGCCCCGCCGCTGAAGGCGGAGAGCCTGGCAGACGGCTACCGGGTGCTGGCAGAATTCAACGGTACGGTACTGGCCGGGGAAAAGACCCTGCTGGGGGCTCAATTCGTCACCTGGGCCTGGGACTATGACCGGAGAGGCGTCAGCAACGGCCACTACTACATGGAGGACTACCAAACCGCCAAGGAGGACTTCACCTTCCGCTCCGGGCTGATGGCCAGGGAGCAGGTTTTTGACCGGGAGCGGTTGGAGGAGCTGCGCCAGGCGGCACAGGGCTTCCTATGCGGCGAGGGCCCCGCCTCCTACCGGCAGGAATTCCGGTGCCAGCGCATTCTGGACCAGATTCGATACCAGTTACCCGAACCGAAGCAAAATCAAATACAAAAAGAGGGACCAAGCATTGAACAGTCTATGTGAAGGCGGCGCCGACAAAGGCGCCTTTTACTTTGCCCGGCATTTATTTGCCTCCTGTACCCACAAGCTGTACGCCCCGGATCATCCGGCGGACGCTCCGCCCGTGCCGGTGTGCACCCGCTCAGACCTGTGCCTGGGCTGCCCCTACCCAGCCCATGGCTTCCTCTGCTGGAGCACCGCCGGGGAATGCATGCGGACTAGGATGAAAAATCCATACGGGAGGGAAAACGGATGACGCACGCAGTCCTGAGTAATTCGCGGCACCCGGAGTACGGCCAGCTCACAGTCCCTTTTCCCATCTCCCGGGGCGCCTATGACGACACGGTGGCAGCCCTGGCCTCTTTGGGTATCGGTGACCCGGTCGGCCGGGACTGCCGGGTGGATGAGCTCAACAGCAGTTTTCTCATCCTGAAGCGGCTGGAGAAGGTAGCGGTCAACGTGGACGAGCTGGACTATCTGGCCAAGCGGCTGGACAGCTCTGACATCAATGAAGCCGCCAAATTCCAGGCGATGACAGTGAAATGGGGCCTGTTCGAGATGACTGACCTAATCAACCTGACCTTCTGGTGTCAGCAGGCCACGATCATCACAGACTTTTCCGATTTGGAGGACATTGGCCGCCGGCACTATATGCCCCTGAACGGCGGGAGCTGCAGCACTGAGGAGCTGGAACGGCTGGATGCCCGCAAGGCGGCGCTGGATCTGATCCTCAACAGTGAAAGCACCTGCGTCACCCCCTGCGGCGTGGTCTATGACAACGACATGAAGCTGGAACACCACTACGATGGCCAGCACTTCCCATGCTATCTCTGTCAGCCCGCCATGCTGGTGGTGGGTATTTTCCCGAAGAATGCGCCGGAGGGATCAAGCGAGACCACATGGCTGACCCTGCCCTGTTCTGAGCAGTAGCTCAAGCGCGGCATACAGCAGTCCGGCCTGGACTTGGGCACGGCCAACATCCGGTATGAGGCTGTCATGCTTCCCTGGGAGGTGACGCAGGTGCTGGCCCCGGAAAGGGAAAGTCCCGTTGCCCTGAATATGGTCATTGCCCAGGACACCGAGTATGTCTTGCTGGACGAGCCCACCAACGACCTGGACATCCACCACGCCACCAATCTCATGAAGATCGTCCGGCGGCTGTGCGACGAGCTGGGCAAGACGGTAATCCTGGTTCTCCACGAGATCAACTAGGCCGCCTTCTACTCCGGCTACATCTGCGCTCTTCAGGACGGCAGGGTCGCCAAGTTCGGCACTGTGGAGGAGGTAATGACCAAAGAAACCCTGTCGGAGCTCTACCAGGTGGACTTCAAGATCATGACCATCGCGGGCCGGCCTCTGTCCATCTACTATTGAAGCCTCCGAGTTTTCAGTACTTTTGTCGAAAAGGAGAACCACCACATGAAGAAGAAAACCCCGCGCGCGCTCTCACTGGTCCTTGCCCTGGCCCTGTCTCTGGCGGACTGCGGCACAGGAGCCGCTCCACAGCCCCAGGGGGATACGGTGACCCTTACCGCCCTCAACGCCCAAAAGGAGCCCGCCGAGGTAGCGGTCCCCTATGATCCCCAGCGCATCGCCGTAGATCGGAAGAGCACCCTGGACATCCTGGATGCCCTGGGGGTGGGCGGCCGGGTGGTGGGCGCCGCCGACACCAGCCTGGACTATCTCCAAACTACGTCGGCGGCGAGGTGTCCTGCCTGGGCACCATCAAAGAGGCCGGCCTGGAGGACACGGCCGGGGAACTCATGACCGGCTTTGACAGCCGCGTGGCGGCCCTGGCCTCCTTTTCCGAAGGCCGAACCGCCATTGTGTGGGCCTGGTTACCAGCGGCGGCTTCAATGTGCTGGGCAACGAACGGCGGCGGGATGGGATCGGCCGGGAAGCGGGCTTTGCCAACGTGGGGGCGGACGCCCAGCCCGGCACCTCCACCCACGGCAACGAGGCCAGCTTCGAGTTCCTCGTGGACAAGGACCCCGACTATCTCTTTGTTCTGGACCGGGATGCCGCCATTGGCACCGACGGGGCCAAGCTGGCCCAGGAAGTGGTGGAGAACGAGCTGATGAAGGGCACCGCCGCCTACCGGGACGGCAGGATCGTCTACCTGGCCCATCCCGCCGTGTGGTACACCGCCGAGGGCGGCATCACCGCGCTGGACCGGATGCTCCGGGATCTTGAGGATCCCCTGCTGAAGTAAATACCGCAGAGCGGACCGGGATGAGCGCCGCTCATCCCGGTCCGCTGCCGTTCCGCCTGCGGAATGCTTCCGGCTCCTGTTCCGTCTGTTTAAATTGGCTATTTATTCACTATGCTATTCTTATAACGAATATATAAAAATTATTAACTGTTATGGATCCGATATTATGAATATTTATACAGAATGACTATTGCATTTTTATACGGGTTGTATTATACTGGGAACACATCAGCTGGGCGGCCGGCCTCGCCGCCCCACAGGAGGTCATCAACATGTCTGAGATCAAGAAAGTCGTCCTGGCCTACTCCGGCGGTCTGGATACGTCCATCATCATCCCCTGGCTGAAGGAGAACTACAACGACCCCGAGATCATCGCCGTCTCCGGCGACGTGGGACAGGGGGCCGAGCTGGACGGCCTGGAGGAGAAGGCCATCAAGACCGGTGCGTCCAAGCTGTACGTCGAGGACCTGACCGACCAGATGGTGGACGAGGTCATCATCCCCTCCATGATGATGGGGGCCAAGTACGAGGACTATCTGCTGGGCACCGCCTTTGCCCGGCCCATCATCGCCAAGCGGCTGGTGGAGATCGCCAAGCAGGAGGGCGCCGACGCCATCTGCCACGGCTGCACCGGAAAGGGTAACGATCAGGTCCGCTTCGAACTGGCCATCAAGCGCTTTGCCCCCGAAATGAAGATCATTGCCCCCTGGCGGGAGTGGGACATCAAGAGCCGGGACGAGGAGGTCGACTACGCCGAGGCCCATAACGTCCCCCTGAAGATCAGCCGGGAGACCAGCTACTCCAAGGACAAGAACCTGTGGCACCTGTCCCACGAGGGCCTGGACCTGGAGGACCCCGCCAACGAGCCCCAGTACGACAAGCCCGGCTTCCTGGAGATGGGGGTCTCCCCCGCCATGGCCCCCGACGCCCCCGCCTATGTCACCATCGACTTTGAGAAGGGCTGGCCCGCGGCCGTGGACGGAGTGAAGATGAAGGCCAGCGACCTCATCCGCAGGCTCAACGAGCTGGGCGGCGCCAACGGCATCGGCCTGCTGGACATCGTGGAGAACCGGCTGGTAGGCATGAAGGACCGGGGCGTGTACGAGACCCCCGGCGGCACCATCCTCTACCGGGCCCACGAGGTGCTGGAGCAGATCACCCTGGACAAGGACACCAAGCACATGAAGCAGAAGCTGGCGGTAGACTTCGCCGACCTGGTCTACAACGGCAAGTGGTTCACCCCCCTGCGGGAGGCCCTCACCGCCTTCGCCACGGACACTCAGAAGTACGTCACCGGCACCGTGAAGCTCAAGCTCTACAAGGGCAACCTTATCACCGCCTCCATCTCCTCCCCCTGCACCCTGTACTCCGAGGATCTGGTCACCTTCGGGGAGAGCGACTACGACCAGACGGACTCCCAGGGCTTTATCAACCTGTGGGGCCTGCCCGACAAGGTCCAGGCCCTGCGGGAGCAGGGAAAGCTCTGAGCGGAGACCCTGTCTGATATCTTTTTCCGCCTGCGGACGGCAAAACTCCGCGAGGCAAAAGGAGCGATACTATGAAACTGTGGGCCGGACGGTTCCAAAAGGAGACGGATGCCCTGGTCAACGACTTCAACTCCTCCATTTCCTTTGACGCCCGGATGTACCGGGAGGACATCACCGGGTCCATCGCCCACGCGGCCATGCTGGGCAGGCAGGGGATCATCAAGGAGTACGAGGCCGAGAAGATCATCGACGGCCTCAAGGCCATCCTGGCCGACATTGAGGCCGGACAGGTGGAGTTCTCCCTGGAGAACGAGGATATCCACATGAATATCGAGACCATCCTCACCCAACGCATCGGGGACACGGGCAAGCGGCTGCACACCGCCCGCAGCCGGAACGATCAGGTGGCGGTGGACTTCCGGATGTATGTCCGCAAGGAGATCCAGGCCATCATCGGCCTGATCCTGGACCTGGAGAAGGTGCTGGTCAGGAAGGCCGAGGCCAATCTGGACACGGTCATGCCCGGCTACACCCACCTCCAGCGGGCCCAGCCCACCACCTTCGCCCACGCCATGATGGCCTACGCCAACATGTTCAAGCGGGACGTGACAAGGCTGGAGGACTGTCTGGCGCGGATGGACGAGTGCCCCCTGGGGGCGGGGGCCCTGGCTACCTCCACCTACCCGGTAGACCGGTTCCAGACCGCACAGGCTCTGGGCTTTTCCAAGCCCACCGACAACTCGCTGGACTCGGTGTCCGATCGGGATTTCGCCCTGGAGTTTCTCTCGGCCTGCTCCATTCTGATGATGCATCTGTCCCGCTTCTCCGAGGAGATCATTCTATGGTGCTCCTGGGAATTCAAGTTCGTGGAGCTGGACGACGCCTACTCCACCGGCTCGTCCATCATGCCCCAGAAGAAGAACCCCGATGTGGCCGAGCTGCTGCGGGGCAAGACGGGGCGGGTGTACGGCTCCCTCATCACCCTGCTCACCGTCATGAAGGGGCTCCCCCTGGCCTACAACAAGGACATGCAGGAGGACAAGGAGTGCGTCTTTGACGCCATCGACACGGTGGAGCTCTGCCTACCTGTGTTCACCGCCATGCTGGACACCCTCACCGTGCGGAAGGAGAACATGCGCCGGGCGGCCGCCGGCGGCTTCATCAACGCCACCGACTGCGCTGACTACCTGGTGAAGAAGGGGATGCCCTTCCGGGAGGCCTACCTGATCGTGGGCCGACTGGTCAGCCAGTGCATCAGAGCCGGTGAGACCCTGGACACCCTGTCCCTCAAGGACTTCAAGGCCGTATCCAAGGCCTTTGACGAGGATGTGTACCAGGCCCTGGAGCTCAGGACCTGCGTCAACGGCCGCAAGGTCTGCGGCGGCCCGGCGGCGGACAGCGTCCGGGTGCAGATCGGACATATCAGGGAATTCGTGGAGACACGCAGACATGGATAAGCCGAAGGTCTTTATCGACGGCCGGGAGGGCACCACTGGCCTTCAGCTCTGGGAGCGGCTCTCCCGGCGGACCGATCTCGAACTGCTGCGCATCGGCGAGGCCAGGCGCAAGGACCCGGCGGAGCGGAAAAAATACCTCAACGCGGCCGACCTGGTGTTTCTCTGCCTGCCCGATGCCGCCGCCTGGGAGGCGGTGGGGCTCATTGAGAACGGGCACACCCGGATCATCGATGCCTCAACCGCCCACCGTACCGCCTCCGGCTGGGTCTATGGCTTCCCGGAGCTGTACAAGGACCCAGAGCGCATCATCGGACAGGCCCGTCGGGTGGCTAATCCCGGCTGCCACGCCACCGGCTTCCTGGCCTC
>OBZV01001000.1_pt1 | contig 11910 bp, 9 predicted proteins | sample 1501581 | NCBI WGS metagenome assembly OBZV01 (sample SAMEA2580257, study PRJEB22360) | human gut metagenome | biome: human gut; feature: human-associated habitat; material: faeces | place: Denmark | collected 2008/2010
TTGTCATATATGCAGCATTCGGTTCACTAAAACCAAGACTGTACACCGGTACTTCCACATACTGTGCATTTGGCACTGTCTTATAACCAATATCAAACAACCCATAAGCGGATCCGGCTACCATAATAAATGCTACAAAAAGTCTGGTCCATACAGAGATTTCAATCAATTTCCGGAAACACACATCCTTGATTCCGATGATCGTTAAAAACAAAAACAGTATCGTCGCCTTTTTGGTCATTACCCATATGAAAAGACCTGCACCTAGCATCAGCGCGATCACAACGATCTCCCGCAGCGTATATCTGGTTGTAACAAGTTTCATTCCCAAAAGGATCACGCCGGAAAGCATAAAAAATTTGTAGATCTGATCACTACTGTCATAACCAAATGCTTTTACCAGCACATTGACCGCAAAGTATCCATAATACGCAATGATCCCCATGCTCTTCCAGTCATTTTCCCGTATCCATTTTCTGATCTGCTCCATCTATTCCTCTCCAAGCATATAAATGACATAATCTCCGGTTTCCCTGTAATAGTGATATCCATACGGCTTCATATCATCCGGTATTTCCTGTTCTGTACGGTTAAAACATAAAAATACTACCTGATTGCGCTTTGCAATATCCGTCACTACTGTCATGTCCGGTTTTTCCTGACACATCTGCTGATACATTGCGACTTCATCATCCCCGATCCCGGAAATAAATCCGCCCACGTTTCTTCCATAAAATAATCCGATATCACAGCGGTACTGTCTGATATAGCAGAGCAGTTCATTCGGTACAACCGATCTTACTTTCCAGCTGACACCTGCGCCTGCTAAAATATCCGCAACATCCAGCGCAGCCTGCGGCAGTTTATATTCATTTTCTGCCTCCGTAAAGGTTGCTTTACTGTAAATTTTCTGTCCGCTTAATGCGATCGTACCAAGGGCCGCCACAAGCACAACGATACGGACTGCCTGTTTTTTCCACCGGCACACCAGCCAGACCACCACATACGCAGCCGTGAAAGAAACCGGAAGCATCCAGAACAGTCTCCAGTACACACCGGCAAAGAAACGGCTTCCCACATAACGGTAAAATAAAAATAACAGTACCAGGATTGTCGGCCATACCAGAAACCGGACGGTCTGTTTCTCTTCCTGATATTTTCTTCCCAGGAAAAACAGCATTACAACTGCAAGACAAAACAGGCACCAGTGAAAAAGTCCGGTACGTCCGCCAATAAAATTTTTAAAATTGTCCAGTATTGAATAAAAATCTGCTGCCATATCCGTTCTCTTTCCTTTTTAAATCCCCGCCGTATAATAAATCATATAAACAGCACACGGCAGTGCTGCGATCCATATACAGAGCATACGTTTCAGATTCCGGTGGTAAATACCATCTAAAAGTCCGTACAATCCCATCATAACTGGTGCCATAATAATTCCCATTCCCGATAAAAGAGCTGCCGCAAAACTTAAGGCATACAATGGTGCCGCCCATTTCATACTCTGTTTTTCACTCATAAAGATCTGATAAAACAAATACATTAACAATGGAAGGATAAATCCCGCCACGATTGCCTTTCCCTGCCAGATCCGCAATAAAAACATCGCCGACAGTGTATGTGTTGATGTAAAATTCCAGATATGGAACACAGATAAAACAATCAGAAACAGTGCTGTTTTTTCCGCATCACCGCGAAACAGTACATTTCCGATCATTCCATACAACACATAACAGATGATGATCATAAAAAATGGAAAAAATGTATGTGAAAACACCGCCGGAGCAATTCCTGTTATTTTACAGCACATTGCCACATACATCGTCCATGGGGATGTCACATCTTTTCTTACTTCCCCGACATCCCAGTACATATATTCATCCGTGATCGGATCATCCACTAAAAGCGTATCATGCACAACCGCAGAAACTTCTTCCGAAACATATCTTGCATCGTCATCATCAATATGCTGGTAATGATACGGAATCCATGCCTGCAAAAGGATCAGCGCCGCTGCAAGAATTCCAAAAATGATTTTCCATGCTCCGGCTTTCTTTTTTTTGTTTTCCAGCTTATTTTCTACTGTAACTAAGATACCACATCTGCGTATCAGAATTACCATGATAACAATGGAAACAATCACCAGAAATATCTTCCAAAGTGTGACAGCCTCGGTAAGCGTCCTTTTGCCAAGTATCATCGGCACCAGCAAAATCTGTCCCGATGCAAACATGCTTGCAAGTCCAAGCACCCATGCGTTGCACAGTTTTCTGACCGTTCCCTCTATTTTCAGATACCATACCCACAACAATCCAAACCAGACCGGAAGTACTACGAAAAGCATTCCTGTATAAAGTAGATTCTTATAAATCATATACCAGCACTCCATCCAGATGGATATGGTTGATCTCAGCCGTATTCTTTAACATATAAAGTTCTTCCGTTCTGACATTTCTGCGTCCGCAGATGACAAGATTACTGTCGCAAAGCAATGCCGTCTGATATCCTTCGGATATTGCCGACACATCCCTTCCATTGACCAGAATGTATTCATACTGCCTTGAGAAGCGATCCAGAAGCTCTTTGAACTTTTCATTTCCAACAAGATCAAATCCCTGTTCCTGTTTCAAATTTCTCTTTACGGTGTCTAAGTAGTCATTCATCTGCTGTAACTTTAATTCTGTCGTATTCCCCATAACATAGGCACTTAAAGATGCATCATCACTGTCAGTTGCATTCAGGTCGATCAGCAGAGTCTTTTTCTTTTCATTTGCATAGCACATCGCAAGACGCAATGCTGTGGTATCCGCAGTTCTTCCGACCGGCAGACAGTTAATCTTAAGGCATCCTTCTGCTTTTTGTCCATTCAAAAACATAGCCGCTTTTTTATAAGTTTCTTCATCTTCATTCTTTTTTGTGATCACATCAACGATCTGTGTCTCTAAACATTCCTGCACTTCCTGTGCATCCTTCGGTTTTTTATAAATCATCATCCACAATGTATATAAAACAACCTCAAGCATAATGCCAAGTAAAATACCTGCAATCACAGCTTTTAATACTCCCTGGCGGAACTCAGAACTGGAGATGGTATAAGTTTCAAGCTTTGTCACTTCTCTCTGGGACTGCGGTTCATCAAATACAGTAAAACACTGTGTGCCGACCTGTTTCTTTGTCACGGTATCCAATGCCTGAAGAAGTCCGTTCACAAAAGCATACGCTTCCTCTTCGTCATTTACGGTATAATCCCAGCTCGTTCTCGGATACACCACATAAAAAGTAATAATGTCCGATGCCTCTGTCTGTTCACACTCAAACATATCCGTAAATGCCTGTTTTGTCAGATCGATTCCTGTCACTTTACAGAATTCGTCGTACACACTGCTGCTCTTTGCAATTTTCATAATATCATTGCCACGCTCCACAGTACTTCCGGAATTATAATCTTTTAAAAGCACCGAAGTCTCCACCTGCATTCTGTCATCATAGACTTCTGCATCAATATAAGGCATCAGGGTTTTTGCCTTGTATCCACCGACGATCACTGCAAAAACTGCCGCAAAGACAGCCGCAAGCCACCATTTTCTTAAGTTATACTGCAGCACATCCATCAAACTGTATTCTTTTCTGCTCTCATATCTCTGATTCATATCAGGTCTCCTTTCTATTCTCCGCCTTTTTCAAACACCACTTTTATCGTCTTTAAAATGATCTTGATATCCAGTCCCAGACTCCAGTTATCAATATACTGTACATCCAGTTTCACGACATCCTCAAAATCAGTAATCTCGTTCCGTCCGCTTACCTGCCATAATCCGGTAATGCCCGGTTTTGCACTTAAACGGCGTTTCTGGTGTGATTCATACTGTTTGAACTCATCTACCGTCGGTGGTCTTGTACCGACCAGACTCATATCACCTTTCAAAACGTTGAAAAACTGTGGAAGCTCATCGATACTGGTCTTACGGATAAATTTTCCAACCTTCGTAATACGCGGGTCATCTTTCATTTTAAACATCAGACCATTCATCTCATTCTGGCTTTCCAGTTCTTTTTTGCGTTCCTCTGCATCCTTATACATCGAACGGAACTTATAGATCTTAAAAAATCTTCCATTCTTGCCGACACGCTTCTGTGCGAAAAACAGAGGTCCCGGAGATTCGATCAAAAGCGGCGGTGCTAAAAAGACCGTCACAACTGCCGTGATCACAAGTCCCACGATCGAACCTGCGATGTCCATCACACGCTTGATCATAAGCATTTTCCAGTCATAGGACTGATTGGAAAATGTGACGACCGGTATATTTCCCAGCATGTTAAAAGTTTTATGGTAATCATCAAACTTGTTTAAGATCTCAATCGTGACATGTACGGTTGCCCCCATATCCTCAAAACGGTTGACCACCTCCGCAAGCGAATCTCCTGTCTCATACGGCACACTGATAAAAACTTCATCCACAATCTGTTCTTTTACATACTGGAACATATTATCATAAGTGGCAACGACAGGAACACCATGATACCATTTTCCAATCTGGTTTTCATCAATGATCGCAATACTTGCAAGACGATGGATCCAGTCTCCGGAATGGTCTGCATCCGCGATCACCTCTTCCACACGTTCTGCCGTTGTGACCAGAAATACCTGATTATTTGCTCTTTTGTTACGGTAAACATGCAGCAGATAATATTTAATGATAATATGCATGCCAAAATACAGGCACATATTTACCAGCGCAATACAAAAATAAACACCTCGGGAAGCCTCCGCATTATTGTGCTGTAAAAAAATGGTCAGCGCTGTCACACATACTAACACAACGCTCGCTTTGATTGCTGCCCACAACTCCTGAAATACACTTCGGTCAATAAAACGATTATCAATATCCGAAAAGAGCATTACCAGCATGTAAACAACCATTACGATGCCAAAGCTCTCCATCAGCTCTATCTTCATATTTGCGACGGATACATTTCGATAACCCACCAGCCACAGATAACCGCCCCCGAAATAACTTACGGCAAAGCATATCAGATCCGCCAGCAGTAAAATGATACTCTGAATTTTTTCTCTTGTCTGGTACATGTCAAGTCCTTTCCTGTTCCTTTTCCCCGGTTTCATGCCCAGGTGTCACTGTTTCTTCCTGTCATTTATTCTGGTAATCATATTCCGCACTGCGTTTTCCCAACGAAAAAATCAGTTTCCATTCCGTTTCGCGCGGAACAATAAACACACAGTCAAATCCCAAGTTCAGGTTCACATCGCACGTCCGGCGCAGTTTTAATGCATCGGCGACATCCGCTCTCGGATATCTTTTCAATTCCGCTGTGACCACAGTGCCGTCCGGCATCACTGCTTTTATATCAACTGGAAGTACCTTTCCATTCCATGTCTTTGCAAGTGCCCATCCACAACAGACCACACTGCCATCCTGATATTCCTGTCTGTCAATGTGATACAGAATCTTCCGCACTCTAAAAGGTACATTCTGCATTTCTTCTATCTGTACATTCCCTGCATCCTGCCTTAGCAGCTGCTCTAAGGGAACGATCTTTGTTCCCATCACACGCTGCATATTGCGCACCGGAACGCTGCCCTTTCCCAGATATGCCTGAAAATTCTCCTCCATCCTGCCAAACTGTTCTTTTAATTCCTTACTGATTCCGTAAGCTGCTAACAGCTCATCCAGCGGAGTGCCTTTTCCTCCCATGATCTGGTAATATGCAAAATAAAGTGCACGGTATAATACAAATAACTTTGGTACCGGAAAGAAAAACGTCCACTCATAATCAATGACTGTCCATTCTGCTTCCTCTATTTTCATCTCACTGCCTGCAGGAATCAAAATATTGGCAAATATCATATCGATATCGCATATATCCACCGCTTCAGTTTCCTCTGTAAAATGAACCTCTCCAAACACTTTTCGGAAATCTTCGGTTGGCGTAAACAGATGTTTTCCACCATATTCCATGATACGTTTTGCATAATCATCAAGGATGCGCTTCACCAGTTCCGTCTGATTTCTTTCAATCGCCCGCTCCATCACATTCTGCAGTGTGACACCGGGATCAAAACCGGATACGGCTGCATCATTTTTTGTATGACAGGCGCAGAATCTGATTTTCCCATTACTGTCCGCATAGCACGATGACAATTTTTCGTATGACTTCTCCATATGACAGATATGCTCTCTTCCTTCCGGATAAAGTGCATATTTTCTGACACTTTTTTCTCCATCCGCTTTCTTGCAGATATCCGTGCGGATGGCAAACTGCCTTGCCCTCTCATTGGAATATTTTGAATAAATCACACGCTGTTCTCCGGTCCTATTTCCTGCCTCGATCAAAAAGGAATTGGCAAGTTCTCCAAATAACCCTTCTGCCAGAACCGTATCAAAAACTTTTTTCTCATCAAAAAGCTGTAATCTGTCCCTGTCAAAATTTCTCCGGTTGTCGGAAAGTTCTCCCCTTCCCGGAAGATATTCATCCGAATAGATACAGGATGGAAACTTGTGATCCGGATATGGGTAATAGCTGTAAATTCCCGAAAATCCTGCTTCTTTTAAGATCTGTTCATACTCTTTTCTGGTATAGACCCTCGCCTCACCGTGCCTGTCATCCTCTGTGAATCGTTCCGGATCCTTATCATAATTTTCCAGTCCGGCAAAATATCCCCCGCGGTATTCCTCCTGACACCCCGCAAAATATTTCAGTCCCAGACGGTTGGCATCCGCCACATAAAGTTTCCCGTTGTCAGATAAGTGTTCTCTCATACAGGAAAGCTCATTTTGAAATTTTGAAAATTCGCCTGCAATCAATATCATGTCATAGACCTGATCCTGATACAGTACATTTGTTTCCGGTTTTGTATCCGAATCCGGAACAACCAGAACCGTCAGATTGCCGGCATTTTCATAACGCACCCGTAAAATGTCAGCTTCCTCTTCACTCTCCACCACTGCCGTCACATGTAACGCCATAGAAAGCAGTTTTCCTGTCAGTGCACCGCATCCTGCATTCCGCTCTAAAACATGCATCTGCTTTGTCACCGGCAGAAATGCGATCAGGTTCTCCCTGATATCCGACAGATGAAAAAGGTACGGATAGGATGCCTGTTCCATGATGATCTGCGGATAGGCTTTTTCACTATTCTGTTGTATGACCTCTTTCAGCCCCTCCGGCACGTTCACATGTCCCATTGCTTCCTCACTTTTACGTTCTTCTATTCGTCACATTTTTCAATCGTAACTTCTGAATTCATATCATAAAAACCGACGGTATTTTTGTCGGATACCACCGTCACACCGACCACATCATATAATCTGTGGTACGCACGGAACTCTCCGCCGACATAACCGGTGCAGCTGATGGATAACAGATATTCACCGCCCTGCATATCCATGTTCTGGCGGAATGTCGCAACATAGGTATCACCTGTCTTTGCCATCCCGATGCCCACTTTTTCAAACATCGTGTTTGTTCCGGTAACAGCAGTTCCCTGTACGGTTTTAAATGTATAAGTAAAAATCGGATCCTGTATATCAGAGAGGAATTTCACCTTGGATTTGATGGTAAAAGAAGTCCCCTTCTGGATACAGTTCGTATAATTGCCATATTCATCGATCAGCGCAAAGTCAATGATCTCCGCCTCACCGGTTCCATATTCATTGACATCCGGGTTGAGCTGGTAATTGGATTTCCAGAGTTTCTTTCCATCGGACGCATCATTTTCTAAAATCTTACCGCCGGTGATCTTGTCTGAATTCTTAAGCAGAACCTTTTTGTAAAGGTTGATCATATCCTTGGCATTTCCCTCTGCCAGTTTATCTCCCTTATTGAGTAAGATGACACGGTCACAATATTTTGCCACACTGCTGATATCGTGGCTGACGAACAGGATGGTCTTTCCCTGCGCCTTGAAATCCTCCAAATTTTTATAACATTTTGCCTGAAAAAATACATCTCCGACCGATAATGCCTCATCCACGATCAGGATCTCCGGATCAATATTGATCGCCACTGCAAATGCAAGCCGGACAAACATACCACTTGAATAGGTCTTACACGGCTGATGCACAAATTCGCCAATGTCTGCAAACTTTAAGATATCATCTAACCTTGCATCCATCTCTTCGCGGGAAAAACCCATCATCATACCGTTTAGATAGACATTCTCAATTCCGGTGTATTCCATATTAAATCCGGCTCCAAGCTCTAACAGTGCTGAGATTCTTCCATCGATCTCCACCTCACCGCTTGTCGGACTCAGAACACCTGTAATTATTTTTAAAATGGTAGATTTTCCGGAACCATTCGTTCCGATGATGCCGATCGTCTCACCTTTTTTTACTTCAAACGACACATGCTTTAATGCATGATGTTCTTTGAAATGGTTCTTTCTGACCAGTCCAAGTGCATCCTTTAACCGGTCAGAAGGTTTATCATAAAGTTTGTAGACCTTGCAGACATCCTCTACCCTGATTGCTAAATTATCCATACTATCCTCATTTTTACGCTGCTTTCTAATAAAAACAACATTTTCATTCTTACGATGCTTTTACAGCACGTCTGCAAAATGTACACGCAGACGCTTAAACATGGTCGTTCCTGCCCAGAGAATAAACAGCGTGATTCCCCAGAACCACAATGTCAGTCCCGGATATTCCCAGAATGCCGTTTTATTGATCAGTGCATCCCTGTATCCCGAAACAATATAATACATCGGATTTAGCTTAAGCAGAAGCACAGCCCATTTAGGAATGCCCTGCATGCTCTCAAAATTCCACATGATCGGTGTTACCCACATTCCGATCTGTAAAAGAATGGAAACAACCTCTTTCATATCACGGAAAAATACCGTCACGGCGCTTGTCGCATAAATCAGTCCTGCTGTAAGGATCACCATGCAAAACGAATAATAAACAATCTGAAGCACATAAAGATCGGGATAAAATCCCATAACTGCAAAAACAACCAGCATAAACACAACAAAAAATGCATGTGTAAATAGTGCAGAGATCAATTTTACTACCGGAAGTGCATCGATCTGGAATACAACTTTTTTAACGAGATAACTGTATTCATCCAGGACACCGGTTCCTCCATTTAAAGCCTCCTGAAAATAAAACCATGGCACAAGGCCACCCATCAGCCAGAGTACAAACGGCACCTCGATTCCTGTTCTTAAATCATTTACTTTCTGATGCAGTCCAAACTCAAAGACAAACCAGTATAAAAGCACTGTGATCACCGGCTGTATGAAAGCCCATACCACACCGAAATAAGAGCCTGCAAACTTCTTTTTAAAATCATTTTTTGCAAGATTAACGATCAGTTTCCGGCTGGCAATCAGACGTTTGGGCAGACAGACATTTTTTTTGTTTTCTGTCATATGAAAGCTCCTATCTTACGATTCCACGTTCCCTGCAGTATGCATCAAATCCACCATGCACTTTGTCCTTATCAGACAGGATCAGATCTGCCTGTGTCATTCCTTCCGGCATTGGCCATTCGACACCGACTGCAGGATCATTCCAGAGAATACCGCCCTCATCATTTGGATGATAGAAATCTGTAACCTTATAGCAGAACTCTGCATAATCAGACAGCACGATGAATCCATGTGCAAAATTCTTTGGTACAAAGAACTGTTTTTTATTTTCTGCAGACAAGACAATACCAAACCATTTTCCGAATGTTTCAGAGCCTTCTCTTAAATCCACTGCAACGTCAAACACTTCTCCATTTACCACTCGAACCAGTTTATCCTGCGGATGGTTGATCTGGAAATGTAAGCCCCTGAGCACACCTTTTTTTGAGGCAGACTGGTTATCCTGTACGAACTGGCAGTCAATTCCTGCCTCCTTAAAATCGTTGTAATTGTATGTCTCCATAAAATATCCCCTGGCATCCCCGAATACTGCCGGTTCAATTACCTTCAGTCCCTCTATTCCATTACAGTCATGTGTTACTTTAATTTTTCCCATAATTATTGATCCTCACTATCTGTTTTTTTAAAGTCCCTTGGCAACTTCTACTAAATATTTGCCGTAATCAGTCTTAAGAAGCGGTTCTGCAAGTTTTAACAACTGCTCTTTATCTATAAATCCGCGTTTGTATGCGATCTCTTCGATACAGGACACATAAAGTCCCTGACGTTTCTGGATCGCTGACACAAAATCTGCAGCCGCAAGCAGCATATCGTGGTTTCCTGTATCAAGCCATGCAAATCCCCTGCCAAGTGTCTCAACGCTCAGATCACCACGCTCTAAATACGCATTATTTACAGATGTGATCTCGATCTCACCTCTTGCAGACGGCTTTACATTTTTTGCGATCTGTACAACATCATTGTCATAAAAATAAAGTCCCGGCACCGCATAATTTGACTTCGGATGCTCCGGCTTTTCCTCAATGGAAAGGGCCTTTCCGTTCTCATCAAACTCTACCACGCCATACTCTCTCGGATCTCTGACATAGTAGCCAAAAATCGTAGCACCCTTTTCATTCTGTGTGCGTTCAGCTGCACTGCGCAGAACCTTTGAAAAACTCTGTCCGTAAAAGATATTGTCTCCAAGAACCAATGCAACAGCATCATTTCCAATAAACTTCTCTCCGATAATAAATGCATCCGCAAGTCCTCTCGGCTGCTCCTGCACTGCATATGAAAAACTCATTCCAAGCTGGCTTCCATCCCCAAACAACTCTTCAAATACCGGCAGATCTCTCGGTGTGGAAATGATCAGAACCTCTCTTATCCCAGCTAACATCAGTGTTGATAATGGATAATAGATCATCGGTTTATCATACACCGGCATGATCTGTTTTGAAATCGCCTTTGTTAACGGATATAACCTTGTTCCGGAACCACCTGCTAAAATAATACCTTTCATATAATCCTCCTTGTTTTCACGTCCATTATAAAACGCAAACAAGCAGTATCGCCCCATCTGACGGTACTGCTGCCTGCATCTTCTTACCTGTTCTGATACATATCCTCATAATATTTCTGATAATCACCGCTGGTAACGTTTTTCATCCAGTCCTCATGTTCAAAGTACCATGCGATCGTCTTTCTGATACCCTCTTTGAACATTGTCTCCGGCTCCCAGCCGATCTCAGCCTTGATCTTATCCGGTGCGATCGCATAACGTCTGTCATGACCTTTTCGATCCTCCACGTAAGTGATCAGATCTTTGCTTACAAGTGCACGTCTCGGATCATCTGCTGGAAGCATCTCAAGCAGTGTATCTATGATGATATTGATAATCTCGATATTCTGTTTTTCATTGTGTCCGCCAACATTATAAGTCTCACCAAGGCGCCCGTTTTCCTGAACCATATCGATCGCTTTTGCATGATCATCCACATACAGCCAGTCACGGACATTCTTTCCATCACCATATACCGGGAGTTTCTTTCCATGCAGCGCATTATTGATAATAAGCGGAATCAGTTTCTCCGGGAACTGATATGGTCCATAGTTATTAGAACAGTTCGTAATGTTTGCCGGGAAATGGTAAGTGTCAATATAAGCCTTTACCAGCATGTCCGAAGATGCTTTGCTCGCAGAATACGGACTGTGCGGTGCATACGGTGTTGTCTCATAAAAATATGTTCCGTCATCCTCTAAAGAACCATATACCTCATCCGTCGATACATGAAGGAATTTCTTTCCTTCTTTAAAACTGCCATCCGGCAGCTCCCATGCCGCTTTTGCACAGTTTAACATAACTGCTGTTCCAAGCACGTTCGTCTTTACAAATACTTCCGGATTTTTGATACTGCGGTCTACATGACTCTCTGCCGCAAAATGTACAACGCGGTCAATGTCATTTTCTGCAAAAATCTTTGTAATTGCCTCTTTATCTGTAATATCTGCACGCACAAAGGTATAGTTATCACGAT
>OBZV01001001.1_pt1 | contig 11898 bp, 7 predicted proteins | sample 1501581 | NCBI WGS metagenome assembly OBZV01 (sample SAMEA2580257, study PRJEB22360) | human gut metagenome | biome: human gut; feature: human-associated habitat; material: faeces | place: Denmark | collected 2008/2010
TGCCCACCAGTTCCTCCGGCTTGTAGTACATGGCGATGCCGGAGAGGATCTGGCGGTCAGTCCCGGAACCGTCGTCCAGGATGAACCTGAGGAGCTTGGCGCTCTTTTTCACGCTCTCACACGCCTTGACCTTCACGGCCCGGAAGTCGCTCTTGCAGAAGGTGTCGAAGTCCACGCTCTCCTGGGCGAAGGGCTCCACCTCCACGGCGGGGAGGGCGGCCCTGCGGGCCTCGGCCTGCAGCTCGTCCAGGGCGGCCAGCTCCTTCTCCACGTCGATGCGGGGGAACAGGTTCTCCCCCTTGCTCACCGCCGCGCCGGCGGGGAGCAGGCCCCACGCTCCGGCGGACTCCCAGGTGCGCGCGCCTTCGTCTACGCCGAGCTGGGCGAAGATCTTTCCGCAGGTCTCGGGCATAAAGGGGGTGAGCAGTACGGCGGAAAGGCGCACGCACTCCAGCAGATTGTAGAGCACGTGGGCCAGGCGGGGCTTCTGGGCCTCGTCCTTGGCCAGTGCCCAGGGCTTGTTCTCGTCGATATACTTGTTGGCCCGGCCGATGAGCTTGAACACCTCCACCAGGGCGTCCTGGAAGGCGTAGTGCTCCATCTGCGCCTCGTAGCGGCCCCGCAGGCCGGCGGCCAGGGCGATGAGCTCCACGTCGTACTTCCGGGGGTCGTCCTCCGGGAAGTCCATGGAGAGGTTCACCTCGCCCTGGGCCTGGGTCAGCATGGCGGCCAGCTCCGCCTCGTCCCCGGTGGCGCCGCAGCCCTCCGGCAGGCGCTCGCCGAAGTACTTGCCCACCATGGCGGTGGTGCGGCTGACCAGGTTGCCCAGGTCGTTGGCCAGGTCGGTGTTGATGCGGCCGATGAGGGCCTCGTTGGAGAAGTTGCCGTCGGTGCCGAAGGGGAACTCCCGCAGCAGGAAGTAGCGCAGGGCGTCCACCCCGTAGCGCTCGGCCAGCAGGTAGGGGTCCACCACGTTGCCCTTGGACTTGCTCATCTTGCCGCCGTCCAGCAGCAGCCAGCCGTGGCCGTACACCTTCTTGGGCAGGGGCAGGCCCAGGGCCATGAGGATGGCGGGCCAGATGATGGAGTGGAAGCGCACGATCTCCTTGCCCACAAAGTGCACGTCGGCGGGCCAGAACTTCTCAAAGTCGTGGTAGCGGCCGTTGCCGTAGCCCAGGGCGTTGATGTAGTTGGACAGGGCGTCGATCCACACATACACCACGTGGCCGGGGTCGAAGTCCACCGGCACGCCCCAGGAGAAGGAGGTGCGGGAGACGCACAGATCCTCCAGGCCGGGCTTGATGAAGTTGTTCACCATCTCATTGACCCGGCTGCGGGGCTCCAGGAAGTCGGTGTCCTCCAGCAGATGCCGGATGCGGTCGGCGTACTTGGACAGGCGGAAGAAGTAGGCCTCCTCCTCGGCATCCACCACGTCCCGGCCGCAGTCGGGGCACTTGCCGTCCTTGAGCTGGGTCTCCGTCCAGAAGGATTCGCAGGGCTTGCAATACTTGCCCACATATTTGCCCTTGTAGATGTCCCCCTGCTCATAGAGCTGCTTGAAGATCTTCTGCACGGACTCCACGTGGTAGTCGTCGGTGGTGCGGATGAACCGGTCGTTGGAGATGTTCATCAGCCTCCACAGGTCGAGCACGCCCCGGGGGCCCTCCACGATGTGGTCGACAAACTCCTTGGGGGATACGCCGGCCTCCTTGGCCTTGTCCTCGATCTTCTGGCCGTGCTCGTCAGTGCCGGTGAGGAACATGACCTCACAGCCCCGCAGGCGCTTGTAGCGGGCCATGGCGTCGGTGGCCACGGTGCAGTAGGTGTGGCCGATGTGCAGCTTGTCCGAGGGGTAGTAGATCGGGGTGGTAATATAGAATTTCTCAGGATTCATCGGGCGTTCCCTCCGTCGTATCGTTTTCGGCCCGGGCCAGGAGCTCCGGCCGGCCGGCATTGTACAGAAGCGTCACCGTGGACGAGAGCAAATAGAGGATGGCGAAGCCATAGAGCAGCGTCGTGGCCAGATCGTGCTGGTCGGCCAGGGTGGTCAGGCAGAAGTAGATCCCCAGCAGGGAGAACAGCCCAGCCCAGAACACCCGGCCCCGCTCAAAGGAGAAGCCGGCGTGGAAGTAGAGCCCCAGCAGGGAGGCGATGATGGCGAAAAGCTCATACACATAGTCCAACTGCACCGGATCTCCGGCCCGCACCTGGTAGGCGGCGATCAGCCACACGCAACAGGTGTAGGCGGGCATCAGCAGGGTGAAGCTGTACTTGCCCCTGTCCAGGCCCTTGAAGCTGTTCTGCGCCGTCTGCATTACGCAGAAGAAAGAGACCGCCGCCAGGGCGGCCAGCAGCAGGCGGGTGTAGACGGTGTTGGTCCCCTGGACAAAGGAGAGCACCATCAGCACCGCCGCCCCCAAGAGCAGGAAGGCGGAGAGCACCATAGCGGTGGCGTACAGGGTGTTTCCCTTGGCCTGAAAGGCCTCGTCGTAGCCGGTGAAGGAGGGGTATTTGCCCCGGCAGAGCAGGGCCAGAACCGCCGCCATGGCAACCGAAAGGGCGATGAGGGCGAGAGTGGCCGGGGCGCCGGGAATGGGTAAGCCGGTGTCCGCCTCAAAGGCCGTGGCCAGCTCCCAGCGGCGCAGGACAAAGCCGACCCCGCCGCCAGCCACCGCCACGACGGGCAGCAAAATTTCTTTTCGCATGAAAACCACCCTTTCCGGATGAAATGAGTTCAAATCCATAGTATAGCACACTTTGGCGGAAAGTGCACGATTTTTCTTACAGGCGCAGGCCCTTGATGTCCTTGATGCGGGAGAGGATGATGTTGCAGCTCAGGCTGGCAACGCCGGGCAGACGGTGGATGACCCGGTCCAGAAAGTCCTCCAGTTCCCCCTGGCCAGCCGCCACGGCGTGGACGTGGAGCTTGTTGCGGCCGGACACCTGGTAGATCTGGGTCACGGTATCGCTGGCGCGCAGGGTATTCACCACCGCGCTGAATTGGGCGGGCTCTACCTCAAGCTCAAAGTAGCAGGACACAGCACCGCTGATCTTCTGGGGATTGACAATGGTGGTGTACTCCTCGATCACGCCCCGCTCCTCCAGGGCGCGGACGCGGGCCTTCACCGCCACACGGGACAGCCCAACCGCCTGGCCCAGATCTGAGTAGGACATACGGGCGTTGTGGATGAGCAGCTCCACCAGCCGCCGGTCGATGTCGTCCAGACCGCTTAAAAACAACGCCTCCGCCCCCTCTATCTGTCAAGCTGTGTTTGTTATCTTATCCCGGCTGAAGAAAAAAGGCAAGTATAGCCTTGTATTTTTCCTCTGGATTTGCTATGATTCTTACGAAAAGAAAGATAAAACATTCAAAACGAAAGTGTGTGAGCCAATGCAGATGGATTTGACCCGGGGTGGAATCACCCGCCCTATGCTGCTGTTCGCCGGTCCCATGATCGCGGGCAATCTGCTCCAGCAGTGCTACAACATCGCCGACACCCTCATTGTGGGCCGGGCGCTGGGGGCGTCGGCCCTGGCGTCGGTGGGCTTCTCCTTTACCCTGATGACCTTTCTCACCTCGGTGCTGCTGGGCCTGTGCATGGGCAGCGGCGCCCTGTGGTCCATGCTCTACGGCGCGGAGCGGGAGGAGGAGCTGAAGCGGTGCCTCTTCGCCTCCTTTGTGTTTATCGGCTCCGTGGCGGTGCTGCTCAACGTGGGGGTGCTGGCCCTGCTGGAGCCGGTGATGACCCTGCTGCGCATCCCCGCCGGGGCCTGGGACGAGACCCGGGCCTACCTGCGGGTGGTACTGCTGGGCGTCTGCTTCACCTTCCTCTATAACTACTTCGCCTGCCTGCTGCGCTCGGTGGGCAATTCGGTGGCCCCGCTGGCCTTTCTGGCCGTGTCCACCGTCCTCAACATCGGGCTGGATCTCTGGTTTGTCCTGGGACTGGGCTGGGGGGTGGCCGGGGCCGCGGGGGCCACGGTGCTCGCCCAGGGGGTGTCCGCCGCCGGTATCGCCCTCTACGGCTGGCGGCGGGTGCCCCTGCTCCGGCTGGAGCGGCGGCACTGTAAGGTGTCCCGGGGGGAGCTGGGGCGCATCATGAACTACTCCCTGCTCACCTGCGTGCAGCAGTCGGTGATGAACTTCGGCATCCTGATGGTGCAGGGGCTGGTGAACTCCTTCGGGGTGAACGTGATGGCCGCCTTTGCCGCCGCCGTCAAGATCGACGCCTTCGCCTACCTGCCCGTCCAGGACTTCGGCAACGCCTTCTCCACCTTCGTGGCCCAGAACACCGGCGCGCAGAAGGCGGAGCGCATCCGAAAGGGGATCCGCTCCGCCCTGTGGGTGTCCGTGGGCTTCTGCCTGGTCAGCTCCCTGCTGGTGTGCCTCTTCGCCGCCCCCCTCATGGGCCTGTTTGTGGAGCCCGGCGAGACGGAGATTATCGCCGTGGGGGTGGAGTACCTGCGCATTGAGGGCATGTGCTACTGCGGCATCGGCATCCTGTTTTTGCTCTACGGCCTGTTCCGCGGCCTGGGGCGGCCCGGCGTGTCGGTGGTGCTCACCGTGGTCTCCCTGGGGACGCGGGTGGCCCTGGCCTACCTGCTGGCCCCCATCCCCGCCGTGGGCCTGAAGGGCATCTGGTGGGCGGTACCCATCGGCTGGGTACTGGCCGATCTGGCCGGGCTGGTGCTCTACCGGAGAAAACCCCTTCCGGCGGAAACGGCCTGCGCGCCGGAGGGATAAAAAAACCGCCGCGGACGGAACGCCAGTCCGCGGCGGTTTTTGCTATTCCGGTCAATCAGTCGGCCTTCTGGCTCTCCAGGTACTCGTCGTAGGTCATCTTGCGGTCGATGAGCTTGCCGTCGGAGGTGAAGTCGAACACCCGGTTGGCCACGGTCTGCACCAGCTGGTGGTCGTGGGAGGCGAAGAGCACGTTGCACTTGACGGCCTCCAGGCCGTTGTTCAGGGCGGCGATGGACTCCAGATCCAGGTGGTTGGTGGGCTGGTCAAGCAGCAGCACGTTGGCCCCGGAGAGCATCATCCGGGAGAGCATGCACCGCACCTTCTCGCCGCCGGAGAGCACCTTGACGGGCTTGTAAACCTCGTCGCCGGAGAAGAGCATCCGGCCCAGGAAACCCCGCAGATAGGCCTCGTGGGGGTCGGAAGACCACTGCCGCAGCCACTCCACCAGATTGTCGTCGCAGTCCTTGAAGAACTTGGTGTTGTCCTTAGGGAAGTAGGAGAAGGTGGCGGTCTGGCCCCACTTGACGGTGCCCTCGTCGGGCTCCAGCTCGCCGGTGAGGATCTGGAACAGGGCGGTCTGGGCGTTCTCGTTGTCGCCCACGAAGGCGATCTTGTCCCCGTGGCCCACGATGAAGCTCACCTTGTCCAGCACCTTCACTCCGTCGATGGTCTTGCTGACGTCGGTGACGAAGAGGATGTCCTTGCCCACCTCTCGGTCGGGAGAGAAGGCCACCCAGGGGTAGCGGCGGGAGGAGGCGGGGATCTCCTCCAGGGTGATCTTCTCCAGCAGTTTGCGCCGGGCGGTGGCCTGCTTGCTCTTGGACTTGTTGGCGGAGAAGCGGGAGATGAACTCCTTCAGCTCCTGGGCCTTCTCCTCGTTCTTCTTGTTCTGGTTCTTCATCAGGTTCTGCATGAGCTGGGAGGCGTCGTACCAGAAGTCGTAGTTGCCCACGTACATCTTGATCTTGTTGTAGTCGATGTCCACGATGTGGGTGCAGATGGTGTTGAGGAAGTGGCGGTCGTGGCTGACCACAATCACCGTGCCCTCAAAGTCCAGCAGGAAGTCCTCCAGCCAGTTCACCGCGTTGATGTCCAGGTTGTTGGTGGGCTCGTCCAGCAGCAGGATGTCCGGATTGCCGAACAGGGCCTGGGCCAGCAGCACCTTCACCTTCAGCCGGGCGTCCAGGGTGGCCATGTCGTTGGAATGGAACTCGGTGCCCACGCCCAGGCCCTGGAGGATGCGGCTGGCGTCGCTCTCGGCCTCCCAGCCGCCCAGCTCGGCGTACTCCTCCTCCAGCTCGCAGGCGCGGATGCCGTCGGCCTCGGTCATCTCCTCCTTGGCATAGAGGGCCTCCTTCTCCTTGCCGATGTCGTAGAGGCGCTGGTTGCCCATGATGACGGTGTCCATGACGTTGTAGGCGTTGTAGGCGTTCTGATCCTGCTTGAGCACCGACATGCGGGTCTTGGGCAGGATGGAGACCTCGCCGGAGGTGGGCTCCAGCTCGCCGGAGAGGATTTTCAGGAAGGTGGATTTACCCGCGCCGTTGGCGCCGATGATGCCGTAGCAGTTGCCCTTGGTGAACTGGAGATCCACGTGGGAAAAGAGGGGCTGGCCGCTGTAGGCCAGGCCCAGGTCGGAAACTGTAATCATGTCGTACTCCTTTTTATGCGAAAATCATCATACGGAGCGGATTATATCACAGATTGCTCAAAGGGGCCAGAGAAAAATTGGACAAGACGGCCGTATGAAGGGAATGGATCGTTCAAAGCTCTGGCGGAGTCCGGTAAAATACGCAAGGAAAGGGCCGCGCCCCAGGCGCGGCCCTTTGCTGACGGAAAGCGGTTACGCGGCGGTGATGGCCAAAACGCCCTCCACCAGGGCGGACTCCGCGCCCAGCTGGGCGAGGAAGCCTTCGGCCAGATAGTAGTTGCCGTTGACGAGTACGGCGGGCAGTGCCGTCCACGGTGAGAGTCAGGCTGACGGCCTCGCCGGTGGGGGCGGAGCCGGGCAGGGCCAGGGCCTCGCCCTCGTAGGCGGAGCCGGTGGCGACGGCCACACTGCCGTCCCACGTCACATTGAACTGGGCGCCGGTGCCCTTCAGGGCAAAGGCGAGGTCGCGCAGGCGGTAGTAGGTATTCCCCTGGGCGTCGAAAGCCGTGGCCACGTCTTTGGCCGCGCCGTTTACGGTCACGGTGAGAGTCTCGGCCTTTGCCTTGGCCTGGGCCACCAGGGAATCATAGTCGGACAGGTTGTAGCTCTCGGCGTAGGGGGTGTCCAGCAGGCCGGCGTTGATGTAGCCCACCAGCTCCGCCCGACGGGGGTCGTCCTCGCTCAGATCCACGCCCACGATCTTCCAGTTGTGGTCCACCTCGGGGGCCACGGGGGAGTGCTCGGCAAAGTAGGCCACGATCATATCCCGGATGGAGTTGGAGGACTCCCACTCCTTGGTGCCGGAGATAATGCTCTGGGCCTTCAGGGCGGAGGAGTAGCGGTAATTATTCACCGCCAGGGTCAGCTCCTGGTCGTCCTGGAGGGGTGCGCCGTGGAACATGACGTTCTGGATGCGCTGGCCCTTGGGCTGGGACAGGTCGATCTCATAGTCCACGCCGGCAAACATATCGTAGAGGTAGTCGGGGTACTCGGGGTCGAAGGAGATATTGATATCCCCCTCCTGCCACTGGTTGTAGCACTCGGCGGACCACTCCATGTAAGCCTTGAGCTCCGCGCCGGTGACGCTCACCCGGTAAAGGGTGTTGTCAAACTTGTAGATGTCGAAGATGTTGCCGTAGTTGATGTCGCCCTTGGGCAGATCGCTGGTGCCCTTGAAGAGGGCGGCGGCGGAGACGTCGGCGCCGGAGTTCTCCAGCTGGACGGTGTTGATCAGATCCATGACGGCGGTATCCATCACCCGGCCGGCGGGGATGCCGCGGATCTCGTTCTCAGGCTGGAAGCGGGCGGTAGTGCTTCCCAGGGACGCGCCGCCCTCGCCCTCGTCGCCGGAGCCGCCGCCGTTGATGTAGTCGATGGTCTTCTGATGGGCCTCGGCCACCAGGGGGATCTCCCGGAGCTCCTGGCTGGGGGTCACGCCGGTCATATCCACAATCTCCACCGAGCTGTCAATGATCTGATTGTCGGCGTCCAGGGTCAGATCAAAGCGGGCGATGTCCCGGCCGCCGTTGCGCACGCCGCCGATGACGGTGGAGCCCTGCTTCTCGTTGACCACCACGTGGTTGTGGGCCACCTGGAGCACGTCGATCTCCGGGTTGTCGTCCAGAATCTTCTGGGCGGAGTCGGAGCCGCCCTCCTCGTCAAATTCGGCGTACATGCCCATGTGGGCGGACACCATGATTACGTCGGCCTGGTCGCCGATCTCGTCGATGGCCTTGCCGACGGCCACGTTGGCGGCCTCATAGACGGCGTCGTCAATGCCGTCCTTGCCGCTGTCCCAGATGGGGACATCCGGGGTGACCACGCCGATGACGGCCAGCTTCACGCCGCCCCGCTCCACAATCGTCCAGCCCGCGCCGGTGACCGGCTCGCCCTGGGCGCCGGTGACGTTGGCGGCCAGAACCGGGAAGCTGGCCTGTCCCAGAATGGCCTGCATGGTGGGGATGCCCCAGTTGAACTCGTGGTTGCCCAGGGTCATGGCGTCATAGCCCATGTAGTTCATGGCGGTGACGACCGGATGGGGCTCCTCCGGGGTCTTGTTATACAGATCGTCGGTCATGATGGTGCCCTGGATGTCGTCGCCGGCGTCGACGAGGAAGGTGTTGGGGTTCTCGGCCCGCACTTGCTGGATGTAGGTGTAGAGCCTGGCCATGCCGTTGTTGTCGGTCTCCGCGTTGTCTTCGTAGGAATAGCCCCAGATATTTCCGTGCATGTCTGAGGTGCCCAGGATGGTGATGTGCTTCTCGCCCTCTGCCTCAGCCGCAAAGGCGGCGGGCAGCAGGGATGCCAGCAGAGCTGCCGACGCCAGCAGGGAGAGCAGATGTCTTCCGCGGTGCTTTTTCATACGAGAGGGGTCCTCCTGATTTTATATTTGCCAGGCCATGTCCCCTGGCTGGTATCTTAATGGTAACACGGTCCGCCTGGCAAGTCACCTGATTTTTTCTTTATTTACAAAATTTTTTCTCAGCAATGACTTTGCCGGCGGGTTTCCATTTCCCTATTTCTATGCTATAGTGCAGATGATATCGCGTTTCCCGGCCCAACCGGGCGGGGAAGGAGAGGAGAGAGCTGACATGGGAGAGGGCGCGCGCTGCCCCTGGGCAAAAACAGAGCACGAGATTTTGTACCATGACACGGAGTGGTGCCGGCCCTGCCGGGATGACCGGGCGCTGTTCGAGCTGCTGGAGCTGGAGGGCTTTCAGGCCGGGCTGAGCTGGAAGCTGATTCTGGAGCGGCGGGCGGCCCTGCGGGCGGCCTTCGCGGATTTTGAGCCGGCGGCGCTGGCCGGGTGGGGGGAGGACGAGGTGGAGGCCGCTCTGGCCGCCCCCGGCGTCATCAAAAACAGGAGCAAGGCCCGCTGCGCCGTCACCAATGCCCGGGCCTTTCTGGCCGTGGCGGAGGAGTGGGGCAGCTTTGCCCGCTACCTCTGGCACTGGGTGGACGGCGTGCCGGTGGACCACCGGCTGGGGCGGCCGGGGGGCAAGCCCGCCGGGGTCTCCCCCACCCGCCGGGTGAGCGCCGACCTGAAAAAGCGGGGCTTCCGCTTTGTGGGGCCGGTGATTGTCTACTCCTACCTCCAGGGGGCGGGGCTCATCAATGACCATCTGGTGACCTGCCCATGGCACGGAGAGGGACTATAATTTGCAGGATTGCTTGCAAAATAAAACGGATGGTGCTATGATGTCCCTATAAAATGAAGGACTGCTTGCGAGGAGGCGCCTGTACCATGAGCATCCAATACCGCTCCGAGCACGACTCCGTGGGGGAGAGGTCTGTCCCCAAGGACGTCTACTACGGCGTCCAGTCCCTGCGGGCGGCGGAGAACTTCCCCATCACCGGGCTGGCCGTACATCCGGAGCAGATCAACTCCATCGCGGAGATCAAGAAGGCCTCCGCCATCACCAACCTGGAGATCGGCCTGCTGGACAAGCGGGTGGCCGACGCCATCGTGCGGGCCTGCGATGAGATTGCGGCGGGCCGGCTCCACGAGGCGTTCATCGTGGACCCCATTCAGGGCGGCGCGGGCACCAGCCTGAACATGAACGCCAACGAGGTCATCGCCAACCGGGCCATCGAGCTGCTGGGCGGGGAGAAGGGGGACTACGCCCTGGTCAACCCCAACGACCACGTCAACTACGGCGAGTCCACCAACGATGTGTTCCCCTCGGCGGGCAAGCTGGCGGTGCTCAAGCTGCTGGTGCGGGCCCAGATCCAGCTCGAGCGGCTCTCTGAGGCCCTGGAGGCCAAGGCGGAGGAGTTTGACGACGTGCTCAAGATGGGCCGCACGCAGATGCAGGACGCGGTGCCCATCCGTCTGGGGCAGGAGTTCCGGGCCTACAGCCGGGTGGTGCGCCGGGACATCGCCCGCTTCGAGCGGGCCAAGGACGAGATGCGCCGCCTCAACATGGGGGGCACCGCCATCGGCACCGGCATCAACGCCGACGGGCGGTATCTGCGCCGCATCATCCCCAACCTGTCCAAGGTCACCGGGCTTGAGCTGGTGCAGGCCTCCGACCTCATCGACGCCACCCAGAACCTGGACGGGCTCGTGGCCGTGTCCGGCGCGGTCAAGACCTGCGCCGTCAACCTGTCCAAGATGTCCAACGACCTGCGGCTCATGTCCTCCGGCCCCCGCTGCGGCTTCAGCGAGATCAACCTGCCGCCCCGGCAGAACGGCTCCTCCATCATGCCGGGGAAGGTCAACCCCGTCATCCCCGAGGTGGTCAGCCAGGTGGCCTTCAACATCATCGGAAACGACGTCACCGTCACCATGGCCGCCGAGGCGGGCCAACTGGAGCTCAACGCCTTCGAGCCCATCATCTTCTACAACCTGATCCAGAGCGTGGAGACCCTGACCTACGCGGTACATACCTTTGTGGACAACTGCGTCACCGGCATCACCGCCAACCGGGAGCGGTGCCGGGACATGGTGGAGCACAGCGTGGGCATCATCACCGCCCTGTGCCCCCACGTGGGCTATGAGAAGGCCGCCGAGGTGGCCAAGCGGGCCATCGAGACCGGCGCGCCGGTGCGGCGGCTCATTCTGGAGGAGGGCCTGCTGGACGAGGCGGCCCTGGACAAAATTCTGGACCCCTACTCCATGACGGAGCCCGGCATCTCCGGCAAGGAGCTGCTGGAGGGGTGAACGGCCGGGGCCCCCGCCCGTGGGGGGGCCCAATTTCCTGTCATACCTTCCACAAAGGAGAGAGGTTCTGTGGAAAAGTCTCTGTTTACCTGCCCCATCTGCGCCGCCCCCCTGGAGCGGGGGGAGCGGGCCTATGCCTGCCCCAACGGCCACGCCTACGACAAGGCCAGAGAGGGGTATGTCCATCTGCTGCCCGCCAACAAAAAGCACTCCAAGGCCCCCGGCGACGACAGGGGGCGGGCGGCGCCCCGCCGCCGGTTTCTCTCCGGGGGATACTACGGCCACCTGCTGGCCGCCCTGTGCGCCCTGGGGGCGGAGTACGCCCCGCCGGGGGAGGCGGTGCTGGACTCGGGCTGCGGCGAGGGGTACTACACCGCCGGACTGTGGGAGGCCCTGGGCCGCCCGCCCCTGGCGGGAATCGACCTGTCCAAGCCGTCGGTGCGCCTGGCCGCCCGGCGGGTGCCGGAGGGGGAGTTCGCCGTGGCCTCCGCCTACCATCTGCCTCTGGCGGATGCCTCGGTGGGGCTGGTGCTCAACTGCTTCTCCCCCCTGGCCCTGGACGAGTTCCGGCGGGTGCTCCGCCCCGGCGGGGCCTTCCTCTATGTGGTGCCCGCCGCCGACCACCTGTGGGAGCTCAAGCAGGTGCTCTACGACCAGCCCTACCGCAACCGTGAGGAGGACATCCCCTACGAGGGCTTCTCCTACGAGCGGGTGGAGCCGGTGGAGGCGGTGGTGGACGTGGCGGGGGAGGCGCTGCGCGACCTGTTCCAGATGACCCCCTATTACTGGAAGACCCCCAGGGAGGGGGCGGAGCGGCTGGGGGCCCCAGGCAAAAAGGTT
>OBZV01001007.1_pt1 | contig 11860 bp, 13 predicted proteins | sample 1501581 | NCBI WGS metagenome assembly OBZV01 (sample SAMEA2580257, study PRJEB22360) | human gut metagenome | biome: human gut; feature: human-associated habitat; material: faeces | place: Denmark | collected 2008/2010
ACGAGATTCGGAGTCACCGGTGTGCACGCCGACCGGGTCGACGTTCTCGATCGGGCAGACGACCACGACGTTGTCGTTGCGGTCGCGCATGAGCTCGAGCTCGAATTCCTTCCAACCCTCGATGCCCTCTTCGATCAGGACTTCGTCGGTGGGCGAGTAATGGATGCCGGCGCCGGCGATGCGGTGCAGCTCCTCCTCGTTGTGGGCGATGCCGGAGCCCAGGCCGCCCATGGTGAAGCTCGGGCGCACGACCAGCGGGTAGCCGAACTTCTCGGCGATCTTGTCGACTTCCTCGATGCTGTGGGCGATGTCGGAGCGGGCGGATTCGGCGCCGGCCTCGTCAACGACCTTCTTGAACAGTTCACGGTCCTCGCCACGGTCGATGGCTTCCAGGGAAGCACCGATCAGTTCGACGTTGTACTTCTCCAGGACGCCGGCCTCGCCCAGCGCCATGGCGGCGTTGAGTGCGGTCTGGCCGCCCAAGGTGGGCAGGAGCGCGTCGGGGCGTTCCTTGGCGATGATCTGCTCGAGGATCGGGGTGGCGATCGGCTCGATGTAGGTGGCGTCAGCCATCTCCGGGTCGGTCATGATGGTGGCCGGGTTGGAGTTGACGAGGATGACGCGGATGCCTTCCTCACGAAGGACGCGGCATGCCTGGGTGCCCGAGTAATCGAACTCCGCAGCCTGACCGATCACGATCGGGCCGGAGCCGATGACCATCACGGATTTGATGTCGGTGCGCTTCGGCATATCACTTACCTTCCTTGGAGTTGTTCTTCATAAGTTCGCAGAAACGGTCGAACAGGTAGGCCGCATCGTGCGGGCCTGCTGCGGCCTCCGGGTGGTACTGCACGGAGAATGCGGGGATGTCCACGCACTGCAGGCCTTCGACCACGTCGTCGTTCAGATCGATGTGGGAGACGAACACCTTGCCGTACTTGCCGTTTTCAAACGGCGCGTCGACCTGCTTGCCGATCGGGGCGTCGACCGCGAAGCCGTGGTTGTGGGCGGTGACCTCGACCTTGCCGGTGGTCAGATCCTTGACCGGCTGGTTGATGCCGCGGTGGCCGAACTTGAGCTTGTAGGTGCCGAAGCCGAGTGCGCGGCCGAGCAGCTGGTTGCCAAAGCAGATGCCGAAGAACGGGTAGCCGGCGTCAAGTACCTGGCGCAGCAGCTCGATTTCGGGACCGGCCTGTTCCGGGGCGCCCCGGCCGTTGGAGAAGAAGACGCCGTCCGGGTTCAGGTTCTCGATTTCGGCGAAGGTGATGGTGGAGGGCACCACGTGCACGCGGCAGCCGCGTTCGGCCATGCGGTGCGGGGTCATGCCCTTGATGCCGAGGTCCACAGCGGCCACGGTGTACAGCGGCTCCTTGCCTTCGTACTCGCCGCACGGTTCGATGGTGTAGGTCTCCTTGGTGGACACCTCGTCGTACAGGCTCAGACCCTGCATCTGCGGGGTGTTCTTGACGTCTTCGAGCAGCTGCTCGATGGTCTTGAGCGCGCCGGTGGCCTGATCGGTCAGGGCGTCGCCGGAGAAGATGCCGGCGCGCATCACGCCTGCGGAACGCAGGTGGCGCACCAGCTTGCGGGTGTCGATGTGGCTCAGGCCGACGATGCCGTTCTTGGCGAGGTCGTCGTCCAGGCTGCCTTCGGCACGCCAGTTGCTCACGTTCGGAGAGGGATCACGCACAATGTATCCGGCAACCCAGATGCGGGAGGACTCAGGGTCTTCGCTGTTGACGCCGGTATCGCCGATGTGCGGGAACGTCTGCACAACGATCTGGCGATCGTAGCTCGGATCGGTGAGCGTCTCCTGGTATCCGGTCATACCGGTGGCGAAGACGATCTCACCGGTCGTCTCGCCGAGGGCACCGTATGACTCCCCCACATATACCTGTCCGTCTTCCAAAACGAGGACTGCATCGTCCTTGTCATACATCGGAATTGCGATGGTCCCGGACTCGTTCTGGCTCACCAAAACCCCCTTATGTTTTTCGGGTATTCGTACCAAGGTTAACGGCCAGCGCAGACTCACACGCCGTTGGGCGCAAAGTCTCACCCCGCTGGCGAGGCTGTCGGCAAGGTGCCGACTTGAGAATGTACGGCGGCACAAGTGTCCGCCCATGAAAAAGCCTCCCGAATGGGGAGGCTGAACAACAAATGACTAATCGACCGTCGGCTGAATCTCAGCGGACGGGGCAGCAGGCTCGTCGGATGCACCGGACGAATCGGGCGAATCGGAAACATCGCCCTCATCGGTCGGCTCGGATGCGGCGGCAGCGGAATCGGACGATTCCTCATCGGCCTCTTCTGCCACGGACTCCGGTGCCGGTGCTGCGTTCTTGGCGGTGCACACCGCAGACAGCAGGCCATGGATGAAAGCGGGCGAATCGTCATCGCACAGGGTCTTGGCCAATGCCAGAGCCTCGTCGATGGCGACCTTGTCCGGCACATCATCGGTGAACAGAATCTCCCAAGCGGCGATACGCAGAATGTTGCGATCGACCACGCCCATACGGCGGACCTTCCAACCCGTGGAGTGTTCGTCCAGGGTCATGTCGATCTGACGACGGTGCTCGGCCACGCCCTTGACGATTTCAATGGCATAGTCGGGAAGCGGGGTCTGGGCACCGGGATGTGCGATGCGCTCGTCAAGCAGGGAGAGAATATCCTGGCTTTTTTCGTCGGCTTCGTACAGGGTGTTCAGAGCCCTTTTGCGCGCGGTGGAACGTGCCATACTGCTGCTGTCCTAGTCCTTTATACGGTCGGTCGTCTGTTGAGGATGCGGAGATCAGTTGTTCTCGCGGCCGGTGTAGGAACCGTCCTCGGTGTTGATCTTGACGCGGTCGCCCTCATTGATGAACAGCGGGACCTGAATCTCGGCTCCGGTCTCAACGGTGGCCGGCTTGGTGCCGGCGTTGGAGCGGTTGCCCTGCAGGCCCGGCTCGGTGTGGGTGATGGTCAGGACCACGGAGCCCGGCAGATCGACGCTCAGCGGGGTGCCGTCGTGGAAGGAGACCAGGCAGTCAGTGCCTTCGAGCAGGAACTTGGCCTTGTCGCCCAGAAGGGTCTTCGGAACCATGATCTGATCGTAGGTGGTCATGTCCATGAACACGAAGTTGTCACCGTCCTCGTAGGAGTACTGGAGAGTGCGGTTGTCCACGGTCTCGAATTCCATCTTCATGCCCGCGTTGAAGGTCTTGTCGACGATCTTGCCGGAGAGCACGTTCTTGATGGTGGTGCGCACGAAGGCGGGGCCCTTGCCCGGCTTGACGTGCTGGAACTTCATGACGGTCCACAGCTGCCCGTCGAGGTTCAGGACGGATCCGTTCTTGATGTCGTTAGTAGTCTGTGCCACGTTATTCACCTATTTCAAATTCAAACTAGCTTAGGCAAAGCCCAAAAATTGCCTCGGCTATTATGCCACACCGGGTATACAGGAAGTGAACGCTGGGGTTTCCCATGTGCCCCCGGCTAGACTGGATGAATATGCGATCCTTCTTCGAAGCCATATCCGTGTCCTGCGTCGTCCCCGCGCAATCGCCGGCGGACGACGAACGCACGGTGTTCGAGAACCTGTCCTTTGCTGTGGAGCGCGGCGAGATCGTCGATCTGGTGGGACCGTCCGGCTCCGGCAAGTCGAGTCTGTTGACCGCGTGCGCCCGGCTCAACCCGCATGCGCACGGCACGTTCGCCCTCGACGGCGTGGGCAGTGACGAATTCAGCGCACAGCAGTGGCGGCGGGACGTCTCCTACGTGCCGCAAAAACCGATACTGACCGGCAAGGACGTGGCCGAGGCGATCCGCCTGCCCTGGACGCTCGCGATTCGCGGCAAGGGCGGCAAGGCCGAGCAGCTGCTGCCCGACGAACGCATCCGCACGACGTTGGACGCGATGGGATGCGAGGACATCGACCTGGCGCGCGCGCCACATGACCTGTCGGGCGGTCAGGCGGCGCGCGTGGCGTTGGCCCGCACGCTGCTCACCGACCCGAAGGTGCTGCTGGCCGATGAGGCGGACGCCGGACTCGACGACGACAACGCATCCAAAGCGGCCGCGATCATGGCGGACGCGGCCGCACACGGCATGGCGATCATCCGCATCCGACACCGTCCGCCGGACGGACGCGCCACCCGCACGCTGATGCTCGATGCGGGACGGCTCACCGATCTGACGCGGGACAAGGAGGTGCGCCCATGAACGGCGCCTACGACATCGACACCTGGGGTCTTGTTCTAGCGCTGGGCATGGTGGCCGTGGCGGCCATCATCAGCGAACTCATGCATATGGGCATCGGCAAGACCCTGATGTGGTCGTCGTGCCGCGCATTGGTGCAGCTGTGCGCCATGGGCTTCATCATCGGCTACGTGATCCGGTCGAACAACGTGTGGATGGTGTTCTCCCTGATGGCGGTCATGCTGGTGGCGGCCGTGCAGATCGTGATGTCCCGCGCACGCGGCATCCCCAAGGGCCTTGCCGGGCCGATCTTCCTGAGCCTGGTCATCACCATGCTGCTGATGCTGGCGCTGGTCACCGAGCTCATCGTGCGCCCGCACCCGTGGTACGCGCCCCAGCTGGTGGTGCCCCTGACCGGCATGCTGCTGGGCAACACCGTAACCGCCTTGGCGGTGGGATTGAGCCGTTTCTACGAGAGCATGGAGGAGCGGCGTGACGAGGTGGATATGATGCTGGCGCTGGGAGCGACCCCGTGGGAGTCGGCCCGCCCGTCCATCGTCTCGTCGATTCGCCTGGGCCTGCTGCCCACCACCGCCTCGCTGGCGTCCAGCGGCATCGTGACGATCCCGGGCATGATGGCCGGTCAGGTGATCGCCGGCGGCGACCCGCTCAACGCCGCCAAGTACCAGTTCGTGGTCCTCGACGCCATCGCCGCGCTGACCCTGCTGGCCGACGGCCTGATCATGGTCATGATCTACCGCACCTGCTTCACCGCCGACGACCAATACCGCCCGCCCGAAGCGCGCTAATCAGCTAAGCTCCCTCTGATAAGCTCCCTCTGACGAGGGAGCTGTCGAGCGCAACGAGACTGAGGGAGAGACCACCCTACGCGATGGTGACCAGCGTGCCGTCCGGCACCTGGTCATAGAACCATTGCGCGTCGGCCACGGCCAGGCGCACGCAGCCGTGCGAGGCGGGCTGGCCGAGTTTGGCACCCTCCTCCGGCAGATAGTCGCCGAAGGCCTCGCCGGTCGGCACCGAGTGGAACAGGTACGAACCGTAGAACTGCACCCAATAGTCGGCGCCCATGCCTTCTTCGGCATTGTAGAAGTGTTCACCGCGCGTATCGATGGTGTACGAGCCGTGCGGGGTGGCGTCGTCGACGCCGGTACTGGCGATCATCGTATAAATGGTCTGGCCACCGGACTTGACGTACACCCGTTGTTTGGCGAGACTGACCTCCACGCTCAGGTCGGAGTACTGGGATAGGTCGGGCTGTTTGCCGGTCGGCCCCTTCCAGTCCACGCTTTGCGCGGCTTTGTCATCGCCGTTCTGCGTGTTCTGCGTCTTCCGCGACCCGCCCTGTTTGCCGCTATCGGGAACCTGCTTGCGGGTAACGGCCGTGGGCTCGTTCGCCGCTGCGGTTGCGGCGGCGGGTGCGGGGGGGGGCCCCCCCCCGCGCGGCCCGGTGCCGGCGGCTCGCGGCCAGCTGCGCTGCGCCGCCGCGGTCTCGACTCCGGCGCCGATCAGGCAGAACAGGATACAGCAGGCGACCACTCCGCGCCGAATCACGTAGACCCGATCGCGACTCCAATTCACGTTCAACGTCGGCAGCCTCACCATATGCCTCTTCTCACCACAAAGACCATTCGGGTCGATTGTAAACAGGCATTGCGACGCCCTACGCCTCGGTTTCAGCCGTGATCTCGACTGCAGGAACGGCATCGTCCGGGGAATCTTCGCCCGACGCCGGCACCGTCCAGCGCCGCCGCAGCAGCATCCACAGGCCGATGAAGCACAGGAGCCCACCGGTACGGTGGTAGACACTCATCTCCTGAGTGAGTCGCTGCACGCGGTCGGCAATCTGGCGCGTACGGGTATGCGATTTGACGATGGAGAAACGTGAGACGCACAGCATCGCGTAGTACACGGCGCTCACGATGAACAGCACGGACATCGTCCACAATCCCATCGCCAGTTTGACGATGGCCATAATGCCGCCGAGCGTTGTGGAGAAGGCGACGGCCAGTGCGACTTTGTCGTTGTTTTCCATGGCGCCCAGGATGTTCAGCGTGGTGGATTTGCCGGCGCCGGATGCGCCGAGGAGACTGCCTGGCCATTCCTGCAACCGGTCCTGTTCCCCGGCGAGCCGGATATCGACTCCATCGCCGATCCGGCCGAACGCAAACGCCGCATCCTTCTGAAGCAGTTCTACGTTTCCGGCATCATCGGCACATTCCGTGCAGCGCTAAGCGGCTCGATCATGACCACCCCCACCGAGATCGGGCACTTTGTCTCCGAAGAACTGCTCCCCCGCATCGCGCCGCATATGCAAATGCCATCGCAATCGGAAACAGCGCAGCAGCCAGCGGCATCACCGCAAGCCCAGTAGCGAGGTCAACCCACAGCTGGCGGCGCGGGAAACAGGTCGCGCCGCCCAGTACGCGAATCCGGCGAGCTTCTACCGAGTCGCGAGGAAGAAGAAACGTGGGAAGGGGAAGATGATGCTGCCGTCCGACTGTGTGGGGTATTCCTCGCGGACTTGGGCGAACACTTCGGCCTCGAACTTCTTGCGCCCGGCGTCGTCAAGCGCTTGCAGATATGGCCTCATGCCGGTGCCACGATACCAGTCCATAATCGCCTCATGCGAGGGCAGCGTGTGCATGTACGTGACCTTCCACATGCGGAAGGCGCTGGCATGCGCATGCAGCAGCTCCCAGTATTCGGGCGGCGTGAGGTTGTAGAACTCGCGTTGCTGCGGCAGCTTGTCCGCGAACGCGGGCGAGTGCACGATACCACCGATGATGCGGTGAATCGGCTCCTCATAGTTCATCGGCGTCTGCACAGCCAGCACTCCCCCGACCCTGAGCCGGGCGAGCAGTCCGGGAATCAGATGCGGATGGTCCGGCACCCATTGGATGCAGGCATTGGAGAAGACCACGTCGAAGTCGGCCGGCAGCTCGTCCAGCCGCGCGGACACGTCGCACAGCTGGAAATCGATGTCGGGATAGGTTTTGCGCGCTGTCTCGATCATGACCGGCGAGCTGTCGACGCCGAGAATCTTGGCATGGGGATAGCGCTCGCGCAGCACGGCCGTGCTGTTGCCCGGCCCGCAGCCAATATCCAGCACGCGCGTGACGCTGCCGTCGTCCGGCGGCAGCTGCATCGCCAGATCACGCGCCGGCTGCGTGCGCTCCCGTTTGAATCGCAGATACTGTTCCGAATCCCAGGTAACCATGCTCCCCACGCTAATCAGCCATTCACATATCGGCCGATATTATCTCACAATTCAGCCGAGCAGGGCGTCGCGGCGGGCGATGAGCCCGTCAATCGCGGCCTCGCCTTCGATGACGGTGAAGGTCAGGGACTTGCGTTCGCTGGCCTGCGGGGCGATGGCGTGCAGGTCGCCGCGCTGCTCGTGCCAGCCTCGGCCGTGGACGCTGGAGTTCGAGGGTTCGAGGCCGACCACGTAGTCGCCCGCACCCGTCGACTTCCATTCCATGAAGTATGGGAAGAGGCTGGCGTCGAAGTCGATGACGACTCCGAGTCCGAGCTTGCGGTTGACCACGGCGGCGAAGCTGCGGCCGTTCTCGTCGGCGGCGAGCTCGTGCAGGTACACGCTTTCGGGACTGATCGTCGCGGAAGGATTCGTTGGTCACCTCATCCTCGACCGTGATCGACAGCCGGCCGTACACGCTGGTGATTGTGCGACGCAGTACGAGGTTCTCGCCGCGGTATTCGAACTGGCAGACGTCGAGGGCGCGGTCGGCCATGGACACGAAACGCAACGGACCGTTCTTCACCTCGATGGCCTTGAGGCCGTGGGCTCGGCCTTCCTAGTATTCGATCGGGCGCACGTAGGCGGCCTGCTGAAGGCTGCCCATATGGGCCAGCATGTCGGCTCGCGTGCTGTGTTCTGTGGACGTCATCGTCGTCACCGATCCTTGATATTTATGCCTCACGCCTGCGCAGCGGCGGCATCCGCGGCGTCGTTCTTCAGCGCGCGCAGCAGGGCCTTGTTGCGGGATTCGATGATGCGCTTGCCGTCCTCGCCCTGCCAGGAGAAGAAGCCCTGGCCGGTTTTGGCGCCGAGATTGCCTTCCCTGACCTTCTCGGCGAGCAGCGGGCTCGGGCCGGTGCCGTTGTCCATATCGTCGAACAGGTAAGTGCTGATGTTATAGAACACATCGAGGCCGCCGAGGTCGATGCTGGCGAGGGGGCCGACCAGATTCCAGCGACGGCCGAGACTGTACTTCATCACGTCGTCCACGGTGGCCGCGTCCGCGATGCCCTGCTGGACGATGTAGAATGCCTCGCGCAGCACGGCCAGTTGCAGGCGGTTGCCCACAAAGCCCAGCGATTCCTTCTTGATCTTCGCCGGCTTCTTGCCGATCTTGGCCATGAGGTCGAAGGTGATGTCCACCACCTTCGGATCGGTCTTCTCACCCGGCACCACTTCGACCAGCGGCATCAACTGCGCGGGGTTCCAGAAGTGCGCCACCACGAAGCGTTCGGGCTTCTTCAGCACCGACTGCAGCGCGGTGGGGCTCAGGCCGGAGGTGTTCGTGGACAGAATCGCGTCCTTGGGGGGCGGCGTGCTCCACTTCGGCCCAGACGGACTTCTTGATGTCAAGGTTCTCGGCCACGGATTCGATGACGAAGTCCACGTCCGCCACGCCGCTTGCATAGTCGGCGTAACCGGTGATGCGGGCCAGCACCGCGTCCAAGGTGTCGCCGTCCTTGAGTAGTCCGGCTTCGGCGAAGTCCTCGGCATCCGAACGAATCGCCTTCATCGCCTTCTCCAGCGAGGCCTCGCCGCGGCCGACCAGATGCACCGGATATCCGGCCAACGCGAACTGCAACGTGATCGCGTGGCCCATGGTTCCCGTGCCGACGTTCGCAATCGTCTTGATATCGTCCACTGTCTCAATCACGGAGACCCCTTCTTTCCGGCGGTTCGTCTGGCGTTGGTGTACGCATGAACAGCACCGTGCCGTTATGCGTTTGTTCGCATTCTATGCCGATTTCGCTACGTGAACATTTGCTGAACATTTCGCGGATTCGACTAGTACAAATCCCCATATCAGCACAAAAGCGTGGTGCCGCAACACCGAAGTGTTCCAGCACCACGCTGAAATGTTCATGTCGTTACGCTGCCGTCGCGCACCCACAGCGGAATCGATAGGAAACCTCACCGGAGTAGGTGAACACGGGGGCGACCAGCATGGACGGACCGAACATATACTGACGGTCCAGCGTGCGGCATGCCGGGTCATCGGGGAACTCCACGAACATGGAACGCATGACCGGAGTACCGTTCACATGAGGCTGCAGGCCAAGCTGGTAGACATACGGCATGAGTTCAAGCTTGAGCTTGGTGAACTCGCGCACCACATCCACGGCGGTCTGGCCGGGCACCAATGCGACGCCGTTCTTCTCGTCCTCCTCGTCGAACAGCCACGGCACACGGTACACGGTGGAACCGTGCAGTCGCGAGTGGGAGCCGAGCATGCCGAACGCCACCCAACGCTTGTAGACGGCCGGATCCGGGAACGCACCTTCGAAGCCACCGATGCCGTGACTCCAGAAGCCGAAGCCGGAGGAGGTCAGCGACAGGCCGGCACGCAAGGACTGGGCCATGCCATTGAAGGTGGACTCGCAGTCACCGCCCCAATGCACGGGCTGCTGCTGGCCGCCGACGGTGGCGGAGCGCGCATACAGGCAGGCGTTGCCCTTGCCGTAGGTTTCTTCGATGGCTTCGAACACGGCCTGGTTGTACAGCTGGGTGTACCAGTTGTGCATGGAGAGCTTCGGAGAGCCGTCATACCAGACGACGTCGCGCGGGATACGCTCGCCGAAATCGGTCTTGATGGCGTCCACGCCCTGATTCAGCAACGCCTTGACCTTGTCCTTGAACCATTCACGGGCGGCCGGGTTGGTGAAGTCCACCAAGCCCATGCCGGCCTGCCAGAAGTCGGTCTGCCAGACTTCGCCATTGGGCTTGCGCACCAGATAGCCCTTGTCTCGGCCCTCCTTGAACATTTCGCCGCGCTGGCCGATATACGGGTTGATCCAAGCGCAGATGTGCAGGCCCTTGTCCTCGTGCAGGCGCTTCAGCGTGGATTCGATGTCGCCGAAGAAACGCTTGTCCCACTCGAAATCGCACCAATGGAACTCGCGCATCCAGTAGCAGTCGTAGTGGAAGGCCGCCAGCGGAATATCACGTTCGGCCATACCGTCGATGAAGGAGTTGATGGTGGCCTCGGTGTTCTCGGAACCGATCTCAAAGGAGACATGGCCGCGGTTGTTGACCAGTACGCCATACCCATTGGAGGTCATGTAGAACGGGATGTCCTTGTAGCCCTGCTCGGAAGCAGTGCCGCCATCCTCATTCCAGATGTCGACGCTCTGACCATTCTTCACGTAAGCGCCGAAGCGTTCGCCCAAGCCGTATACGTCTTCGCCAACCGACAGATGCAGCTGGATGGCAATGAACACGTCGGATTCATCACGGGCGGAACCGTCCATGGTCACACCGAATTCGCTGACCGGCTGGGCGGTGACGTTCGATTCGGCACCGAGCTTGAATCGGCCCAGCGACTTGCCTGCGGACTCAGTGAGCACCTTGCCGTCCTCGCCGATGAAGGTCAGGTTCCAGGGGGCGCCCTTGACGACCTTCACGGTAAGTCCGCCAGTGGTCAGCGTGACATCCGCGCCATTGACGCCGACTTCGCCGTCGCCATTGCCGTTCGCCTGAACGGTCACGTAATCACGGTTGCCGGGTTCGTCGGCATTGAGCGGGAATCCGGGGTATTCGGTGGCGCCTTGCCAGTGTTCGGCACACACACGAATCACGCCTTCCGCAGGTGTGGTGATGTCCACATTGAATGTGGGCAGGTTCAGGGTATCGTATCGGCCGCGCACCACGGAGGTCGGGGCGAGGACGTTGAGGCTTTCGGTGGTGGCATCCGCCGCCAGTTCGTAGGCTTCACGAGCGTAGAGGGCGTCGACGCCGTCACGAATCATCCAGTAGCCGTTGGTGAACTTCATTGTTGCTGCTCCTTGGTGGAGAGGTGGTTTCGACCGCCAGGGAACAAGGCGGCCGAAACCAAAATCAATATGTGCTGCTTGTTGATTGAATTGCCTGTTGTGCGAATGACCTTACTTCACCGCGCCGGTGGTGATGCCGTACCAGTCGCCGGAGCCCATCATGCCTTGCTCATCGTACTTGCCGGTGTCGGCCAAGGAACCGGTGATAATCTTGTCCCAGCCATATTCGGACACGTAATCGTTGAGGTTGGTGAGCAGGCCTTGGCTGGCGAGCAGGCCGGACGTGGCGTTGCCCTTGTTGTATTCCGTAACGTCCGGAGCGTCGTCGGAGTTGAGGACCTGGGAGGCGTTCTGGCGAATCTGTTCGAAGGCCTTCTTCTCGAATTCGACCTTGACGCCGGTCTCACACATTTTCATGCTTTATGCAAAAAATGTGAGGCATACGCACATTTCCCATCAAACGCACAGGTGCAAGAATGGCAGCAATTCGCCATTTTTGAAATCACCATGTGCGTTTGACGGCGCGTAAGCCTCACATTGTTCTCAGCAGGACCGAATTTCTGCGAGCCCCCCTATAGCGCTCCCCTACGCAATATGTCCGCAAACGACCACACCACATGGGCGATACGCGCCA
>OBZV01001013.1_pt1 | contig 11790 bp, 7 predicted proteins | sample 1501581 | NCBI WGS metagenome assembly OBZV01 (sample SAMEA2580257, study PRJEB22360) | human gut metagenome | biome: human gut; feature: human-associated habitat; material: faeces | place: Denmark | collected 2008/2010
CCCCCGCCAATACACCGGCACTATCGATGCATACATCTCTGAACTGGCAGCTCCTGCCCGGCACAAACAACTGATGTAATTCGTCACTTGCCGCATATGCTGTACCTGCACACCAGCAGATCAGCATGGACCGTTTCCCGCTGTCTTCCGAAAAAGAATACGCCGTCCCCAGTATCAGCACACCAAGGACCGCGTACTCTGTTGCATGCGCACATTTGCGTACCGGGAAATCAATCATTTTCGCAAACTGCTCCTGCCGTTCTTCTGACCAGGATGTAAATTGCGGGACTATCAGCCTCCCGATCTCTTTTCCTACCGAATGGCTCATTCCCTCCGATTCTACCGCTTTTTTAGCCGAAAAAGAAAAAATCACTGACATCCAGATGATCGTAAAGATCAGCCAGATTATTCCTGTCTTTTTGATTCTTTACTATGCCTCGGATATCTGACTCCGGATTTTATGCCTGCAGATCTGAGAACAGATCTTTTCGATATACGCCATCTGCGATCAATTTTGCAAATGACTCTACTACAACAGGTTTATCTTCTTTATAAGTAACACCAAACCATTTATCCTGTGTCTCCAGAAGTTTGACACTTACTTTTCCTTTTTTCAAAAGCTCGTCAATATAGATTGGAAGCAGGTATTCTCCTTTCAGTTCTTTTGCTTCGTCTCCCTTGATATTTTCAAAGAATTCTACAAAGCCTTCTTCCAAAAGTCCCACAAATTCCGGTGTCAATCCCCACATATTCATAGATACATGCGAATTCACATTTATTTTATTTCCCTGTGATTCTGCTCCGTCCTCTGTTTTTTTGATTTCATAGGTTTCCATAACATCCGTCAGATAATCATTCTCATCCACTGCACAGATTCCTCTTGTAACAGTTCCATTATCACTTAAAGTATTACCAAGAATAAAACCTGCCATGCAGAGTTCTTTCGATCTTTCCGGAGTATAATTATTAATCAGAAATTCATGGATCTTTACAAATGCTTCTTTTCCATAATAATCATCTGCATTGATAACAACAAACGGTTCTTTGATGATGTCTTTACACACCAGAACTGCCTGTCCCGTTCCCCATGGTTTACTTCTATCCACAGGTTTTTTGATTCCTTCCGGAAGATCATCTAATTCCTGATAAGCGTAAGCGAATTCTACGTTCAACCTATTACAGATTCCTTCGATACGCTTTCCGATCGCGTCATGAAATGCTTCCTTAATATCCTTACGGATGATAAATACAACTTTATTAAATCCGGTTTCAATTGCATCATGGATAGAATAATCCATAATAATCTCTCCATTCGGGCCAACCGGTTCTAACTGCTTGATTCCACCACCGAAACGAGACCCCATTCCCGCAGCCATGATGACTAATGCTGTTTTCATAGTCTTCTTTCTCCTTTATTCATTTGTCTTTTTCACGGTTAGGATTAGTATAGCACAATTTCGGGACCTATTCTACTGTTACACTCTTCGCAAGGTTTCTCGGCTTATCTACATCAAGCCCTTTTGCCACAGATACATAATATCCAAGTAACTGGAGCGGAATCACTGCAAGTGATGTTGCAAAGTGTGGATCTGTCTTTGGAATATATACAGAGAAATCTGCATTTTCTTCAATATTATAGTGTCCAAATGTCGTAAGACCCATCAGATATGCGCCACGGCTCTTACACTCTACCATGTTACTCAGTGTCTTTTCATATAATGCCGGCTGAGTCAGTACTCCGATAACGAGTGTACCGTCTTCAATCAGAGAAATCGTTCCATGTTTTAATTCTCCTGCTGCATATGCTTCAGAATGAATATAACTGATTTCTTTCATCTTAAGACTTCCCTCTAATGAAATTGCATAATCAATTCCACGTCCGATAAAGAAAATGTCTTTTGCATTCACCTGTTTGGATGCAAACCACTGAAGTCTTTCTTTGTCTTCAATGATTCTGCTGATCTTATCCGGAATCGTCTTCAGTTCTTCGATATATCCAGTATACTGTTCCTCTGTAATCTGACCTCTGATCTTAGCAAACTGAATTGCCAGTGTGTAAGTTGCGATCAGCTGTGTACTGTACGCTTTTGTTGTTGCAACCGCAATCTCCGGTCCTGCAAGTGTATAGAATACATTATCTGCTTCTCTCGCAATAGATGAGCCGATCACGTTCACAATTCCAAGTGTCTTTACACCCTGTTTCTTAGATTCTCTGAGGGCTGCAAGACTGTCGGCAGTCTCTCCTGACTGACTGATGATAATAACCAGTCCCTTAGGATCGAGGATCGGATTACGATATCTGAACTCTGATGCAAGTTCTACACGTACCGGGATTCTTGCCAGGTCTTCCATAACATACTGTGCTGCCACTCCGACATGATATGCAGATCCACACGCTACAATATAGATCTGGCTGATCTCTTTAATCTCTTCTTCTGAAAGTCCGACTTCTGAAAGATCGATTGCACCGTCTTTTACAACAGAATTCAGAGTATCTGAAACAGCCTTCGGCTGTTCATGGATCTCTTTGATCATAAAATGCTCATATCCAGCTTTTTCTGCTGCCTCTGCATCCCATTCAACTGTTTTTAATTCTTTTTCGATCTCATCGCCATCCAGATTATAGAATGTAATCTCTCCTTTGCGGACACGTGCCATCTCCTGGTTTCCAATATAATATACATCTCTTGTATATTTCAGGATCGCAGGAACATCTGAACCGATATAAGATTCTCCGTTTGCAACTCCTAAGATCATCGGGCTGTCTTTTCTTGCTACATAGATTTCTTCCGGATAATCTTGGAACATCATTGCAAGTGCATATGATCCACGGATACGCACAAGTGCATGATTAATTGCATCTACCGGTGTTCCTTCATATTTTTTATAATAGTAATCTACCAGTTTTACTGCTACTTCTGTATCTGTCTCTGAGTAAAATGTATATCCTTTTCGTACAAGTTTATCTTTTAATTCCTGATAATTATCGATGATACCATTATGAACAGCTACTACATTTCCGTCATCACTTTTATGCGGATGTGCATTGTTCTCAGACGGTTCTCCATGAGTTGCCCATCTGGTATGTCCGATACCACAAGTTCCTTTTACAGTTTCTCCATCATTGGTCTTCTCTGCTAAAACTTTCAGTCTTCCTTTTGCCTTAATAACTTCTACATCTGCATCACCGTCACGTACAGCGATTCCTGCAGAGTCATATCCACGATATTCCAGTTTTGCCAGGCCATCTAACAAGATGGGTGCTGCCTGATGTTCACCTGTAAATCCTACAATTCCACACATATTATCTTTTCTCCCTGTAAAAATTCTTAATATAGTCTATTCTTCCAGTGTCATTCATGTATCTTTCTAACTTGCAATATGTCCTTTAGCCTTTACAACATCCACAACCTGGTCTACATATTTTCTACAGACTTCCTCTGTCTCGGCTTCAACCATTACACGAAGAAGCGGCTCTGTTCCTGATTCACGCACAAGAATACGACCGGTATCTCCAAGTGCTTCTGTAACAGCTTTTACTGCTGCCTGCACATCTGCGTCATCCTGAGCAGCCTTTTTATCTGTCACACGTACATTTTCAAGAACCTGTGGATAAATGGTAAGTCCATCCAGCAGTTCGCTCATCTTCTTTTTTCTTGCCATCATAACTTCCATCATCTTAAGACTTGTAAGGATACCGTCTCCTGTAGAAGCGTATTTTGAGAAAATAATATGACCTGACTGTTCTCCACCAAGGATACAGCCATTCTTTGTCATATATTCGTATACATATTTGTCTCCGACTGCAGTCTTCGCATAACCGATTCCAGCCTCATCAAATGCTTTGTATAATCCAAAATTAGACATAACCGTTGTAACAACTGTATTATTCTCCAGTTTGCCTCGCTCTTTCATATATTTTCCATAAATGTAAAGGATCGCATCTCCATCTACCAGATTTCCTTTTTCATCAACGCAAAGACATCTGTCTGCATCTCCGTCATAAGCGAATCCGACATCCAGACCATTCTCAACCACGAATTTCTGCAGGCCGCCAATATGTGTAGATCCTGCATTATTATTAATATTGGTTCCATCAGGTTCTGCATTGATAACATAAGTCTTTGCTCCCAGAGCATCAAATACGGATTTTGCGAGGTTCCATGAACTTCCGTTCGCACAGTCAAGTCCGACTTTCACTCCCTTGAAAGAATAAAGTCCCAGTGAGATCAGATAACCGATATAACGATTTCTTCCTGATACATAGTCTACCGTACGTCCGATCTTAGATGTATGTGCAAACGGAATCTCTTCATAATTTTCCCCAAATACTTCCAGCTTGCCATCCAGATAGTCTTCTACCAGTGCAATCGTTCCTTCATCCATCTTCTCTCCATTACCGTTGATCAGCTTGATTCCGTTATCATAATACGGATTATGGCTTGCCGAGATCATAATACCACAGTCAAACCCATCGGTTCTTGCCACATAAGCTACAGACGGTGTCGTCGTAACATGAAGCAGGTAAGCATCCGCTCCCGAAGCTACCAGACCGCCAACCAGTGTATATTCAAACATATAGCTTGAACGTCTTGTATCTTTTCCGATCACAATACGAGCTGGTGTATCATCACCGTTACGACGCTTTACTTCTCCGTAATACCATCCAAGAAATCTTCCGATCTTATATGCATGATCTGCTGTTAAATTATTATTGGCTTCTCCACGGAAGCCATCTGTTCCGAAATATCTTCCCATATGTATTCTCCTAAAATAAAAATTTTTAGTCATTCCGTTATCAAGTAACTGCCACCATTATAGTTGGTATCAGGATTAAGTTCAAGCAAAAGTGGCAAAAAAGTACGCATATGTGCAAAGACATCTTTCGTACATATGCATACTTTTTACTCAACAATCACTATTCTGCTTTCATTCCAAGTTCTTTTTCACACAGTTCCAGTGATGATGCAATCACTGCATCCATGTCATAATATTTGTATTCTCCAAGGCGTCCTCCAAAGATCACCTTTTCTTCTTTTTCTGCCATTTTTTTATATCTGGCATAAAGGGCACCATTCTTTTCATCATTAACCGGATAATATGGTTCATCCCCCAGTTTCCACTCCGAACTGTATTCCCGGCTGATTACAGTCTTTGGAATGTCATTTCCTTCTGAATCTTTTCCAAACTCAAACCATTTATGCTCAATAATACGAGTCCATGGTGTCTGACGGTCTGTATAATTGACTGCGGCATTCCCCTGATAATTTTCCTGATCCAGAAGTTCTGTCTCAAATCTTACTGATCTGTATTCCAGTGTTCCAAGTTCATATCCGAAATATGCATCGATCGGTCCGGTATAAATAACTTTCTCGGCCAGCGCATCTAACGCCTCTTTATTCTCCAGATACTCTGTATTCAGGCGGACTTCGATTCCATCCAGAAGATTTTCAACCATCTTTGTATATCCTCCGACAGGAATCCCCTGATATAACGCATTAAAATAATTATTATCAAATGTCAGACGCACAGGAAGTCTTTTGATAATAAACGCCGGAAGTTCCCTGCAGTCACGTCCCCACTGCTTCTCCGTATATCCCTTGATCAGCTTTTCGTAAATGTCTCTTCCAACCAGGGAAATTGCCTGTTCTTCCAGATTCTCCGGCTCTTTTGTTATCTCTTTTCTCTGCTCTTCAATCTTCGCTTTTGCTTCCTCCGGAGTAACTACTCCCCACATCTTATTAAATGTATACATATTAAAAGGAAGTGAATACAATTCACCCTTATAATTAGCCACCGGTGAATTCGTAAAACGGTTAAACTCTGCGAACTGTGTAATATAATTCCATACTTTTTTGTTATTTGTATGGAATATATGTGCACCATATTTATGTACATGGATTTTTTCTATCTCTTCCGTATATACATTTCCGGCAATATTCGGGCGTTTATCGATCACCAGAACGGATTTTCCCGCCTTCCTGGCCTCATGTGCAAACACTGCTCCGTATAATCCGGAACCAACTACCAAATAGTCATATTTTTTCATGTTCAGTTCTTCCTCTTCTTTATTTATATTCTTTCAGATAATAGGATTATTCTATCATATATCTTGGTTAACTGAAAGATGCTGCCCTGTTTTCTGCCTTATTTTTTGTATCATTTCGCTCTTTCACTTTATCACGTTACCAAACGATTGCATTTCTTTACCGAACATATTATACTATTTAAAAATGAAATAGTTCAATTTGAGGTGAAATTATGCATAAAGAATTTTTAATGGGAAATGCTGCCATTGCCCTCGGTGCTATTGCCGCCGGCGTCAATGTTGTGGCAGGCTATCCCGGAACACCATCTACCGAAGTGCTCGAAACAGTTGCCAAAAACCGACCTGACGATGTCTACGTAGAATGGTCCGTGAATGAAAAAGCCGCAATGGAACTGGCTGCCGGAGCAGCTTATGCCGGAGCCCGGGCAATGGTAACTATGAAACAGGTCGGACTAAATGTGGCATCTGATCCTTTGATGAGCCTGGAATATGTTGGAATCAAAGGAGGAATGGTCATTCTTGTCGCAGATGATCCTGGCCCGATCTCTTCTCAAACCGAGCAGGATACCAGGCATTTTTCCAGATTTTCCAAGCTCCCTTGCTTTGATCCATCATCCGCTCAGGAAGCGTATGAGATGATCCAGGAAGCTTTCGAGTATTCTGAAGAATATGGTACTCCTGTGTTCTTACGACCAACCACAAGAGTCTGTCATGGCTATGCCTCCGTCACAGTAAAGGACGAGAAAGAATTTACGCAGCATAAACCCGAAGGATTCATCAAAGATTCCAAACGCTGGGTCATCTTCCCAAGATTATCTTTCATGAATCACCAGAAGATCGAAGCGCGAAACAGAGAATTATCAGATGTCTTTTCTTCTTATGACAAGAATAAGATTCATCCGTCCTGCGAAACATTTAAAGATTCAAAGAAAGGGATTGCAACCGGAGGAATCAGTTATACCTATGCAATGGAAACATTAAAGAACACTGGTATGGTAAAAAACTTAAAAGTTGCAACTCCTCATCCATTTCCGGAAAAACTGGCCGTTGAATTTCTGACTGGTCTGGATGAAGTTCTTTGTCTGGAGGAATTAGATCCGGTCATCGAGCGGGAACTTACCTACATCTGTGGGAAATACCACCTTCCGGTAAAAATACGTGGAAAACTAAGCGGAGACACTTCCTGTGCCGGAGAAAATACCAGAGACAGCGTAACTTCCTATATTAATACTTTTCTCGGCCTTTCCGACCGGAAAGACGCCGGACTTCCTGTAGCGCCGGAACTTCCGGTCCGTCCGCCGGTACTCTGTGCCGGATGTCCGCACCGTGCTTCTTTCTACGCAGTCAAAAAAGCTATGAAGGGAAAGAAAACTATTTTCTGTGGGGATATTGGCTGTTACACACTTGGAAATGCCATGCCGCTCGATATGGTTGACACCTGTCTGTGTATGGGTGCCGGACTGAATATTGCACAAGGGGTAGAAAAAGTTGAACCCGATACAACTTGTTTCGCATTCGTCGGCGACTCTACCTTTTTTGCATCTGCAATCACAGGTGTTGTTAATGCCGTTTATAATCAGGCCAATATGGTACTCATTGTACTGGATAACTCCACAACTGCCATGACCGGTCATCAGCCTCATCCCGGAACCGGACACACTGTTATGGGAGAGATTGTCCAAAAAATCAATATCGAACAGGTACTTCACGGAATCGGTGTAACAGACGTTGAAACTGTTAATCCATTAGACCTGAATACATCTGTAGAATGCGTACAGAAGATGGCAGAGCGTTCCGGTGTGAAGGCAATCATTTTCAAATCACCTTGCATTGCAGTCACAAAACCGGCCGCACCTCTTCATGTTTCCTCTGACAAATGTATCAGCTGTAAAAAATGTATAAAAGAACTGGGATGCCCGGCTATCGTTCTTAATAACGGCAATGTCTGTATTGACAGTTCAATGTGTACAGGATGCGGCCTTTGCAGTCAGGTCTGCCCGGTAACTGCTATTACAGGAGGTGAAGATCATGAATAATCAGAAAAATATTGTCCTCTGTGGAGTTGGTGGTCAGGGAACTGTCCTCGCTTCCAAGCTGCTCGCAGCAGCAGCCATGAGTAAAGATATTCCGGTCATGAGTGCCGAAACGATCGGTATGGCACAACGAGGCGGAAGTGTATTCAGTCATCTTCGTATGGGAAATGATCTGTATTCTCCTATGATCGAAACAGGAACTGCTGATCTTATTATAGGATTTGAACCTGGTGAAACGGTCCGGATGCTTCCTTACCTGAAAACCGGTGGACACGTTGTTGTAAGCACCCGTGCAGTTAAACCTGTTACTGCTACTCTAAGTGGTTTTGACTACGATGCCCCCCAGATGCTCGATTACCTGAAAGCAAATGTTCCGAATCTCACCTTTGTAAATGCTGATCAGGCATGCAGCGATATTGGTTCCTCCAAGGTACTGAATATGGTACTTTTAGGAGCCGCCATCCGTACCGGAGTATTGGATTTTACCATCTCTGAAATCGAAAGCATTATGAAGCAGACACTTCCGGAGAAGTTCCACGAGATGAATCTCCGGGCACTGAATTACAATATATAACAATCAGATCTATCATTAACCAACTGCTCCTGCATTATTGATATATAGGAGCACACCAAAAGAAAGGCGAGGGCATACATATGCAAATTACTGAAACACAAATCGCACAAGTTAACAAACAGATCAAGGCACTTCTTTCCGCAGAAAGTTTCTATGGAAAGAAATTAGAAGAAGCCGGCGTTACCAGCATCCAGTCTGCTGAAGATTTTCAGAAGCTTCCGTTTTCCGAAAAAAATGATCTGAGAAATGCTTATCCTCTTGGACTTATGACTGCCCCGGAAGAAAAAATTGTCCGCATTCATTCATCTTCCGGTACAACAGGACTGCCTGTCATCATCCCATATACCCAGAAAGATGTTGATGACTGGGCTGTCATGTTCAAACGTTGTTATGAAATGGCCGGTATGACAAATATGGACCGCATCCAGATTACACCGGGATATGGTCTCTGGACTGCCGGAATCGGTTTCCAGGCAGGAGCAGAAAGATTAGGCAGCATGGTTATTCCAATGGGACCTGGTAACACGGACAAACAGTTACAGATGATGATGGATATGAAAACAACCGTTCTTGGTTCTACCTCATCTTATGCTCTTCTTCTTGCAGAAGAAATCCAAAAACGAGGGATTAAAGACAAGATTCATCTTAAAAAAGGTATCATTGGTTCCGAACGCTGGGGTGAAAAGATGCGGAAACGTATTACAGAGGAACTTGGTATAGAAATCTATGATATCTATGGCCTGACCGAGATCTACGGACCAGGAATTGGAATCAGTTGTTCCCATGACTGTGGTATGCACTACTGGGATGATTATATTTACATCGAAATCATTGATCCCGTTACAGGCGAAGTATTACCTGACGGTGAACTTGGAGAGATTGTCATTACTACATTAGTAAAAGAGGGGGCTCCTCTTATCCGTTACCGTACCCACGACCTTTCCCGTATCATTCCTGGAGACTGCCCTTGTGGAAGCAAATTCCCTCGTCTTGATACCATCATGGGACGTACAGACGATATGATGAAGATCAAAGGTGTCAACGTATTCCCTACACAGATTGAAGAAATCCTGAAAGAATTTCCTGAGGTATCCAGTGAATACCAAATCCGTATCTCTCATCTGGAAGGAAAAGATACCATGCGCATCTATGTTGAGACAAACGGAACCGTAGACTTTCTGGATCTCGCAAAACGTATTGCTTCTAAAGTTAAAAGCCGTATTGGATTTACACCGCTTGTAAAAGTAGTAGAAATCGGCTTGTTGCCTAGAAGCGAGAAAAAGACCAAACGTGTCATCGACGAACGTTACGAATAATAATATAAAAAGAAATACATCATTGAAGCTGACTCTTCGTTTTTTGAAGTACCCTGCGAAATGATGTATTTCTTTTTATATTATATTGTTTTCGTTTATAAACCAAGTTCATCGGATATAGCGCACATTTCTTCCAGACCTATATCAATCAGATCTTCCAGCATCAAACCTGTAAACTCAATACTTTCCATGTAATCTCTGTTGGCTCCTTTTGCGAATCTTGCTTCGTTAAAACGCTTTAATACGGATTTTCTTTTTACACTTGCGATCTTTTTATCCGGATAAATCTGTGCAACCGCTTTTAAAAATCCACTCATCGGATCTGCTGCAAGAAGTGCATACTGAATCTTAGTTTTAGCTTTTACACCGCTTTTTGGATTGTGTGCACAAATGGCTCCGAAAAGGATCGGATCATCAATTCCTTCTTTCTTTAGGATTTCTACAGATGTCGGTCCATGTACGCTAAGATCATGCTGCCAGTCACACTGCTCCTCATCAAGATCATGCAAAAGTCCTGCAATTCCCCAATATTCTACATCATCCGGTGCAAGACGTTTGGCAAGTCCCCTCATAATTGCCTCCACAGCCAGAGAATGTGTGATATAATGTTCTCCTTTCATATATTTGGTTAAGATTTCATACGCCTGATCTCTTGTCATCTTTGTTCCCTCCTGTAATATTTTCTCGATAATATTGTTTACCGCCATTTTAACACACTAACAGAGTAATGTAAACAAGTGTAAAATCTGCCGATAATACATACAGAGAAAAAGAACAGTGAAACATTTTTTGTTCCACTGCTCTTGCATTACGCTGTTACTGACTTATCTGCGATTGTCCCCAAAGGCATACAATACTGTTCTTCTACTCTTCTGGTACAACAATCAGTTCTTTTGTATAGTCATTCAGGACTTCACATCCATCTTCTGTAATAAGTACAAGGTCTTCAATACGAACACCGATATTCTCATCTGGAAGGTAGATTCCCGGCTCTACTGAGAAGCACTGTCCAACTTTGATGATATCTGTGTTAACAGATGATACATCACCGAACTCGTGATCTTCCAGTCCGATAGAATGTCCTGTTCTGTGTGTGAAGTATTCTCCGAATCCTTTTTCTTCGATGTAGTTTCTTGCTGCAAGGTCAACATCGCACATTCTGTTACCTGGTTTTGCAGCTGCAATACCACGTAAGTTAGCCTCTAATACTACATTGTATACTTCTCTTGCACGGTCAGATACTTCCCCAATGAATACAGTTCTTGTCATATCTGATGCATAATTGTCTTTGAATCCACCGATGTCAAGGATTACACAGTCTCCGCGTTTTCCTTTTGAATCATCTGTTACATGATGTGGATCTGCAGCACCGTGTCCATATGCTGTAATTGGATCGAATGATACGTCTTCGCATCCGAGTTCTTTGTAGATCTCACGCATCTTTGCATTTAATTCTTTCTCTGTTAATCCTTTTGCTACCCATGGAATGATTTTGTCCATAGCAATATCATTTATCTTAGAAGACTTTCTCATGAGATCCTGTTCTTTCTCATCTTTTACCATACGGATGTAATCGATGATCGGAGATCCGTTCACGAATTTGCTTCCTCCGCCCAGTTCCTGCAGACGAATAAGGAATTTAGAAGGCCATGTCTTGTCGATTCCCATAGTCTTATCTTTTTCCACATATTTGCTTAAGATCTCTACTCCGTCTTCGATATCATCATAGTAAATAATATCTACTCCGAGGTCTGACTCCTGTGGGAATAATTTGTTGATCATCATCTTATGATTTCCGTTCACATTCAGATACAATGC
>OBZV01001014.1_pt1 | contig 11787 bp, 10 predicted proteins | sample 1501581 | NCBI WGS metagenome assembly OBZV01 (sample SAMEA2580257, study PRJEB22360) | human gut metagenome | biome: human gut; feature: human-associated habitat; material: faeces | place: Denmark | collected 2008/2010
ATGCGAAGCATCGGCAAAATCCGTTACTGGAACGAGGTACGAGTGAACAGTAACATATTGATAAAATGATATACTTACAGGAATTTTAATAAAGCTTTATTTTTCTTTTAATGCATTGTAAATATCTTCATCTGACCAGTCAGGGTGAGCATGGCACAGAGAATATATTTTATTGACAAAATCTGTGTTTTCATTAAGCAGGTCGGCGCAGTTTTCGGCAGGGATGCTTTTTTGAAACAGGTTGTGGACGACGTGTAACTGCTCAAGACGTTTGCCCTCGGCTAAGCCATCCTCATGTCCATCCTCATAACTGTCCCTGCGTTCCATTTTAATATACTCATCCATATCGAATTCTTCCAATAACATACCAACGACCTCCGATCTGTGTTTGATAAGAAAATCCTGCAAAATACCGTCCCTGATACATTCCTGTACAGCAGCATCCGCTGCCGGTTCTAATGGAATACCGTTTCTGACCTTCGAAGAAATTCTGCCAATCAGGATAGAATATTCCTCTAAAGTCCGGCATCGTGCCATTAATTCCTGATTGTGTCCATAATTAATGTTGTAAACCCGTGCAGTACATTCTAAGCAGGGGCGGGTGCTGACAGAGTCAGGGGTATTCTTCGCAGTGGAGTCAGGGACATCAATATCAGAAACAGGCATATCAGTAGTAACGACTGGCTGTCTGGGTACAGCATTTGTTGTCAGGTGGTTTGATTCAGCACATATAAACGCATCTGAAAGATGCAGCTCTATGTAATCTTTATTATCTTCCAACGGTTCAACACCATTATAAAAAATAACAAACTGCGGAAACGGCAGTGAAAGCAGTTTTTTCCCGTAAATGTTCAGGTTATTTTGTTTGATATAGCTTTCATACTGTTTGCCGAAATAGATCAGTCCGCGGATCGGCATGTTTGGGTTTAAGGTACTCTGGTGCTCATACAGATTCAGCGTGCCTCGGACGATAAATGACACGTCATTTTTATATCCGAGATAGATCACATCATCGATTGTATAAAAGATCAGTTCATCTGCATCGCTATAATCTGTCTGATTCAGGGCATTGTACAATTCCAGCAAAACCGGTTTCTCATTAAAAATTCTGCGGAATAAGGCATCCCGGTACTTCTTCTGCACAAAAACATGTTTTGTGTGACTGCGTTTTCCTTTGTTTTTCCCCATGTAGTTTTCTCCTTTAATTATAAAAAATTTAAGTGTTTTTCACAATAGTTTTCTGAAATAGCTGGCGAAATGCCGGAATGAAAAGAGTGGTATTCAGAAAATGATTCTATGAAAATAAAATTGAATTGCGCTAGATGTAGTATACATGGGGAAATCATAAATTGCAAGAAGAATCTGCCGTTGTATGGATTCACATAGACAAATCAAAACGAATTGTTTATACTTGATTTATGACAACATCACCCAAAAGAGGAGAAATTAATGATTTTATATTTTGTACGTCACGGAGAGACGGACTGGAATGTAAAAAAGAAAATACAGGGCAAGACAGATGTGCCGTTGAATGAGACAGGAAAGCAGCAGGCAAAAGAGCTTGCGGACATGCTTCTGGATCGGAAAAAGGAAGGGACTCTTCAGGTTGTGCGGGCATATACATCCCCACAGCTTCGTGCAGCACAGACGGCACAGGAGGCGGCGATCGCGCTTGATATTCCATGTATTGCGGCGGATGGTCTGCGGGAAATGGATATGGGCGACTGGGAAGGCAGAAGCTGGGAAAGCATTACGCAGGAAAATACGAAAGAGTATCAGGACTGGGATGCCAACAGGCGTTATGTCCATACACCGCATGGAGAATGTTACAATGAAGTGCTGAGGCGTGCGCTTGATACACTCGGAATGATCTTAGAACGGGAGACGGAAGATGTGTTGATCGTAACGCATAGTGGCGTACTGATGGCATTGCGGTGTTATATTGCCGGACAGACATTTGAGGAAATGGGTATCATACGGTATAAGACGAAAAATGCAGAGGTGGTTGAAATTTTTGCGGATGATGTAAAAGATGCGATCGAACGTTTTCAAAAGGGGGAGTAAAGCGTTCATGATCGTGTGAATAACGGAAAGCAGTGTGAAAAATAGACTTTGGATGTGCAAAAACATAGCGCAATAACAGAGATTCGTATGAATCAGATCAAAAATGTAAAAACTGTCGGAAGAATCGTATTCTGTCGTGGAAACAGAGACGATTCTTCCGACAGTTTTTTTGCATATTTCACAATTTTTAAAATGATTTTTTGTGAATGATTTTGACGGATTTTGATTGACTGTGACGGAATGGAATCATATAATAAAGCTATCAAAGATGAACGAATTTGAACGGTTGTGAATGAAATTGGAGGAAAAGATATGCTGACAGAAGAAAGATTTACAAGAATTTTATCCATACTAGAGAGTATGGGCAGCGTGACCGTTCAGCAGCTTATGACAGAACTGGATGCATCAGAGTCAACGATCCGGAGAGATTTAAATACACTGGATGCAAATGGTCAGCTCATTAAAGTCCATGGCGGTGCAATTTTAAAAAACACCTCATACAGTACCGAGGATGACGAAGTCATGCAGCGTAGAGAACGGAACAAAGGAGCAAAAGAAAAGATTGCGCAATATGCGGCAGGTCTGATCGGACCGGGTGATTTTGTTTATATTGATGCCGGCACGACGACAGATCTGATGATTGATTTTATTACGGACAGACAGGCAGTGTTTGTGACCAATGCGATCACACATGCAAAAAAACTTGCACAGAAAGGATGTACGGTATATATCCTCGGTGGAGAGTTTAAAGCGATAACTGAGGCGATCGTGGGAGAGGAAGCCGTTTCATCGGTTGAAAAATACAATTTTACAAAAGGATTCTGGGGAGCAAACGGAATCAGTATGCAGCGCGGATTTTCCACACCGGAGTTAAAAGAAGCGCTCGTAAAAAAACGTTCCATGGAGAACTGCAGAGAATGTTATATCTTAGCAGATGACAGCAAGTTCAATCAGATATCAAGTGTGACATTTGCTCCGTTTGAGAGTGCAAAGGTCATCACGACAGGTCTTACAAAACATGCGTACCGTAAATGTAAAAATGTAATTGAAGTATAAAAAATACGAAGACCTGCGGAACAAAAACGCGGGAAAAGCAGAAAGGAGACTGAGAAAATGATTTACACTGTTACATTTAATCCATCACTGGACTACATTGTGACAGTTCCGCATTTCACCTGCGGAATGGTCAACCGGACATCAGAGGAGAAGATTTTTCCGGGTGGAAAAGGAATCAATGTATCCATGGTGTTAAAAAATCTTGGACTGGAGAACACGGCACTTGGGTTTTATGCCGGATTTACCGGAAACGAACTGGAGCGTCTGATCAGGGAAAAAGGAATCCGGGCGGATTTTATTCTGGTAAAAGAAGGAATGACAAGGATCAATGTAAAAATGCGTTCCGACGAGGAGAGTGAGATCAACGGACAGGGACCGGCGATATCGGAAGCTGACATCAAAACACTTTATGAAAAACTGGATCGGCTTTCAGATGGAGATGTTTTGGTTATGGCAGGGAGGATTCCGGGGGGGGTGCCGCCGAAAACCAGCACTGATATCATGAAATATCTTGCAGATAAGGATTTAAAGATTGTTGTGGATGCGACAAAAGATCTGCTCGTAAATGTATTACAGTATCATCCGTTTTTAATTAAACCGAATAATCATGAGCTTGGTGAGATTTTCGGTGTGAAAATAACAGAAAAAGAAGATGTGATCACTTACGCAAAGAAGATGCAGGAAAAGGGCGCAGGAAATGTCCTCGTTTCCATGGCTGGCGACGGAGCAGGGCTGGTTGCTGAAGACGGCTAGCATCTTTCAGGCGGAGGCACCAAAGGGTAAGGTCGTCAATTCGGTTGGCGCCGGGGACTCCATGGTAGCCGGATTTGTAACAGGTTATTTAAAGACGGGAAGCTATAAAGAAGCTTTCCAGATGGGGGTTTGTACTGGAAGTGCATCGGCATTTTCAGAGGAACTGGCAACAGAACCGGAAGTTTTGGCGCTTTTAGATAAAAACAAAGGCATATTTAAGTAGGAGGAGTAAAATCCTCTGCTCCTGCAAGGGCACATGCTATGCAGGCATAGCAGACATTTTGCTTCACAAAACAAGGAGGATTTAAGCATGAAAATCAGGGATTTACTTGCCGTAGAGAGTATTGATTTAAATGGCAAAGTTAATGGAAAGAACGAAACCCTTGATGCAATGGTTGCATTGATGGCTAAGAGCGGAAAGATCAACGATGTTGAGAAGTACCGCAAGGGCGTATACGCCAGAGAGGAAGAAGGAACAACCGGAATTGGTGAGGGAATCGCCATTCCACATTGCAAGTCAGATGCAGTCAGCAGACCGGGACTTGCAGCAATGGTCATCAAAGACGGGGTGGATTTTGATGCATTAGATGGAGAAAAGGTCAGCCTGATCTTCCTGATCGCAGCACCAAATACGGAAGACAACGTACATCTGGATGTACTTAGCAAGTTATCTGTTCTTCTGATGGATGAGAATTTTACAAGCGGACTTCGCAATGCAAAGACGGTTGAGGAATTTTTAAGTGTGATCGACCGCGCGGAAGCTGAGAAAGATGCCGAAGAAGAGAAAAAGAACAGCGCAGATACAAAGAATGCGGCAGAGGAGAAAAACACAGAGAATGGAAAGCTGATCCTCGCTGTAACCGGATGCCCGAACGGAATCGCACATACTTATATGGCGGCAGAAAATATTGAGAAAAAAGCGAAAGAGCTTGGATGCCGTGTGAAAGTTGAGACAAGAGGTTCCGGCGGTGCCAAAAATGTATTGACAAAAGCTGAAATTGCAGAGGCTGCATGTATTATTGTTGCAGCGGATACACAGGTTCCGATGGATCGTTTTGCAGGCAGACCTGTGATCCAGTGTAAGGTTTCTGATGGAATCAGTAAGGCGGAAGAATTGTTAGACAGAGCGTTAAACGGCAATGTTCCACTGTATCAGGCGAAGGGAAGCGGTCAGGCAGCAGACAGTGAGGAAGAATCTGACAGCGTTGGACATCAGATTTACAAACACCTGATGAATGGAGTTTCCCATATGTTACCGTTCGTTATCGGCGGTGGTATCCTGATTGCGATCGCATTTCTGATCGATGGTTTTGCAGTTGACTTAAACAGCCTTCCATTTGATGAGCGTTCAAACTTTGGTACGATCACACCGATGGCGGCAATGTTTAAATCGATCGGTGGTGTTGCATTCGGATTTATGCTTCCGATCTTAGCCGGATTTATCGCAATGAGTATTGCAGATCGTCCTGGTCTTGCGGTCGGTTTTATCGGCGGAGCAATCGCAGCAAACGGAACATCCGGATTCCTTGGAGCTCTCGTTGCAGGTTTTGTTGCAGGCTATCTGGTACGTCTGTTAAAGAAACTGTTTGAGAAACTGCCGGAAGGCTTAGAGGGTATCAAGCCAATGCTTCTCTATCCGGTAATCGGTATCTTTTTGATCGGAGTGATCATGACTTATGTGGTAGAGCCTCCGATCGGAGCATTAAACGTTATGATCAACAACGGATTAAACAGCATGAATGGTGCAAAGGCAATCCTGCTTGGCGCACTGCTCGGCGGAATGATGTCCGTAGATATGGGTGGCCCGGTAAACAAAGCAGCATATGTATTTGGTACCGCATCTATCGCAGCAGGCAATTACAATATCATGGCAGCTGTTATGGTCGGTGGTATGGTTCCACCGCTTGCAATCGCACTTGCAACCATGTTCTTTAAAAACAAATTTACCGAAGAAGAGAGAAAAGCAGGACCGACAAACATTGTTATGGGACTTTCCTTTATCTCAGAGGGAGCAATCCCGTTTGCAGCATCGGATCCATTGCGTGTGCTGCCGTCCTGTATCATTGGTTCCGCAGTTGCAGGAGCATTATCCATGGCATTTAACTGTACATTAATGGCACCACATGGTGGAATCTTCGTATTCTTAACCGTAGGCCATCCGCTGTTATATCTCATATCACTGGCAGTTGGTTCTGTTGTAGGATGCGTAATCCTTGGACTTTTAAAGAAGGATGTATCAAAAAGATAGGAAACGGAAAAGGTAATTAAAATCGCAGTCTTTATGTTGCAACAATATAGAGCCTGTGAATATGTAATCATAAAACAATGTGTTATGTACAAAGAAAGGAGAAAATCATGAAAGAATTTAAATACGTGATCACAGACAAAGGGGGAATCCATGCAAGACCGGCAGGCGCACTTGTAAAGGAAGCAGCCGCATTTCCATGCAGCATTACCATTGCAAAAGATGGAAAAGCAGCAGATGCAAAACGTATTTTTGGAGTTATGGGACTTGGTGTAAAATGCGGCGAGGAGATCACAGTCTGCACCGATGGAGAGAATGAAGAGGCAGCAAGTGCTGCAATCGAGGCATTTTTGAAAGCAAATCTGTAAAAATTGATAAAAACAGAAATAAAAATCTAAAATGGAGGTAACGGGCATGGAACTGCACGGCAAAAGTGTATTCGGCGGAATTGCCATGGGCAGACTGTCTGTCTATCATAAGACGGATAACGCAGTAAAACGAACAAAGATAACGGATATAGAAGCAGAAAAAAAACGTTTTGAGGATGCAAAAGAAGAAGCCCAAAGGCAGCTTGGTGTTTTTTATGAAAAAGCAGTCAGGGAAGTCGGTGAAGTCAATGCGGCAATTTTTGAGATGCACCAGATGATGCTGGATGATCTCGACTATGTAGAGTCGATCACAAACATGATCGAAACCCAGCAGGTCAATGCAGAATTTGCAGTTGCTTCCACCGGAGATAATTTTGCGCAGATGTTTGCTGCGATGGATGATGATTATATGAGAGAACGTGCGGCGGATGTCAAAGATATCTCCAATCGCGTGATCTCTATTTTACAGGGAAACGGCGATGCAGGCTTAAGCGGTGATGAACCGTTTATCCTTTTAGCGGATGATCTTGCACCGAGCGAGACTGTGCAGCTTGATAAATCAAAAGTACTTGCTTTTGTAACACGTCACGGTTCCACCAATTCCCACACGGCGATCTTAGCGAGAACCATGAATATTCCGGCATTGATCGGAGTTGATTTTCCGGAAGAGGGCGCGGACGGACAGTTCGGTATCGTGGATGGATTTGATGCAAAGTTTTTCGTAGAACCGGATGAGGATACGAAAGCGGAATACCGGAAGTTAAAAGAAGAAAATGAGCAGAAGAAACGTCTGCTTCAGGAATTAAAGGGTAAGGAAAATATCACAAAGGATGGAACGAAGATCAATCTTTATGCCAATATCGGGGGTGTTTCCGATGTGGCAAATGTACTTGCCAATGATGCGGGTGGAATCGGACTGTTCCGGAGTGAGTTCCTTTATTTAGAGTCGGAGGATTACCCGACAGAAGAAGCGCAGTTTGCAGCATATAAGACAGTTGCGGAAAATATGGCGGGTAAAAAAGTTATTATCCGTACACTTGATATCGGAGCAGATAAACAGGTCGGTTATTTTGGCCTTGAGAAAGAAGAAAACCCGGCAATGGGTTACCGTGCGATCCGGATCTGCCTCGACCGCACTGAAATTTTTAAGACACAGCTTCGGGCAATCTACCGTGCCAGCTATTATGGAACGATTGCGATCATGTTCCCGATGATCATTTCCGTAAATGAGGTGAAAAAGATCAAAGAAATCATTGCGGAAGTGAAAGCGGGACTTGATGCCGACGGTATTCCGTATAAGGATGTGGAACTCGGTATTATGATCGAGACACCGGCGGCAGTTATGATCAGTGATCTTTTAGCGAAAGAGGTTGATTTCTTTTCGATCGGGACAAACGATCTGACACAATATACACTTGCAATCGACAGGCAGAATCCGAAACTGGATAATATTTATGATTCACACCATGAAGCAGTCCTTCGGATGTTAAAAATGGTTGTGGATAACGGACATAAGGAAGGATGCTGGGTTGGCATCTGCGGTGAGCTTGGCGCGGATGAAACGCTCACAGAGACATTCCTTCGGATGGGATTTGACGAGCTTTCCGTATCACCGTCCATGATCCTTCGGATCAGGGATAAGATCAGGAATACGGATTTGTCAGTGAAATAAAAGTGCATCAGGGATCTGCAGCGTATGATTCGCATGCAGATCCTTTTTTGCAGGATAACGCTATAAGGTATCGGCATGATTGTCAGTTGTGCGGTGAAATGGGCATATACAGCAGAAACGCTGCTGTTATGCCTATTTTTTGTGTGATTTTGGGCATAATCACAAGGTTTTTCCTGTATATGGAAAATGAGGAGCCGGATAAAAAGAATACATGGTATAATGTTGGTATGATATGGGAATTAATTATGTAAGACAGAAAGGCGCAAAATGCGGATTCTGATCAAAACAACGGTAAACAGGATTTTTACAGTCACCGGACATAAAACAGGAGGCACACATGAGCAATTACTTACTGATCAAACAGGGAACGATCCACAACGCCATAGAGGAAGAGCCATTTGTGGCAGATATTTTAGTGGAGAATGGAAAAATAAAAAAGATCGCACCGGTCTTAGAGGGGAAGATCATCAATGACGCGGATGTGATCGATGCAACCGGGATCGATGTTTATCCGGGATTTGTGGATGCGCACTGTCACATGGGATTAGACGGGTATGCGACCGGATTTGCCGGCGAGGATTATAACGAATCAGGGGATCCTGTGACACCGCAGCTCTCCGCGGTGGATGCAGTCAATCCGCAGGATGAGACTTTCCAGATGGCACGCGAAGGCGGTGTGACCTGTGTGTGCACCGGACCGGGAAGCTCAAATGTCATTGGCGGAACATTCTGCGCCATCAAGACTTACGGAAAGCGTGTGGATGACATGTTAGTCAAAGAAAAAACAGCCATGAAGATCGCTTTCGGTGAGAATCCGAAAAACTGTTATAAGGAAAAAGGTGTTTATTCGAGAATGTCTGTTGCCGCGAAGCTGCGGGAGGCACTCACAAAGGCAAAAATATATGACACAAAATTACACGCTGCCGGCTGTCCGGAGGGCTGGAATGAACTTGAGATGGAACAGGCACAGGAACAAGTGATGGACGATTCGCAGAAAACAGACGCGGATAGGAAGGTGGATTTTTCAAAGATGCCTGCTTACGATGCAAAAATGGAGGCGCTTCTTCCAGTTATCCGCGGCGAGATGCCGTTAAAAGCCCATGCGCACCGCGCCGATGATATCTACACCGCAATCCGCATTGCAAAGGAATTTCATGTGGATCTTCGGATTGATCATACAACGGACGGAGCATTGATCGCAGATGATCTTGCAAAGGAAGGATTTCCGGTTGCGGTTGGACCGTCTTTTGGACATGCAACCAAATATGAACTGCGCCACAAAGGATTTCATACCCCTGCGGCACTTGCAAAAGCGGGATGTCAGGTTTCTATCATTACGGATTCCCCGGTGATCGAGGAGCGCTATCTGGCACTTTGCGCAGGAAGGGCGGTATTTAACGGGTTAAGTGAATTTGATGCGTTAAAGGCAATCACGATCAATGCAGCGAAACATATCGGAATCGAAGACCGTGTCGGAAGTATTGAGGCGGGAAAGGATGCGGATTTCGTGTTGACGGGGGAAAATCCATTTGCTGTGGATACTCATATTTTGTATACGATCATTGATGGAAATGTGGTGTACGAGGGCGGGGAAGCATAAACGGATTGTGAAAGTGCACTATTGTATAATTCTTCCATGTCTGATATGATGATGCAATAACTATAGTACCAGATATAAGGTACAATCGCGGGAGGATACCATGATAAAAAGAAAATATTGGACGAAAAAAGTATTGCCGGTTATGATGTGTGCAGCGCTTTTGATGACGAACCCGGTGTCTGCCGAAGCAGCAACAGCGGCAGAGCGCAATGCATATCAGGCAGTTTTTGATGCAGATTATTACCGCAGTGCATATCCGGATGTAGCCGCTGCTTTTGGCAATAATAAAGCAGCACTTTTTAATCATTTTGTAAATTACGGATTAAGAGAAGGAAGAAGCTGTTCTGCGGATTTCAATCCACAGGCATACCGGGCAAAATACGCAGATCTGCAGCAGGCATTTGGTGACGACATGGCAGCATATTGCCGCCATTATGTGACATGTGGTAAGGCAGAGGGAAGAGACGGAGGCGGAACAGGAAGCGCATCCACTGCTACTGTTACTGATGCAGCTACAACGGATACTGCCACGGTACAGGGCAATGTGATCGGTACCTGTACAACAGAATATGATGCGACAGTTCCGAGAGCTGTTAACGTAGAGCTGGCAGCAGCCCGCATCAATGGTGTTGTAGTACAGCCGGGAAAATCATTTTCCTTTAGCTCGACTATTCTGCCGCGTACATCAGCGAACGGTTATGTTGTAGCACCGATCTATATCAGTGGAACGGTCGGCACGGGAACCGGTGGAGGTGTGTGCCAGGTATCATCGACACTTTACGCTGCAATGTTGCATGCAGGTCTTCCTGCAACCGAGCGTTATCCGCATTCACTGCCGGTAATATATCTTCCGGCAGGATATGATGCAGCGATCGCAGGAACGAGCAAAGACCTTAAGTTTACCAATACTTTTTCACAACCGCTTCTGATCCAGGCATCTGCATCGGGTGGAGTATTGACGGTAACACTTTCATTACAATAGAGGACACAAGCAAATTAAATCCTTACAAAGTCTGTTGTATTTACAGACAATGTAGGGATTTTTTTGATATAATTGGGAAAAACAGAATATATGTTCGATAATCATTGCTTTTTTTCGAGGTATAAAGTATAATAAAAAGACAAGATGGAGGAGATCGTATGCTGAAAGAGATAATGAAAAATACAATTGAATTATATTTTTGTAAATTCTTTTCCTAAAAAAGAAAGAAAGAGCTACGGTCAGTTTTTTACTCCGATACAGACGGCAGAGTATATGGCATCGCTTATAAGAACGGAATCTGAAAAGGTTAAAATACTCGATCCAGGTGCCGGGAATGGTCTGTTGACAGCAGCAGTGGTAGAGCATTTAATTGCACGAGGAACAGCACGGGAAATTTCTGTAGTATTATATGAGAACGACAAAAATATACAGTCATTGTTAAAAAAGAATATAGAAATAATAAGTAGTTATTGCAGCCAAAAACAGGTAAAATTATTTATAAAGACCCAGAAAGAAAATTTTATTGTTGACAATCAGAAATATTGGGAGATGCAGAAAAGCAAAGGATTATTTGACATTGTGATCAGCAATCCTCCATATTTGAAAATTCGCAAGGAGGCCGCAGAGTCCGTGTGTATGAGTGAAATAGTGCATGGTCAGCCTAATATGTATTTCCTGTTTATGGCTATGGCAGTTAAATGCTGAGGACAAATGGAGAGTTTGTATTTATTACGCCAAGATCCTGGACATCAGGGACATATTTTAAAAGTTTCAGAAGCTATTTTATGGATAGTATGGATATTCAGCGTGTACATTTGTTTGAATCTCGAAATAGCGTATTCAAAGGGAAAGAGGGACATAGTGATGATATCTTGCAGGAAACAATGATTACTTATGGAAAGAAATCGAAAAGTCAGTCTCGGAATATTATCATTGCGATTAGTCAGAATGCGCAGGATTTAGGCAAAGTAAAAGAAATTCAGGTAGAGAGTGGAAATTGTTTGCCAGAAGGAAAAGAGCATTATTTTGTACTTCCATCAGATGAAG
>OBZV01001017.1_pt1 | contig 11756 bp, 9 predicted proteins | sample 1501581 | NCBI WGS metagenome assembly OBZV01 (sample SAMEA2580257, study PRJEB22360) | human gut metagenome | biome: human gut; feature: human-associated habitat; material: faeces | place: Denmark | collected 2008/2010
CAGATTGAAAATTCATTCTGCGTCATTTTGCTGAAAGTGAATGATACAGTACACTAGTTATCCTACCGGGAAGAAAGAAACCGGATAAGAAGCGATCACAGTATCCTTCTCTACATCTACCACTTCTACTGTACCGTTTTCCACGCCGTATGCTCCCTTGATCCTTGGGAATACCACCGGAATATCCTGGGAACCTACCACCAGCCTTGGGCTGATCAGCGGAGTATATACTTCTGCCCCACTTGCATCCTTCTGCTTTAACCGGATAGATATTTTTACACTGCTTGTCTGGGAAGCCGGTCCAATATAATTGCTCAAAGAACAGGTAGTATCTATGGAGCCCATATAATAGGACTCATCTGCTGCCTGTGCCTGGGTACTTCCTTCTTCTTCCATCTGATTGACCACATAATCAACTGTGGCAGACGGCTCTAAAACAGTTCCCGGAAGTGCAGACTGGCTCAGAACTGTACCTTCTGGCTTTCCTGCATCATAATCGTAGGTCACAGTACCCGTTTTCAACCCCGCTGCCTTTAAAAGGGCATCTGCTGTAACTTCGTCTCTTCCGATCAGCTTTGGCACCTGCCCCTGGGCTGTCTTTGGTCCTGTGCTGACAACCAGTTCAATGGTATCCCCTGCTTTTGCCTGCTGTGGACTGTAGCGGATAACTTTTCCTGTTTCAATATTATCGTTTGCCTCTTCTTTTAAGGTAACTTGCAGTTCTTTATCTTTTAAAAGTTTCTGGGCATCTTCTCCTGAAAGCTGCTCCAGTCCCAATGAAGAAAGATCTACTTTATCACTTCCCTTACTGATGGTCACGCCAACTGTACTCCATTTTTCCACTACTTCGCCTTCTGCCACATCCTGGCGCATGACCTGGTCTGCTTTATAATTATCAGAGTAATCTTCTGTTTCTATACTCATTACCAGGTTGTATTCTTTCAGCTTAGCCTCTGCCATATCCTTTGGAAGTCCTAGTACATTTGGCATATAAGTCTGGTTATCTGCCAAGGAAACATTAATACCTTCTGTGGCCGTTTCACTGGTAACTACTTCCGTTTCCTTATCCTGTCCGCTTTTTGGCCAGAAAAGCCCTGTCAGCCTTGAAAATACAAAAATAACTACCACCGCTACTAAAACAGCGGCAAAAATACCCATCACCATAATAATACGTTCAAACTGGGTACTTACATCTTTTTCTTTCTTTCTGTCGCTGCGTTTTTTATGGACTGGTATCTGAGGCTGTGTTTCCTCTTTATCATATCCATCCCCGTCATTCTCTTCTGTTTCCTGCGTCTGGATACTTACAGCCGGGTCATATTCCGGCTCTTTTACCACAATATCCTCTGTGTGGGGCCGTCTGCGCTCCTGGATCTGGGACAGTTCTTCCCTGGAAATAGGTCTTGTTACATAAGGATCATTTTCCTCATCTGTCTGAGATACTGCCCCGTAAATATCATAATCCGGATCTACCATTACATGGCGCAGATCTGTGATCACATCTCCAATAGAAGAATATCGTCTGTCCGGCTTTTTCTGGGTACATTTTAAAATGATCTGTTCTAAACCACTGCTTACCACCGGATTTAACTGGGAAGGCGGTGTAATAGGCGTCTCTAAATGGGCAAGGGCAACAGCAACTGTATTGTCCCCTTCAAAAGGGACTCTGCCTGTGACCATTTCATACATGGTAATACCAAAGGAATATATATCACTTCTCTCGTCACAATACCCCCCTCTGGCCTGTTCTGGTGAAATATAATGGACAGAACCTACTGCTGTAGCATTCATGGTCTGGCTGGATACAGCTCTTGCAATGCCAAAATCAGCTACTTTCACATTTCCATCTCTGGAAATGATCATATTCTGAGGCTTGATATCCCGGTGGATGATGTGCTGCTCATGAGCAGCTGCGATTCCCTGTGCCACCTGGATAGCAATGCCGATTGCCTCTTTATTTTCAAGAAAGCCCTTCTTTTCGATGTAGCTTTTTAAGGTGATACCCTCAATCAGCTCCATAACGATATAATGAAGATTGCCTTCATCTACTACATCATAAACATTGACAATATTAGGATGGGAAAGTCTGGCTGCCGCCTGAGCTTCCATTTTAAATTTGCTGACAAAATTCTCATCAGAAGCAAATTCTTCTTTTAAGACTTTAATGGCTACTAAACGGTCTAAGGTATGACATTTTGCCTTGTATACCACAGACATGCCGCCAGAGCCGATCCGTCCTAATATCTCATAACGGTCCTGAAGATATGTTCCCTGATTTAACATGATCCCATCCCTCCTTCCTGAGGCTTCACAAGTACAACAGCAATGTTGTCTGTTCCTCCTCTCTTATTTGCCTCTGCGATCAGACGTACTGCCTTTTCTTTTAAGGTGCCTTCGGAGAGAACAATGGAACACATCGTATCATTGTCCACCATATTGCTCAGTCCATCTGAACAAAGTAAAATGTAATCTCCCTGTTCTAATTCTTCCTCAAAGAAATCCGGCTCTATATCCGGTTTGATGCCTACCGCCCGGGTAATAATATTCTTTTTCCTGTTATAATCAGCACTTCCCCTCTGCATCATCCCCATAGCCACCATTTCCTCTACATAGGAATGATCCCTGGTGATCTGACGGATAGCCCCATCATGGATCAGATACAGGCGGCTGTCTCCTACATTAGCTGCATAAAGAATGCCCTCTTCGATCACAGCTGCTACCAGTGTACAGCCCATTCCCTGAAATTCTTCTCTTTCCAGAGACATTTCATAAAGAGCTTTATTCACTGTTTTAATTCCCTCTTTTAACTGGGTAACACAGGGACCGTTCTGACGGTGATTTAAATACACCACCAGATTTTCCACCATAAAGCGGGAAGCATAATCTCCCGCCTTGTGGCCTCCCATTCCATCTGCTACCAGAAAAAGATCCGGCAGAAAACCTACTTTTTCAGGAGAAGCATAAATATAATCCTGATTCATGGAACGGACTCTTCCCGTGTCTGTCAGTGCATATGCTTCCATATCAGATTTCTCCTTCCTCCAGATAGCTCTTTCTTAACTGACCGCAGGCACCGCCAATATCACGTCCCATTTCCCTGCGCACCGTTGCGTTGATCCCATGCCGTTCCAGATAATTTTTAAACTGTTCTATGGCCTTTTTGTCTGACTGGACATAATCCCGTTCTTTAATAGGATTGACCGGGATCAGGTTCACATGTCCATGCTGGTCTTTGATCAGCTCTGTCAAGGCTTTTGCCTCCTCTAAGTTATCATTAACTCCTTTTACAAGGCTATATTCAAAGGTAAGTCTTCTTCCTGTTTTTTCAAAATAATAATGACAGGCTTCCAGCACATCTTTAAGCTTAAAGCTGTTAGCTATAGGCATCAGGGTCTTTCGCACCTCATCATTAGGTGCATGTAATGACAGTGCCAGTGTGACCTGGAGTCCTTCTTCTGCAAATTTCCGGATCCCCGGCACAATTCCACAGGTGGAAATAGTCAGGTTTCTCTGGCTGATATTTAAGCCCTTGTCACTGGAAATCAGACGGATAAAGCGGACCACATTATCATAATTATCCATGGGTTCTCCGGAACCCATTACTACAATATTGGACACCCGCTCTCCGGTAATAGTCTGGATGCGATAAATCTGGTCAAGCATCTCAGAAGGACGTAAATTCCGCTCCATACCATCCAGAGTAGACGCACAGAAACGACAGCCCATGCGGCAGCCCACCTGGGAAGAAATACATACAGAATTTCCATGGTGATACTGCATCCATACGCTTTCTATCACATTTCCGTCCTCCAAGCGGAACAGATATTTTCTGGTGCCGTCAATGGCAGAAATACGCTCTCCTGCTGTCTGCAGTGCTGTAAGACTGTAATTGTCCTTTAACTTCTGGCGCAGATCCTTTGACAATGTGCTCATATCATCAAAGCTTTCTGCCAGCTTTACATGAAGCCAGTCATAAAGCTGCTTTGCCCTGAAAGATTTCTCTCCCAGGGCTGTCATCTCTACTGTCACTTCTTCCAGTGTCATAGACTTTATATCTTTTTTACCTTTTGTATCGATCAGGTCTAACATATATGCAAATACTCCTATGCTTCTCTTTTAAAAACACTGATGAAAAAGCCATCAAAATCTTCAAATGGATGGATACCAGCAAGGATCTGGATCTGACCATTTTTAAGGTCTGCTCCCGGATACATATTCTCTTTTAAACATGCGTATCTCTCTCCCTTTGAAGAAAAAGCTTCTGTCAGGTCTTCCGGCTTAAATGGCAGATTTTCTGTGATCCAGCGGGCATTTTCTGCATTTTCCTCTTTATTGATGGTGCATGTGCTGTAGATCAGGCGGCCGCCTGGTTTTACATACTTCCACACAACAGAAAGGATCTCTTTTTGCAGCTTTGAAAGATCCCGTAAGTTTTCTTTTGTGGTGTGGTACTTTATATCCGGCTTTCTTCCAATGATTCCCAGTCCGGAGCAAGGCAGATCGGCAATGACCAGATCTGCTTTATTTTCACTTTCAGGATCAAATTCAGTGGCATCCCACTGGACTGCTTTTATGTTTAATGCACCCATACGGCTGGCATTTTCTTCGATCAGTGCCACCTTCTGGTATGTAAGATCCCTGGCTTCCACGCAGCCGGTGCCTTCCATTTTATCTGCCAGATGCAGGCTTTTTCCGCCGGGTGCTGCGCATACATCTATGATATAGCTGCCTTTTTCCGGTGCAGCCAGCTCACCAACTAAAGCTGAGCTGATGTCCTGTACCTGGATCCAGCCTTTCTGAAAGGCATCAAGGCTTTCCATATGATCATACTCAGATAAAGCCAGCATAGAATCAAAGCCTTCTACCTGCTCTGCACTAACCTGCTGTTTTTTTAAAGCTGCCAGGATCTCTTCTTTTGATGCCAGGTTCAAATTGCAGCGCACCCATACTGGCCGTTCCTTTAAAAAAGAAGCGGCGATCTTTTCTGCGCTTTCCTTTCCCCAGTCTTTTTCCCACATGGAATACATCCACTGCGGAAGACTATAGCGCAGATAAGGCTCCTTAAGGTCCAGTTCTTCTTTATTTCTTGCAATGGTACGTAAAACTCCGTTTACAAAGCCTTTCAGCCCCTGAAAATGGTGGTGTACAGCCAGTTTCACTGCTTCATTGCATACAGCGCTGTCTGGCACACGGTCCATGTAAAGGAGCTGGTAAACGCTCATCCGGAGTATATTACGGATGAGCGGTTTCATTTTTTCTGTTTTGGTTTTTGAATAGCTGTTTATAATAAAATCAATCTGAAGCAGATATTCCAGGGTTCCTTCTGTTACTCTGGTGATAAATGCCCGGTCCGGTTTTTCCAGATACTGGTATTTACTTAAAGCCTGATTTAATACCAGATGGACAAAATTACCCTTATCCAGTACCTCTGTCAGTATACCAAGTACGATCTCCCGGTTCTCCAGACCTCTGTCTATGGCTTTTGCCATATCATGTTCCCCTTTCTAGTCATCTCTGCGTCTGTTTCCAAACAGGAGCAGAAGTCTTAAAAGCTGCAGCAGGGATGCTGCGGCTGCGGCCACATAAGTCAGTGCCGCTGCATTTAATACCTGTCTGGTCTGTCCTACTTCCCGCCCCTCTAAAATACCGATAGAATCCAGAAGCGCTACTGCTCTATGAGAAGCATTGTACTCTACAGGCAATGTAACGAGCTGGAACAGAACAGCCAGTGAAAACATAAGGATTCCCAGATTAATAAGTCCGGTCCCTCCTAATACGATACCAAGAATGATCAGAAGCCATGAAATCTGGGATCCGAAATTAGCCACTGGCACCAACGCTGCACGCAGCCTTAAAGGTGCATAATCTCTTGCGTCCTGAATGGCATGACCACACTCATGGGCTGCTACACCAATGGCTGCAATAGATGTAGAACCGTAAACTGCATCAGACAGGTTTACAGTCTTACTCCTTGGATCATAGTGGTCAGTCAATCTGCCTGATACATGGCGTACAGTCACATCATAGATCCCCTGTGACTGCAGAATACGCTGTGCTGCCTGGGCGCCGGTCATACCGCAGCGGCTGGCCACAGAAGAATAACGGCCATAGGTAGCATTTAACTTTGCAGATGCTCCCATGGAAAGGAGCACACCGATCAGGATCAGTATATAAGTTGGGTCAAAATAATACATTGGCATGTAACCGTACATAAGATCACTCTCTTTCTCCCAGGATCTCTCCTGGTGTAATAGTAAAGCCACGCAGCAGTGCATCTGCTGCCATACGTTTCTTTCCTTCTAACTGAAGTTCATTGATCTTTAAAATGCCTTCTCCGGTTGCAACAGTAAATCCATGTTTGTCAGCCTGAAGGACCTGTCCCGGAACTGCATCTGCCGGAATTGCTTCATCTACTACATCTGCATCCCAGATTTTTAAAGTCTTCCCATTATAAAAAGTATAGGCACTTGGCCATGGATTCAAGCCACGGACCAGACGTTCAATAGTGGCAGCTGACATACTCCAGTTAATATTGCCTAAGGTCTTTGTAAGCATCTTTGCGTAGCAGGTGCCTTCTTCTCCCTGAGGAGTTCCTGTAATAGTCCCTTTTTCCAGTTTTTCAAGAGTTGACAAGATCAGCGGACCACCTGCTTCGCTTAACTTTTCAAATAAACTTCCGCTTGTTTCTTTTGGATCCAAAGGGATCACCTTTGTTTCTAAGATATCTCCTGTATCCAGGCCAACATCCATCATCATAGTAGTAACGCCGGTCTCTTTTTCGCCGTCAATAACTGCCCACTGGATAGGTGCTGCACCGCGGTACTTCGGAAGCAGTGATGCATGGATGTTCACACATCCATATTTGGGCAGATCAAGAATCTCTTTGGATAAGAGCTGACCAAAAGCAATAACAACAATGGCATCCGGAGCTTCTTTCTTTAATACTTCTACAAATTCCGGTGTTTTTACCTTTACAGGCTGATATACCGGAATACCATATTCCAGGGCTTGTGTCTTCACCGGAGTCATCTGGACATCTTTACCTCTGCCCTTTGGCTTATCCGGCTGGGTCACAACAGCTGTTACCTGATGACCAGCTTCTACAATGGCTTTCAATGCCGGTACGGAAAAGTCCGGCGTTCCCATAAATACAATACGCATGTGTATTTCTCATTCCTTTCAAAATTGTTTCAGACAACTTTCCCTAGCGCAAAATACGCCAAGGTTCATTTTTTACTCTTCTGTGATCTCTTCTTCATCGTTTTCTGTATCCATCAGTTCGCCTTCTACCAGCTCGGTATAAAGCTGGCCGTCTAAATGGGCACATTCATGGCAGATAGCTCTTGCAAGTAAGCCTTCGCCTTCCACCTCGATCTCATCCATGTTCTCATCTAAAGCCCTTACTACCACATGGTTTGGTCTTGTAACAACACCTGTTTTTCCAGGAACACTTAAGCATCCCTCATAGCCGGTCTGCTCCCCATCCTGTTCTATGATCTCCGGGTTGATCAGAACATACTGATAACCGTCTTCTACATCGATAACAACGATCCTCTTTAAAATGCCTACCTGTGGAGCTGCAAGGCCCACACCGTTTGCCTCATACATAGTCTCGAACATGTCTTCGATCAGCTCTTTTGTACGGTCGGTCATCTCTTTCACCGGTTTACATTTCTTATTTAAAATTTCATCCCCAATAACGCGGATCTGACGAACTGCCATTTTTATCTCTCCTTTATCTGTTTACTTTCGGCGCCGCTTGTTTTTCCCTTCACTCATTAAGGTCTGACTGGAAAATAACACTTTCAAGACCCTGGGCCTCTTTTAAGCACTGCTCCGCCATTTTCCTGATGTGTATCAGTATATCATAGTTTTCCTGCTTTATATATAAAATTTTTCTATAAATATCATTAACTTTGTACACCGGGGCATTTACAGGACCAATAAACTGGATCGTTTCATCCTTTGACAGATCCTCATTTTGCCCGGTCCACTGTTTCAGGCATTTTTCTAATAATACTGCTGCCTGTTCTAGTAGTTTCTCATTTTTATCTGCGATCTGGATCGTTAAAAGTCCCACCGCAGGCGGATAACCAAGAAGTCTCCTGAAATTCATTTCCTGGGTATAAAAAGCTTCATAGTCCTGCGCTGCAGCTGTCTGAATGCTGTAATGATCCGGCTGATAGGTCTGGATCACAACATTTCCGGCTGTATTTGCGCGGCCCGCTCTCCCTGCTGCCTGGGTCAGAAGATCAAATGTCTCCTCACTGCAGCGGTAATCACTGGCATAAAGAGAAAGATCCGCTGCCAAAGCACCTACTAAAGTGACTTTTGGAAAATCATGGCCTTTTACGATCATCTGGGTACCAATGAGAATATCTGCCTCTCCTCTCGCAAAAGCAGACAAAATCTGCTGGTGTCCGCCCTTTTTAGATGTAGTATCCAGATCCATACGCAGGATCCTGGCTTTAGGGAACATTTTCGCAGCCATTTCTTCTATTTTCTGGGTTCCTGTGCCAAAAGGGGCAATGTAAGGAGAGCCGCAGGACGGACAGGTCTTAGGCTGACGGATGGTATAACCACAGTAATGGCACATCATCCGGCCGTCTTTATGGTAAGTCAGCGTTACATCACAATGAGGACATTTCACTGCTTCCCCGCAGGAGCGGCAGGACACAAAGGTTGCATAGCCCCGTCTGTTAATAAACAGCATAGCCTGCTCCCCTTTTTCCAGACGGTCCTCCAGTAATTCTTTTAACCGGGCACTGAAAATGGATCTGTTGCCTGCTTTTAATTCTTCCCGCAGATCAGCAATCTCTACTGTAGGCAAAACAGCATTTGCCTTAGCACGTCTGTCCAGCTTATAAAGGTTATATTCTCCTCTTACTGCCCTGGTATAAGTTTCCAAAGACGGAGTCGCAGAGCCAAGAACAAGCATTGCCCCTTCCATTTCTCCCCTTTTTTTCGCCACTTCCCTGGCATCATATCTGGGAGAAAGCTCACTTTTATAGGAATTTTCATGTTCCTCATCAATGATCACCATTCCCAATCGTTCAAAGGGTACAAAAAGAGCCGATCTCGGACCTATGATAATATCAATATTCCCCGTCCTTGCCCGCTCATACTGGTCAAAGCGTTCTCCTGCTGACATCCGGGAATTCAATACGGATACCCGGTCTCCAAAGCGGAGATAAAAACGCATGACCGTCTGCCAGGTAAGGGAGATCTCCGGGATCAGAAGAATGACCTGTTTTCCAGCACTGATCACATGACTGATCAGTTCCATGTACACTTCTGTTTTTCCGCTTCCTGTGATACCGTGAATAAGACATGGCTTCCTACTTCCACTATCATAATTTTCACAGATATTATCTGCGATTTTTCGCTGATCCTCATTTAAAACAGGCGTTTCCCATTGGGCTTTAGACGTATCTGTTAAAAGGCGGCGCATCTGCTCTAAAGGATTGCGGTACTGATCTACTATCTGGATTGCAAGAAGTCCTGCCTGTTCTAACGGCCGGACGGCTGCTGCTGTCAGGTTTAATTTATGAAGAGTATTCTCATAAGGAATATCCGGATTTTCTTTTAAAGCATATAAAAGACGCAGACGCGCCTTGTGATTTTTCCGTTCTGCAGTCTGGATTGCTTCTTCCAGGGCCGGTGCATCCGCCAGCAGATGGATCTTCCGCTTTGGTGCTTCCCGTACCTTCTGTTTTACAGGCAGCACCGTTTTTAAAGCCTGGTTCATGGTAGAGCCATACCGCTCTTTCATCCACCACGCCAGATGGAGCAGCTGGGACTGGGCGGTAACACTTCCCTCCACCAGGGAATCGATCTCTTTTATTTTCGATATGTCGTATTCCGCCTGATCAGTCAGCTCCACTACATAACCTTTTCGTTTATGGCTGCCTGCACCAAAGGGGATATACACCTGTTGTCCCGCTTCAACCTGTCCTAAAAGATAATCTGGAATACGGTACTGGAAGGTCTTATCTACGCTTTCATGGGATATGTCAATAATGATATTTGCATATTGATAGATAGTTGGTTGATATATTGTATCTGTATTATGATTCAAATCCTGTCACCTGTTTTAAGGCTTTCTGCCTGTCTGGTTGTTTTCACGTTTTTATTGTAACAGAAAATAACGTTTGTGACAACGCAAACAGCCTGAAGTTCATCGTTTCCACAACTTTCTTCAGGCTGTCTGCCGAGAAATGGTGAAAAATGGCATTGGTTGGTTTATTCCGCCGGAAATCTGTCTGAGAAATTATAAAGGGAGCATCACGCCCCTTTTCTTTCAGGACGGATCTCCCTTTATACGAACTTCTCATATTTTATATAAAAGCCATTACTTTGAACTTCCCCAGGTACGGGCTTTTATACAGACTGTGCTTGCAAAGGAATACTTTAATGCTTAAATACAGCACTATTTTCCTAGTGTCTCTTTTCCCAGAGCATCAGCAGCAAGGATTGCATCGTAAAGCTGATCTGCAGTTACATCTGCTACCATATTATGTATGGATTCGCCTTCTACACAGGCATGCTCTGCAATGACCTTTACCTGTTCCTTGGTTGTTACACCAATTTCTTCCAGAGTAACAGGAAGACCTACTTCCCGGCAGAAATCCTGAACTTCTTTAAACTCTGCCTTTGGAGCGCCCTCTAATACCAGCTGTACCAGAGTACCATAAGCAACGCAGTTTCCATGTGGTGCACTGTGTCCGCCTAAAGCTGTCAGACCATTATAGAAAGAATGGGCAACAGCCAGACCGCCATTATCAGCGCCTACACCAGACAGGTATACATTGGCTTCGATGATAGCATCCAACGCTGGAGTAACTACCTGATTTTCACAGGCATGTTTTGCAGCTGCGCCATACTCTTTTAAAGTCTCATAGCAAAGTTTGCACAGTGCCATTGCAGATCTTGTAATACCACCAAATTCCAGGCTTGGCGCATCGGTACGCTGACATGCTCTTGCTTCAAAATAAGTTCCAAGGGCATCACCCATACCTGCTACCAAAAATTTTACAGGTGATTTTGCGATCACATCACTGTCCACAATAACAGCTTCCGGGTTCTTTGGATAAAATAAATAGCTGTTAAATGTCTCATCATCATTGTAAATAACAGAAAGTCCTGTACATGGAGCATCTGTTGCAACGACTGTTGGGATAATTACCACCGGAAGTTTTTCATAATAAGCAGTAGCCTTTGCTGTATCAATGGCTGAACCACCGCCAACACCTACTACTACATTCAGTCTATTTTCGCGGACAATTTTCCTCATCCGTTCAATCTCACCAACACTGGATACACCACCAAAAATCTCATACTGGCGGATATCTTCTGTTCCTTCAAAACTCTTCTCAATCTTATCATGGCACATTTTGTATCCACTTCTTGAACAGACAAACAAGAATTTGTTTCCAAGATCTTTCATTTCCTCATGGAATTTAAACAGAGAATCCTTTCCCTGTACATATTTCTGCGGTGCACGCATCATTCTCAGTCTTGCCATAATAATTACCTCCTGTTTTTCACATTATTTTGAGATCATTGGTTTGTTAATTTATTATCACATGCATATATTATACTACCCGTTACCTTAAAATGCCAAGAAATAATTTATATAGAACATGTACAAAATTTTAAACAGAAATCCTGGTATAATCCACGATAATTACCGATTCCTTACACGCAGGATAAATTTTCATGCGCAAGGAAACTGAATGAGGCGATGCCGGTAGCAT
>OBZV01001020.1_pt1 | contig 11725 bp, 11 predicted proteins | sample 1501581 | NCBI WGS metagenome assembly OBZV01 (sample SAMEA2580257, study PRJEB22360) | human gut metagenome | biome: human gut; feature: human-associated habitat; material: faeces | place: Denmark | collected 2008/2010
CAATGTCAGAACCTTTTTTAGCACTGTTTACCCATTCAGAAGTTTTCTTATCCCTCTTGGAAGGACTTGTACTCCGTCTATTGTTTTTCGATTTTCCCCGCTCTACAATGTAGACAGAACGATTAAATGATTGTTTATTGATATTGAGAGGTGAGAAAGATGCTTTTGAAGGATGCGAAGATTGGACGGGCTTATACCGTAAAGTCCATTCATCTTCCCTTTCAGCTTGAGCGGCGTTTGGAGACTTTGGGCATGACCCGTCAGACCGCCATCTCTGTGCTGAACCGAAAAGGAAAGGGAATTTTGATTATTAAACTGCGGGGCACCCGGTTTGCCCTGGGGTATAACATTACCAAAAATATTACAGTGGAAGAAGGTGACGTGCATGAGTGAACAGGAAATGACCATTGGATTTATCGGCAACCCGAACTGCGGCAAGACCACCCTGTTCAACGCCTATACCGGGGCCAACCTGAAAGTGGCCAACTGGCCGGGCGTGACCGTGGAGAAGGTGGAGGGCGTCATGAAGGACCACGACCTTACCATCCATCTGGTAGACTTACCCGGCACCTACAGCCTGACCTCCTATACCATGGAGGAAACCGTCTCCCGGCAGTTTATCCTCAGCGATGAGGTGGATGTCATCATCAATGTGGCGGATGCCTCCGCACTGGAACGCAGTCTCTATCTGACCTTGCAACTGCTGGAGCTGGGCAAGCCAGTGGTGCTGGCTCTGAACATGATGGACATTGTGGAAAAGCGGGGCATGGAGATCGACCTGTACCGTCTGCCGGAGATGCTGGGCATCCCGGTAATCCCGGTCTCCGCCCGTCAGCGCCGTGGGCTGGATATTCTGCTCCATGCCGCCGCCCACCACAAGGATTGCACCGACCCGGACTGTTTGATCCACCACCATAAGGTCCGCTCCAAACACCGGCACGATCACCACTCAGAGTATGCCATGGTCTATTCCGATGAGATCGAGGACAAGATCGACCAGATCATGCCGGAGCTGAAGGGTCGTTATCCAGGTCTGACGAACTACCGCTGGCATGCGCTGAAGCTGCTGGAGGAGGATAAGGAGATCACGGAGAAGTACCCGGTGAACCTTCCCCAGGTGCTGGATCGCAGCTACGAGTCGGACATCATCAACCAGAAATATGACTTCATCGGGGAAATCATCGGTGAAGTCCTGCTCCACAAGGAACGGCAGGATCTGCTCACCGAGCGGGCGGACAAGCTGCTCACCAGCAAAGTGTGGAGTATCCCCATCTTTCTGGTAATCATGGCCGTTACCTTCTTTTTGACCTTTACCATTGGCGACTGGATCAAGGGATATTTTGAGCTGGGCATTGACTGGCTTTCCGGCGTGGCGCAAAGTGGTCTGACGGCAGTTCACGCCGGGACAATCCTCACCTCGCTGATGGTGGACGGTATCATCGGCGGCGTGGGCACCATTGTCACATTTCTGCCTAATATTTTGATTCTTTTTTTGTGTTTGGCACTACTGGAGGACAGCGGTTATATGGCCCGTGTGGCCTATGTGATGGAGGGCATCATGAGCAAGCTGGGGCTTTCCGGCAAAGCCTTCATTCCATGCTACTGGGATTTGGCTGTACGGTTCCCGCCATCATGGCTTCCCGTGCGCTGGAAAGCAAGCGGGACCGCTTCAAGGTCATGCTGGTAACGCCATTTATGAGCTGCAACGCCCGGCTGACCATCTACATCTTGTTCTCCGAGATGTTTTTTGGAGACAACGCCATGCTGATGGCTTATTCCATGTACCTGATTGGCATTGTGGTTGCCATTGTGGTGTCCGCCGTCATCCACCTTCTGGATCGGAAAAAGAGCGTCAATTACCTGATGATCGAACTGCCGGAGTATAAGCTGCCCGATTCCCGGACGGTGGCCATCTATGTGTGGGAGAAGATCAAGGATTATCTGGAAAAGGCAGGCACTACGATTTTTATTGCTACGCTGGCGATTTGGCTTCTGCTGAACTTTGGCCCCCATGGCTATTCCCCGGACATGGCACAGAGTTTCGGGGCTATGATTGGTAAGTGCCTGGTTCCCTTCTTTGCCCCCATTGGCTTGGGCTTCTGGCAGATTGCCGTGGCTCTGATTGCCGGTGTCTCCGCCAAGGAAGTGGTGGTGTCCAGCTGTGCTGTGTTGTTCGGCATTGTCAACGCCAGCTCGCCAGAGGGGATGAGTGCATTTGCATCTGCATTGAACGGTATCGGCTTCGGGCCTCTCAATGCCTTCTGCCTGATGGTGTTCTGCCTGCTCTATATTCCCTGTGCGGCGGCTCTGGTTACTATCCGCAAGGAATCGGGAAGTTGGGCATGGATGGGTTTTACCGCCATTTTCCAGTTGTTGGTGGCGTGGATTGTCACTTTTGTAGTGTATCAGATTGGATTTTTTGTAGTGCTTTAAGCAAGCTATTTTTGCAAAGAGTCCAAATGGAGGAGGTTTATATGGCATCTTTAATTTTACTCATTGTATTGGCGGTATATTGTATCTGGTCTTTAAGACGCATGGTAAAACGCCGAAAAGAAAATCGCGGGAAGTGCGCGGGTTGCCCTTATCAGGGTACTGGAATGTGCCGATAAAAGCTACTTTTTGCCCAAGTAGAAGAACCCTTTTCCCAAATGGAAGGATATAGGTTCAAAGCGTTGACGAGGACGGTTTTCCTGCATATGATGAAGATACAGTTAAATAATGATTTAATTGTTTGACACAAAATTACTACTCGGAGAGGAGATTTTCAAAATGAAAAAGACTTACAAAATCGATGTGGATTGCGCTAACTGCGCCAACCTGATGGAGGATGCCGCCCGCAAGACCAGCGGCGTACAGAGCGCTACGGTGAATTTTATGACCCTCAAGATGAACGTGGAGTTCGAGGAGGGTCAGGACCCCAAGGCCGTTATGCAGGAGGTTCGCAAAGCCTGCAAGAAGGTGGAACCCGATTGCGAGATCTTCCTGTAAGCCAGCGAAACGAAATGCCCTGTCGAGCGGCAGCTTGCAGGGCATTTTTTCTCTTAGATAAATAAACGAATAAGCAATTGTGAAAGGGGTAAAACGAAATGCAGGAGTATATCATCAACGGTCTGCTGGTCGTGGTGGCTCTGCTGGCCGTGATCCTTCAGATCATCGGCACGCGGCCTTCCGCCGGTATGACAAAAAAACAAAAAGTGATGTTGTGGCGGATTCTGACTGCTACGGTTCTACTGTTGATTTTGCAGGTCCTGGGCGCAGGCGCATTTGAAGTGTTTGGCGCGGCAGGCCGCTGGGTACGTCTGGCTGTGTTCCTGGTGGATTATCTGGTCATTGGCTACGACATTCTGGGAAAAGCCGGAAAAGGTATCCGCAACGGTCAGGTGTTCGATGAGCACTTTCTGATGGCGGTGGCTACGCTGGGTGCGCTTGCCCTGGTCATATATGAAAACGGCGACTATCTGGAGGCCATCGCGGTTATGCTGTTCTACCAGGTAGGTGAATGGTTCCAGTCTTATGCTGTGGGCAAGAGCCGCCGGAACATCAGTGATCTGATGGACATCCGTCCTGATTATGCCAATATCGAACGGGATGGCAAACTGGAACAGGTGGACCCGAACGAAGTGGGGATCGGCACCATTATTGTGGTACAGCCTGGCGAAAAAGTTCCTATTGACGGTATGGTGGTTCAAGGTGAATCGACGTTGAACACCGCCGCGCTCACAGGCGAGAGCTTGCCCCGCGAGGTCAAAACCGGGGATGAGATCATCTCTGGCTGTATCAATATGACGGGCTTGCTCCATATCCAGACCACCAAGGAATTTGGCGAGTCCACTGTCTCCAAGATTCTGGATCTGGTGGAGAATGCTTCCTCCCGGAAGTCCAAGTCGGAGGACTTTATCTCCCGCTTCGCAAAAATTTACACCCCTGCGGTATGTTATGCCGCACTGGCCTTGGCAATTCTGCCTCCTTTGGTGCGGATGTTCGGTATGGGGCTGGATGCAGGCTGGGAGACCTGGATCTATCGTGCGCTGACCTTCCTCGTTGCCAGCTGCCCCTGCGCTTTGGTCATCTCCATTCCTCTGTCCTTCTTTGCAGGAATTGGCGGAGCCAGTAAGGCGGGCGTTCTGGTGAAGGGGTCCAACTATCTGGAAACCCTGTCACAGGCTAAGATCGTGGTCTTTGACAAGACCGGTACTCTGACCCAGGGCGTGTTCGAGGTCAACGCCATCCACCACAACGAGATGGACGAACGCAAGCTGGTGGAGTACGCGGCCCTGGCAGAGAGTGCTTCCAGCCATCCCATCAGCAAGAGTTTACAGAAAGCCTACGGTATGGAAATCGACCGCAGCCGTGTAACCAATATTCAGGAGCTCAGCGGCAACGGCGTGATCGCCACAGTGGACGATCATCAGGTCGCGGCTGGAAATGACAAGCTCATGAATCGTTTGGGTGTCCAGGCTATCCCGTGCCATAGTGTGGGGACGATCATTCACATGGCGATTGACGGCAAATACGCCGGGCACATTGTAATTTCCGACATTGTAAAACCCCACTCCAAGGGGGCTATCCAGGCGTTGAAATCTGCGGGTGTCCGCAAGACCGTGATGCTTACGGGTGACGCCAAGAAGGTGGCTGACAGTGTAGCCTCCGCTCTTGGTTTGAATGAGGTCTACAGCGAACTGCTTCCCGCCGACAAGGTGGAGAAAGTGGAGCAGTTGATTCAGAACAAGCCGGAGAAAGAAAAACTGGCTTTTGTGGGAGATGGTATCAACGATGCCCCGGTGCTTCGCCGGGCAGACATCGGCATTGCTATGGGCGCTATGGGTTCTGACGCTGCCATTGAAGCTGCGGATGTAGTACTGATGGATGACGACCCAATGCAAATTTCCAAAGCAATCAAAATCTCCCGCAAGTGCCTTGGCATCGTCTATCAGAACATCGTGGTGGCCATCGGCGTAAAATTGGCCTGCCTCGTACTGATTGCGCTGGGTTTCGCCAATATGTGGCTGGCCGTGTTCGCTGATGTGGGCGTAATGATCATCGCCGTCCTCAATGCTATCCGGGCACTGTTTGTGAAAAATCTTTAAGGTTTCGTGAGAGACGAAAACAGAAAGGAGGGTTTCTAATGCATTATTATTGGCCCCGTGAACCGCAAGGGCGGGAACTGGAAAACCTGACACAGTTGTTTAAGGTTCTGGGGGACCCTTCCCGTATGAAGGTTCTGTTTCAGATCGGTTCCTCAGAGGCGTGTGTCACTGAAGTAGCTGCCAGGCTCAATATGTCAGAGTCTGCTGTTTCTTCACCATATCCAAATTTTACGCATGAACGGTTTGGTTCGCTGGCGCAGGAGTGGAAAGGCTATTTACTATGTTCTAAAAGATGACCATGTTCGCTCAATTATCTTTCAGGGATATGAACATATTAAAGAATTCGCTAGTTAGTAGGGAGAAAAACAAATAATTTTAATCACCTGCCGGACGACGGCAAAAGAAAAAGCCGTCGTCCAGTAGGTGATTTCCATGTAAATATGATATCATGGGTTTGTATGCGAGAATGGAAAGAAGATGGAGCAACCCTTGGAGAATAAGTGATGAACAATGTTCTGGGGAATGGCTCTTTGATCAGTATAAGGTGTACGGGGGATTTCTAAGAGAAAATCAAATCGGAAATGTAGGATTGGCCTGGAGCACAGGAGACTGTGCAGGAAATCCTGAAAGGGGACGAGTAGAAAAAAGAGCAGCTGCTTGAGCAGAAAGTGCAGAAGGAAGAAGAAAATAGGCAGAGCAGTTGATGATGGAATGTCCGGCGCAGTGTGGGTGTAATGCTCATGTTGCATCGGCTTTTTTTGTAAAAAAAATTTTTAATAATGTTGGTTTTTAACTGCTCTTAACTCAAATATTGCATCTTAACTCAAAAAGAGTTATAATACAGAAAAAGAGTTAAGATTGCAGGTGATGACATGGAATATCTCGATAAAGTTCTGGGAGTCAAGGTTACCTATGAGGATGTAGAGTTTAAGCATTTGCCCAATTTTATAGCCACAAGGTACCGTTTACAGATGGTGTCAATGAATGAACAGAAGATGATTTTTCTTTATCCTAAGACAGAACTGGAGCAGATTGAAGTACTGAAAAAACATATTGCTCGGATACAGAAAAATGAGAACTTGCCTGTTGTGCTGGTGCTAAAAGAACTTGGCTTTCGCCAGAAAGAATATTTGATTCGTGAGAAGATTCCATTTATTGTAGATGGAAAGCAAATTTATTTGCCCTTTATGGCAGTGTATTTGCAGGAACGGTGCAGCGCCGAAAAAAAGACAAGGGAAGAAATACTTCCATCGGCGCAGATGCTTCTACTGCATTTCATTTATGGAGGCGCACAGGAATTATCTACAAGTCAAGCTGCGAAAGACTTGGAACTGACACCTACTTCTATATCAAGGGCATCAAGACAGCTTGAAGAAATGGGATTGCTGCATATCAGAAAAGTCGGTGTGCAGAGGATCATGCAATCTGAGGATTCTCCGAAAACACTGTTCCAAAAAGCAGGAGATAACTTGCTGAATCCAATAAAACGAACGGTTTATATTCCGAAAGAATTGGTGGGAACAGAGCTGTTGGAAAGTGGATATTCGGCGTTGGCAGAGTATTCTATGCTGAACACACCGAATGTCAGATGTTATGCGGCAGAAAGAATCTCTCAATGGAAAGATGTTATGACCAATAGCTTGCAGAATTCGTTGGTGCAAGTGGCCGTAGAGATGTGGAGATACAATCCACGAAAATTGTCCACGCGAAACATTGTAGATGAGCTTTCGCTGGCATTGGCATTGAGAGAAGATGCAGATGAACGGGTTGAAGAAGCAGTAGAAGAAATGTTGAATGAACTGTGGAGGAAGATAGATGGTTACAGGAATTGATAGCTTTAAGGAATGGTTCAAGGGCAGTGAAGAACAATATGCTATCATTGGTGGAACTGCGTGTGACATTCTGATGACGGAGGAGGGACTGGACTTCCGTGCGACAAAGGATATTGACCTTGTTTTGATTATAGAAGCAGTTGACGCAAATTTCGGAAAGAAATTTTGGGAATATGTAAAACAGGCGGGATATGAGCATTGCAACAAAAGTTCGGGTGTGCCGCAGTTCTATCGCTTTAGTCACCCAATTACAAATCAGTATCCTGCAATGATTGAACTTTTCACGCGAAAGCTGGATGCCATCCAACTTCCAGAAGATGCAGTGCTAACACCGTTACCGATGGACGAAGATATTTCGAGTCTGTCTGCTATTCTTTTGGACGATGATTACTATGAATTTTTGAAGCAGGGGAAAGTCACCGTTGATAGAGTGACTGTCTTGGATGCGGCATATTTGATTCCGTTTAAGGCAAAAGCGTGGATGGATTTGACAGATCGTAAGGCCGCAGGAGAACACGTTGATAGCAAAAATATCAAGAAACATAAGAATGATGTTTTCCGTCTGACGGAGTTGATTGATCCCACCGCCAAGGTAGTGGCTCCCCAAGGAGTTTATGCCGATATTCAAGAGTTTGTCCGGCGTATGAAAAAAGAAAACTTGGATATTAAACAGTTGGGGCTGGTTGGCAGAACAAAGGAGAAGATTCTGGAAGAATTAAAAGCAATGTACGAGACACTTTAATATAGATATTTGAACAGACAAGGGCGTGTCAGTAAGGATTCGATTGACTTGACCCAATAACAATCAGAGAATAAAAACGGAAAAACTGTTTTTAGATGAGGAAAACCATGAAAACGCTCTGCATCACAGCACAAGGACTTTGATGCATTGGCCGTGACTCAAATGGTCACCAGGAAAGATGAATAACAGTTTACAGAAAACAGAATAGAATCGTCTTTGATGCCTCGTTGGGAAACCAACGGGGTATTTTTTTGCCTCAATCAGGCTGAATAGAACGCTAAAAAGGTTAGAGCGAGCAGCAGGTGGTCCTACAAGGACAACCAAAGTGCGCCTACGAGGCCAACGCGAAACCGGAGGATTCTTGTTAAACTTACTTTGTAAGGACGAAAGTCCGGATGTCCCTTGAAAACTGAATACTCATTCTTCAGGTACATTCCTGTTTGGTCGAGCCTACGGCTGCACGCCATGAAGCCCATCGGGGCGATAGCGGTTTCGCAGAAGCAAATGCCGGATTGCAACCGGCGGCGGTGTTAAAGCCGGACAGGGACAATGATACTTCCGTAATTCGCGGTCCGGCCATAAGGAAGGCGGGATGGTCAAATTCCAATGGAGCAGTGAAGCACACTGCCGCCTGTGAGAAATCCTACATCTCTGGGGTGATAAGAAAAAGTACAGAGAAACCATATTTTCAGAAAGCACTGCTGGGTGCTGTATCAGCATGATACCTAGCAGGCTTTATCCATATCAGTGTATGGAGATTGGAGACAACAGCAAATGAAAGAAAACTGGGTTTATCGGCGAGGTGATTTATATCTCGCCAATCTCGGTGTTCCGGTCGGATCAAAGCAGGGCGGTGTTCGTCCTGTTGTGGTTCTTCAGAATGATGTCGGCAATTATTATGCGCCGACGATCACGATTGCTCCGCTGACATCGAAAATTGAGAAGAAGCGAAAGCAGCTAACGCATTTCTTTCTCCGTAAAGCAAAGGGACTGGCAAAACCGTCTATGGTATTGGCAGAACAGCTCGACACCTGTGACAAGGTATGCGTGATTCGCTATCTTGGGTGGGTAAGTAAGGGGCAGATGCGTGGGATTGATGAAGCTGTAAGGATTCAGCTTGGTTATTACATTCCGGAACAGGCAGAGAAAAAAAGACAGGGCAAATGCCGAAAGGATGGCGAAGAAGGCGATGGATAAACTGATTACAAGGAAAGAAGCAGCCAGTATACTGGGAATCAGCGTAAAAACACTGGATGCTGCAAGAACAGACGGTTTAATCTCCTATGTTCAGTATGTGGAAAACGGCTGCGTTTATTTCACGGAAGTGGGGATTCAGGAGTACATTGCAAAATGTACGCACCGTGCAAAACCGATGGAACGTGCTGCGACATATCGTAAACCTCGAAGCTTTCGGCGGTGAAAATCGACATCGTTGAGTATGGACGATGAATCCGCAATAATGAAAGCATCAACAGGATTGGAGGTAATGATATGGCGGCAAGAAGAATGATGCTTCCCGATTATGGTACGGTGAGTATGAAGGGAACGCAATATTATCGAACCCGTGTAACAGATCAGCAGGGACGGCGGGTTTCCTTATATGCAAGAACGAGAGAGGAACTGTACCAGAAGGAACAGGAAGCGATCCAGCAGATTGAGAACAAGACGTATTGCCGCAGTACACCTACAGTGGAGGAGTATTGCGAGAAATGGCTGCTGATGCAGTCGGCACAGATCAGGATGACAACGCTGATTGACTATACATCGAAAGTGAAGAACTACATCATCAAGCCATTGGGCGATATGCATATGGGAGATGTAACAGCAGATGACATTCGCCTGGCACTGTTGGCGGCATCGAAAAAGTCGGCATCCGTGTACAAATCAGTGAATGTTCTATATAAGTGTATTTTCACGGCAGCAATGGAGAGTAAGATCATTGATGAGAATCCGACCATCTATCTGAAGAAGAATGTGGGCGGGATTCCCCAGAAGGACCGCCTCCCGCTTACGGATGAGCAGGTGGATAAGCTGCTGGATGCCATTTACGGCTTACCGCCGTATGTGTTCGTGATGCTGGGGCTGTACGCAGGATTGCGGAGAGAAGAAATCCTCGGACTTCAATGGGATTCGGTGTATCTTGATTGCGAGGCTCCGTACCTTACCGTTCGGAGAGCCTGGCATACGGAGCATAATCGTCCGGTGATTCTGACAGAGCTGAAAACAAAGGCAGCGCATCGGAATGTCCCTCTGCCGGACAATCTTCTGGAATGTCTGAAAGAGGCGAAGAAGACATCGACATCGGATTTTGTGGTTGCAAACCGGGATGGAGACCCGTTGTCCTATACGCAGTTCAAGAGATTATGGCAGTATATCGTAACCCGTACCACCAAGGAACGCTGCTATTACCGCTATGAAGATGGCAAGAGGGTGAAGCATACGGTGAAGCCGGTTCTGGGGCAAAAGGCAGCACACAATGGAAATGTGGTTTACAGTCTGGACTTTGAGGTGACTCCGCATCAGCTGCGGCACACCTACATTACGAATCTGATTCATGCTTCGGTTGATCCGAAGACGGTTCAGTATCTTGCCGGTCATGAAAGCAGCAAGATCACCATGGATATTTACGCCAAGGTGAAATATAATCGCCCAGAGCAGCTCGCAGGAGTGCTGGAAGATGCTTTTGCATCGTGGGATTAAGAGTAAATCAGAAAGAAATTAGGGCAGGGATGGTCAAAAATCCCTGCCTTTTTACATACATTCGACATCCTTGAAGGAAGTGCTGTACGCCATGATAATAAAAGTGACAACACGCAATGTATGAAGATAGATAGGAGGAGAACACATGGCTAAAGGGAAAAAGCGTCCTGCTGAACTTCCGGAATACGGAACAGTGATGATGAAAGGGGTACAGTATTACCGTACCCGAATTACAGATGCAGACGGAAAGAGAGTGGCGATTTATGGGCTGACACGCGAAGAATTATATGACCGGGTGGAAGATGCCCAGAAGAAAATCGCGGAAGTGGTTTTCCATAGAGAGAATCCGACCGTGGAAGAGTACTGTGAAAAATGGTTGCTGATGCGGTCTGGAACGGTAAGAACTAATACGTTGGAAGGATACGCACGGATGGTGAATCGGTACATCGTGGGTCCGATTGGACAGATGTATATGGACGAGGTGACCACAGATGACCTGCGGCTGCTGATGGTTCCGTTATCAAAAGGTTCTTCCGGAATGTATGGTCAGCTCAATATGCTGATTAAGAACATTTTTAATTCAGCAGAAGAGAGCAAGGTGATTAAAGAGAATCCATCCAAAACGATTTGCGCAAGAGGCGGAAAGCCAGCGAAACGGCGCGAGGCTTTGACGGATGAACAGACTGCCATTTTGCTGGATAGCATTCGTGAGCTTCCACCGTATGTCTTCGTGATGATCGGTTTGTACGCGGGATTGCGTAGAGAAGAGATCCTTGGATTAAAATGGGACTGCGTATTCCTGGATGAAAAAACGCCGTACATTTCGGTAAGGCGTGCATGGCATGTGGAAGGCGGTGAGCCGGTGGTCAACACACTTTTGAAGACTCCGGCAGCGAAGCGAGATGTTCCGATTCCCAAATGCCTGGTAGCCTGTCTCAAGGAAGCAAGGGAAAAATCAGAATCGGAATATGTGATCTCCAATTCAAAGGGAACTGTTTTGACGGAAACACAGTTTGTGAGGGTCTGGAAGTACATAACAGTCCGTTCCACCGCAGAACGCTGTTATTACACCTATGTAAATGGGCAGTCCATCAAGCATAGAATAAAGCCAAGGCTTGGTGAGCATCAGCCGAACAATCCCAAGCTGGTGTATACGATGGACTTCAAGGTGACTCCGCACATGCTGCGGCACACCTACATCACCAATCTGATTTACAAAGGTGTTGATCCAAAGACGGTGCAGTATGTTACTATACACGGGCAGACTTGTGTACAACCACTCGGTCAATTAAAATAAGGGAGTCTGATGCACAAATCAGGCTCCATATCTTCTGTTAAAGATTTCCATGACAGCGGTATAAATG
>OBZV01001021.1_pt1 | contig 11699 bp, 9 predicted proteins | sample 1501581 | NCBI WGS metagenome assembly OBZV01 (sample SAMEA2580257, study PRJEB22360) | human gut metagenome | biome: human gut; feature: human-associated habitat; material: faeces | place: Denmark | collected 2008/2010
TCTTCCGATCTTGCACTGCTGCACGCTTGTGTTTATACTCTTACTGAATCGCACTTTCTGCGATGGCACACAGGATATGATCTACAACAAAGGAGGAATCTGATATGACTTATTCTTATAAAACAAAAGGAACCTGTTCCACACAGATCGACTTAGAACTGGACGGAAACATTGTTCATAACGTAAAATTCACCGGCGGCTGCAACGGCAACCTGCAGGCAATCCCAAAATTAGTGGAACAGGTGGAAGAAAAAATCGGCGGCATCCGCTGTGGCGGACGTCCTACTTCCTGCGGCGACCAGCTTGCAAAAGCGTGCCGTGAAGCATTAGAGGCGTCCCAAAACGCTTAAGCATTGAAAAAGACAGGCTGCAAAACACAGCCTGCCTTTTCTTTTTTACGATGACTAAATATTCACGAAACATACATTCCATGCTTCCCCTTTTTCATCATGGCTCCTGCAGTACCGGCTGTATCTGTTTTCCCTGCAGCGCCGCCTCGATTGTTTCCGGAAGCAGTTCCATCTTCGCGACCATGGAATTCGGCTTGCTCTTATAATTATCCTGTCCAAATGGCACAAAATAAATATTTTTCATATTCATCAGCATACCGATATTTTTAAAACCGGCTCCAAGGGCATCGTTTGTGGAAATCGCAATGACAAGCGGTTTACCGTTGCGCATATGCGCCTTTGCCGCCATCAGCACCGGCGTATCGACGATTCCCACGGTCAGTTTTGCCGCAGTATTTCCGGTACACGGCGCGATCACCATAATATCAAGGAAATTGTTCGGTCCGATCGGCTCCGCCGCACAGATGGAACGTATCCCTTCATTTCCCGTGATCTCACAGATCCCCTCCACATATTCTTTGGCACTGCCAAACCTGGTATCGCAGGTCTGTGCATTGAATGAAAAAATCGGGATCACATTTGCCCCCATCTCACAGAGATGTTCCACCGCTTTTCTCGCCTTTGCAAATGTACAGAAAGATCCTGTGATTCCAAAACCGATATTATACTTATCAAAATCCATCTGACATTTCCCCCTGTTTTTCCTTCAAAATAAACCGCTCTACGGAGCGTTCCAAAATATACGCACTCTCTTTCGGCGCATATTTTCCCGGGATTCCAAGCACATGGTCCGCATGGATGCCGTATTCCCTCGCACATGCAAAATCTGTACCGCCCTCCCCGGAGGCAATATCCACAATATATGCATCTCTTGGAAGTTCCCGGATAATCTTTTCCGTGACCACAAGCGCCGGAACCGTATTGACAACCATCGCCGCCCCCATTGCCTCCTCCGGTCCAAACGCAAAATCCACCGCATAAAAACCATCACCTTTTGCCTCTTTGCGTGCTTCCTTCCTTCTCGCAAGCACAGTCACACGCGCGCCAAGCGCCCCAAGTCTCTTTGCAATCGCTTTTCCACAATATCCGTATCCCGTCACAAGCACTTTTGCCTCATCAATATTATACGGACTTTTTTCCACAAGCTCTGCGATCGTTCCCTCCGCCGTCGCCACGGCATTTTCCTCCGTCACAACCGTATCTTCCATAAAATCCAGAAAATGAATATCTCTTCCGGTTAAAAGTTCCCTCTGCTCTGTAGAAAAGCATCCTCCCATCACCAGTGTTTTCTTTTCCAGATTTTTATTTAATATATCATAAAAGATCTCCTGCTCCGGCACTTTCTGCACCGGAATTGGAAGGATCAGTACATCTGCCTTATCCAGAAAACGTTTCAGCTTCTCTAACTGTTGCAATGCCGTCTCACGGTTTCTGATATCGAGGCAGCGCACATTATGACCTTTCTTTGTCAGTATCTCAGCAAGATACACCTGACGCATATCGCTGATCAGAAGAATTGTCTGTCTGTCCATGCAAACTCCTTTACGCTCCCTTCACATTATTATATGAAGGTTCTGTTTCTGCCGTTCCAGATTCGTCTTCCCGTTCCTGTCAAACTTTCATTGAACTTTGGGTTTTGAGTCTCATGTCAAACATTTTTTCCGTTTTTGTTTTTATTTTCTGTACTTTTTGTATTTTCTGAATTTTTCATTAATTTTACTCAATTTTTAATTATCTTTTATTTTTTTTATTATTGACAAATATATTTTTATCAGATATAATCAAATTACAAAATAACAAAAGAGATACGAAAGAAAAACAAAAACGGTTGCAGAGACGAAGCAGCCAGAAAGGAAGGTACAGACCACCAGAGGGATAATGATTTACCCTAGACGATACTAAGAAAGAGAGGTACAAACCACCAGAAAGATAACGATTTACCCCAAACGATACTAAGAAAGAGAGGTACGGACCACCGAAAACATAAGCGCATTCGTTTTTTCATTCAAAAGAGGAAAGAAAACATGACGGTCCTAAGAAAGGATTTATGAATCAGTATCAGACGAGATTCTCAGATATGATACGATATCAGGAGTCATAAGAATAACAGATCCGGATTGAAGATAAAGCGGAGAAGTACAAACGAATCTGAGACAAGCTCAGAAAAATACAGATGAATTGAGGTATAGTCCCATGGACGAAATAGTTTAGAAGGCGGCATCGCATGAATGAATTCCATACGGTGTCGCCTTCATTGTGTGTCACAGCATTTTGGACTGTACGCTGCATATACTCTCCTGCAGACGGAAATAAAATTCCGCCGCAGGTTTCTTTTTTTATAACTGGGTCACTACAAAAATATCATAGATCGCACGGATCGCATTTTCAAAATCTGCATTGCTGACACCAATGATAATGTTCAACTCAGAAGATCCCTGATCGATCATCTTAACATTGATGTTTGCATGTGCCAGTGCGGAGAAAATTCTTCCTGCTGTTCCACGGGTAGATTTCATACCGCGTCCAACGACTGCGATCAATGCCAGATCTCCCTCTAACTCAATGCTGTCCGGTTTTGCAAGACGATGGATCGCAGAAATCACAGACTGCTCTTTGCCCTCAAATTCCGGCTGATGCACAAAGATCGTCATCGTATCGATACCGGATGGCATATGCTCAAATGAAATTCCATTTTCCTCAAATGCGGATAAAACTTTTCTTCCAAAACCAACTTCGGAGTTCATCATATCCTTATCAATATTGACAGAAACAAAACCTTTCTTTCCGGCGATACCCGTGATCGTGTATTTCGACTGATGACAGGTACTCTCAACAATCCAGGTTCCTGCATCTTCCGGCGCATTGGTGTTACGGATATTGATTGGAATACCGGCTTTGCGGACCGGGAATACCGCATCCTCATGCAGTACGCTTGCTCCCATGTAAGAAAGCTCTCTTAACTCGCGGTAAGTGATCGTCTTGATCGTTTCCGGATGGTCGATGATCCTTGGATCTGCAACCAGGAAACCGGATACGTCTGTCCAGTTCTCATAACAGGTTGCATGTACGGCTCTTGATACGATAGATCCGGTGATATCAGAACCGCCTCTTGAAAATGTGCGGACACTTCCGTCCGGATTAGCACCGTAAAATCCTGGAATTACTGCGCGCTCGATCTTTGCAAGACGTTTACTGAGTACCTTATCTGTCTTTTCTGCATCAAAGTTTCCCTCTTTATCAAAGAAAATAACTTCTGCAGCATCTACAAACTCATAGCCAAGGTAATTCGCCATGATGATACCATTTAAATATTCTCCACGGGAAGCTGCGTAATCCACACCGGCTTTATTTTTAAAATTCTCTGCGATTTTCTTGAACTCATCTTCTAACGATAATTTCAAATTCAGACCATTGATAATTGTGTCATAGCGGTCCTTGATCTTCATGAGCGGCACACGGAAATCTTCATCTGCCTCCACCAGGTCATAACATGCGTATAACATATCAGTAACCTTGGTATCTTTGGAATTTCTTTTTCCCGGTGCACTCGGAACTACATATCTTCTCTCTTTATCTGCGTTGATAATTTTACCAACCTTTGCAAACTGTTCTGCACTTGCAAGAGAGCTGCCGCCAAATTTCACAACTTTAATCATTTTCTTCTGAACCTCCACTTACTTTCGCGTGTAAGAAAACACCCGATACTATCCATATAATGAATATATATTATCATAAATGCAGTTTCCGTCAAATGATTTTTCCGATTTTTAGTTCCATGGAATCAAAAATTTTTGTATTTTTCTATATTATGTCAACTTTTCATTACCTGTACTTATAAGTACTTTAAATTCAGGTAATACCAACCGGTCCTATCAGCACTTCGCGCGCTACAAAAAGCGACAGATCCGGTCTCGTCGCCATCTTCCATTTCACCAGTGTAAGCTGCATATCTGTGATTTCAATTCCGGTAATGCCATACGGATGCACGCAGCTCCCGGCATTCAGGTACAGACTGCCGTCTGCCGGCAGCCTTGGACGGTGGGAATGTCCGGCCGCCAGATAGCAGTCATGATCTTTTGTCCAGTTATCTAAACATTTTTCATATTTTAAGGTCTTTTTATAATTCCGCGCCGCACTCGTCGGATCACTGACGCCAAAACGCTCTAACGGTTTCCAGAAATACCGCACCAGAAAACGGGATAATTTCCAGCAGACTGAGTTAAAAAAATCTGCCTGATGCCCGTGGATCATGCAGATATCCCTGCCTCCCTCACAGTTATCTAAGATCATTGCTTCCCCTAACATGCCTTTCATTTCCATATTGTGATTTCCGTAAATGCGGTATATCCGGCACTGTTTCTGCAGTGTTTCAAACCGGCAGTAGACATCCTGATGACTCTCCTCAATGCGGGAAAGATGCCTGTTTTCCCACAATTCCTCCCCGTCACCGAGTTCAAAATAGGTGAAACCATGCGCGATATAGTAGTTTAACGCCGCCATATACAGATGCTGGTTTCTCAAGAAATTATCATTTGCCCCTCCCTCTCCCCGGTGGCAGTCACTGATGATGATATAACGGCTGCAACTGTTAAGCGGAAGATGGACTGCTTCTGAAAGCGCTTTATCGATCCGCATCTGACAGGAAAAGGGCGGATATCTTTTCTTATTTTCCATGCTTCCATCCCCACATCCGAAACGCATGTTTCAAACACCACGGAAGCTGATAGTATAAAAATAAAAGACGGTCAGGTGCAGCAATAAATGGATGTGTGAACAGACGGTAAAGGAAACAGCAGAAACAGTTCCAAGCCTGCACCATGCAGCGCCAAACGGACGCACAGAATTTGTGTTTCATACAGAAATCCATTCTGACATAAACTTCATTGCGGCAGATCCGGTATTTATTCCCCGGTATTTTTCCTTTCGCCCGCTTTAATCCCTCAAAAAATGCTTCTGCCATGCATTCATTCTGAAACCGTATTGTCGTCACCAATATCAGATCCGATGGTCTCGAAAATGTCCCCATCCCAAATCCGGTCAGCCACCAGTGCCGCTTCTGCAGGAAATAAACTTTTTTCCGCCTGCGGTCTAGCCTGCACTGGATAAACGGCATATCCTGATCTTCCACCGCCTCAAAATGGGCGATCCTGTAATATCGTTCCGGGACGACCTTTCCCGCATGATATACGCCAACCTCTCCTCCGGTATTGATGCCATACTGCCCCTTCCAGAATTCGATCAGCCAGGTTTCGCCAGCATAATCAAAATAGATAGGCAGTGCATCAAACACCATGCCTGCTCCCACTGCTGCCCTGTCGTAAAGCGCCTCATACCCCTGTTTTCTCTGCCACGCATCTTCCCTCGACGTGAACACGTCTTCACACGGCACATAACAAAAGCCGAATGGTTCTGCGAGTTCATTCAGAAGCTGAATTTTCTCTGCATCACACATCCGGCGTATTTTTCTCTTACTTTTTTCTCTTTTTACCGTGATGATCACTGCTGCAATCAGTAAAACAAGCAGGATCACCACAATACATCCAATTTTTATCACATTAAAATCTGGCATTTTTCCCTCCTGCATATTTTTTTCAGGAATTCACATCCTGTACTATAAGATATGCAGGGAAAAATGGTTTGGCATCAGAATCAGCGCCTATACATACTTCTTTAAAGTAGCACGCACTGCGCCCGCCCCGGCAATCAGTTCTTTAAAATACTGCACCGTCAGTCCGGCAAGACCGGCCTCATAAAGATCCACGCCAAAGATTGCTCTGTTTGTCAGCAATGGCCGGATCATTTCTTCCACATCTGTATCACCAAATTTGATACCGGCAACGACCGGGCAGACCGTCTCAAGCAGTGGGTCCGGGCTTAACTCAAATTTTTCGCCATTATCATCAACTGCCATGAGATACCGAAGCCATCCCGCAAATACCAGTGGAATGAGTTTTAAGTTTTTGATATCCTTATCTTTTGATGCAAGATAATTTTTCACAGTTTCTCCAAAGCGGATCGCAAGTTTCTGTGAAGTATCTGTGGCAATACGCTGTGGTGTATCCGGCATAAACGGATTTGGTATGCGGACATTTAACACGGTATCAATAAACTCTTTCGGATCAAGGATACCCGGATCCACAACGACCGGAAGTCCCTCGGTATATCCGATTCTCTCCACCATTTTCCGAAGCTCTGCATCTTTCATTTCATCGGAGATCTTTGTGTAGCCAAGCAGACAGCCAAACACTGCAAGAGCCGTGTGAAGCGGATTCAAGCAGGTGCAGACTTTCATTTTTTCCACCTTGTCAACGGTTGCGCGGTCGGTAAACATGATGCCGCCCTTTTCCAGCTCTGGGCGTCCGTTCGGGAACCAGTCCTCGATCACTAAATATTCACATTCCTCTGCATTCACAAATGGAGCTACATAGGTGTTTTTGGATGTAACGACCGGATCAAGCCCATCGATCTCATCTTTCTTTAAGATCTCTTCCACGGAAGCATCCGGTCTCGGCGTGATCTTATCGATCATAGACCATGGGAACGAAACCTTTTCCCTGTCATTGATATAGTTTACAAAATCTTTCTCTGCAAGACCGTTTTCTGCCCATTCTTCGGCAAATGTATGGATTGCCGCATATAATTTATCCCCGTTATGGGAGCAGTTATCCATGGATACCATGGCGATCGGAAGCTGTCCGTTTTTAAAACGTGTGTATAAAAGAGATGCAACTTTTCCGATATAGCTTGCAGGTTTCTCCGGGCCGGCTGCAAAATCGGCAGCGACTGCCGGAAGCAGTTCTCCCTTTCCGTTTACCAGACTGTATCCCTTTTCTGTGATGGTAAAGGATACCATCTGCAAGGACTGTTTGCAGAAAATCTCTTTTAATCTGCCATACTCGCCCTCGTTTTCCGAATCGAGGATACAGGACTCCACAACAGAACCGACAACTGTTTTTTCGACGCTTCCATCTGCCTTTAATGTGACAAGAATGGAATAATCATCATGCGGACGGTTCATTTTTTCAATGATCTCATAATCAAAACCTTCCGCTACGATCAGGCCTGTTTCCATTTCCCCTCTGTTTAAGATATTCTGCATTACATTTGCCTGAAATGCACGGAAAATATTTCCTGCACCAAAGTGAATCCAGCACGGATTTTCTCTGGTTGCCTCTGTTACTGCTGCACGGTCAAACTGCGGAAGCTGATATCCCTTTGCTTCCCACTGTGCCCTGTCTTTTAAACCAAGTGTACTTAATTCCATAGCTTTTCCTTTCTCCATTGTTCAACGTTTTTTGATATGTTTATTATAAATGAATCCCCTTAAGACATCCAATAGAGTTGCTTGTTGTTCACATTGCAAAAATTGCGATTCTGTGGTAAATTTTTTATATCAGATCGTCACTTTTTCCTTATATTTGAAATATTTCAGAGGATTTTACCATGCGCAGACAGTTACAGTCTCCTTTTAATGAACGACAGTATATGCTGTCCAAAGATTTTGAAATTTACTATTATAATGACAACCACTTTTATGGCGTGACAGATCACACCCACGATTACTATGAATTCTATTTTTTTCTGGAGGGAAATGTAACGATCTCCATTGAAAAGGAACATCATCATCTGAAACCGGGGGATATGGTCTTCATTCCCCCTGGTATTCACCACCATGTGTCCAGTGTGGGGGAAACACTTCCCTATCAGCGTTTTGTTTTCTGGATCAGTCAGGATTACTGTCAGAAACTGAAAGAATTGTCCAAAGACTATGTTTATCTGATCGAACATGCACAGAATACCCATCATTTTATTTATCACTATGATGTCGTGGCTTTCAATGCGCTTTCCGCAAAGATTTTCCGGCTGATCGAGGAGATCCATGCGGACCGTTTTGGAAAAGCTGCCAAGATCGAGCTCTGCGTGAACGATCTGATGCTCCACATCAACCGGGCTGTCTATGAGGCAGAACATCCTGCAGCCCGCAAAGATGCCTCTGGTCTGTATGACGGCATCCTGCAATACATTGAGTCCCATCTGGATGAGGATCTCTCCTTAGACAGCCTCTCCAAAGCTTTTTTTGTGAGCAAATACCATATTTCCCATATTTTTAAGGATAACTTCGGGATCTCCATCCATCAGTATATTACCAAAAAAAGGCTGTCCATGTGCAGGGATGCCATTCTCAGCAATGAAAATATCACAAAAATCTACCTGATGTACGGATTCAAAGATTACACCAGTTTTTTTCGTGCATTCAAAAAAGAGTATGGCATCTCACCCAAAGAATATAAGGAACTTTATGCGCAGAAACCGCAGTAGAATCTACCGCTCTGTTTTAGTGTTAGAGGGAACCCATGGGCATTTTTTTGCAACTTCGCTGTTATAATGCTCCAATTCCCTCATCTGTGCTACGATATGGTTCATATCCATGCGCTCCACCAATTTTTCAATGATTTCCACACCCTCTTTTGCAAGTGTTTCCCTCGCTGCTTCATCTGCAATGACCGGTGTACTCATGTGGTCTTTTTTCTCGCCAAAATAATAACCGATCGCAGCACTCTGATATGCCAGTCCGAAAATATCCTCAAATCCGGCACAGGACTGCGGCTCGTTATGCGCATACTCCGTTGTGAGCGGCACGTCACTTAATCGGTTCATTTTCTGATAAGCTCCCACTGTAATTGCGTGGAAACTGTCCATTGATGTAAAAATATCCCTTGCATTTTTCATCATCTGCATGGTGAGGTCCATATATAAAATCGGCACTCCGGTCTCATCAAAGAAATCCCGCACCATCGGACTGCATGTCATATGTGCCGGACCGTGAAAACTGATGTAGATCTGGCGTTTGAATCCCTGGCGCAACAGGCTGTTTGCCACCGCCATCAAATAGTCGATTCCTTCCCGCACACTCACCTGGACGGTTCCCCTGCCGCTTGCCGTTGCGCCTGCGTAAAAATACGGAAGTCCTGTCAATACCAGCCCGTCACACGCCTCTGCCATCTCCAGTGCAAATGCCTCACTGATGGTGGTTTCTGAATCCAGTGGAAATCCCCCGTGCATCTCTACCGTTCCGACCGGTACAATGATAATGTCATTTCTGGAAAGATATTCTTCCACCTCATCATTTAACATTCTAGGTAATATTCTTGTTCTCATATGTTTCCTCCTGTTTTTGAGGGATGTGGTATGTTTTCGGCTATCCCTCTTTTTTCTTATAAGTGAAATAATTTTTCTGCATTTGTACGGCAGATTTTTTCATAGGCACTCCGGCTGAGTCTTCCTGCGTGTTCCTGCTCATCCAGCCAGTTTCCAAGCGGAAATGTCATTTCACAATTTGCCATATCTGTTCCAAACAGCAACCGGTCCTGATATTTTTCCAGAAAAGCCAGCCCAAATTCTTCGTCACGCATGATTGCACATCCGCCACTGTTTGCGGACAGATCTCCATATAAATTTTCATAGGTTTCAAACAGATATGGCAGTCTGCCGCCGGGACATACAGCTCCCTCTCCCCATTTCATCCGTTCCTTTGGGGTCGCCGGTGCATCTTTTGAAATTTCATGCCAGAATGGCTGACTGTGCCCGATGAACTTTAATCCTTTATAACGCTTTAAATTTTCCTCCAGCAGCGGGAGCCCCGGCCCGTCCACAACCCCATACTGAAAGCCCTCTTTCGGACTCATGTGAAAAAGAACAGGTAATTTTAATTCTTCTGCCACCTCAAATACACTCTGTAAAAATGGAGCATCCAGCCTCTGGTTTACCATCAGTTCCCCGATTCCGACCGCACCGCTCTCTTTACAGGCTAAGATCCGTTTATACACATCTGTCTGGTTTTTTGCATCCACATTGCACATCCAGTGGAACTTCTTGGGGAACTGTTCACAGATGCGTTTACACTCCTCATTTGCTGCAACCAGGATCTGCTCATTTTCCTGTTCGCCGGAAGATAACACGATTCCCTGTTCAATTCCAAGTTCCTCTAAGTGCGGCAGCATCTGTGCCGCACTGGAAAGGAACATGGTATCTGTTTTCGGATACTGCTGTAATGTCAGATGAAGATGAATATCAATTTTTTTCAATCTAATCTCCTCTTTACTATTCACGTCTTTGTTTTAATTCCGCATACATTTCTTTGGTCTGTTCCTTATCCAGATTAAAGATTGCGCCGATACCAATGAGTTCCAGCACACAGGTCAGCACCGGGATCAATGCCACTAACATGTAGATATTGTTTATGGTTGCATCTGACTGCACCACATTATTTCCAGAAATATATCCGATCGCCTGGAGTCCGAAGGAAACACCTGCGGAAGCAATGGTGGAACCGATTTTACGGCTGAACGTATAAAGGGAATACATCGAGCCATCACTTCTCTCATGGAACTTCCACTCACTGTAATCCAGACAGTCTGTGACAAGCGCCCAGATCAGCATGGTAAATACGGTCTGTCCGATCATTGCCAGTACATTCAGTACCGAATAAACATAAACGTTTGGTATTTTTACGGCAAAAATGATTACACTGAGCACGGTACTGCTGATTACGCCAAACATCAATGTCGTTTTCTTTCCAAACTTTGCAACCAGTTTTGGCACAAGCGGGAAACAGATGATAATGATCGGCACACTTGCAAGACTAAGCAGAGTCATTGCAGAGGTATTTCCATAGTACTCTTTGAATACATAACTTCTAATCTGGTTTGAACCGGTGATATAGAGCATACTTCCAATGGTTGCAACCATGACACCGATCAGTGGCCTATTTTTTACGACTGCTTTCAACACATTTCCATAATTGAACTTTTCTGTATTCTGTTTCTTTTCCTCACGCACACGCTCTGTCGTTAAATGTAACAGCAGGCAGTAGCAGACCACACTTAAAATTCCAAAAATAACTGCCAGAAGTGTAAATCTTTCCGGGATAATGTTGCTTTCGCTGTCAAAACAGACTACCGGCACAAAGGATAACGCTGCAATTCCCACAAATGTTCCGCCAAGACTTCTTGCCCTTGAGAGTTTACTCCGGTCAATCGGATCTGTGCTGACCACACTTGCCATCGCACCAAACGGCATGGAAGTTCCGGTATAGCTCATTCCATATAAGACATACACAAAAGCGACCCACGCATGAAGTGCAACACCTTCAAACGGCACTTTGGAAAAACAAAGCACACCTGACAACGCTAGCGGTATCATAAAAATTTTAATCCACGGTTTGAATTTATCTCCTGATTTTCCAAGCATCCAACGGTCCGGAAAAGAACCCATGATCGGGTCATTTACTGCATCCCAGAGTCTCGCTGCAAGGAACAGGGAACCCATCCACGCCGGACTGATTCCCAG
>OBZV01001025.1_pt1 | contig 11646 bp, 4 predicted proteins | sample 1501581 | NCBI WGS metagenome assembly OBZV01 (sample SAMEA2580257, study PRJEB22360) | human gut metagenome | biome: human gut; feature: human-associated habitat; material: faeces | place: Denmark | collected 2008/2010
GCGCCTTCTCTGCGCCTGCCGGGCAAAAGCACAGGAGGCGGCGGGCGCCCACGTAGACGTTGGCGTAGTGGCCGCGGGTAAGATCGTCAATCTTGACGGTGTATGTATTGGTAGAGGCGTGGATGAACTGCCCGCCGCCGATATAGATGCCCACATGAGAGGCGGCCTTGCTGGTGTTGTACTTGAAGAACACCAGGTCGCCGGGCTGCAGCTCACTCTTGGAAACAGAGGTGCCATTGGAGAGCTGAGTGGAGGCGGTGCGGTTCAGGGTGTAGCCGAAGTGGCGGTACACATAGCTGGTGTAGCCGGAGCAGTCAAAGCTGCTGGGGCCGTTGCCGCCGTAAACATAGGGGCAGCCGAGATACTGCTTGGCGTAGTCCACCACCTGCTGGCCCAGGCTGCTGCTGGAGGCGGTGGCTACGGCGGTGGCGCCGTCGCCGCGGGAACCGGCGGAGTCCTTGCAGGTGACCATGTAATCGCTGCTGACATAGCCGGTGACGCCATTGGTAGAGATCTTGTACCAGCCGTTGTCGATACCCACGATGTTGACCACCGCGCCGTTGTTGAGGGAGGTGACCTTACCGTAGCTGGTGCCGGGGCCGCTGCGCACATTCAGGGGAGAACCCTGGGACTGAACCAGGCCGTAACCGATGGTGACATCCGCCTTGGCGGACACGTTCAGGTACTCGCCGGACATATAGCCCTCCACGGACTTGTAGTCCACCTTGTACCAGCCGTTGCCCGCGTCCTCCAGAACCACCACGGTGTCGCCCTTGGAGGCGGTACCCAGTACGGTGGCGGAGGTGCTGGCCTCGTCGCGGAGGCGGAGTGCGTCGGTGTTGACGGTGCCCACGCCGACGCTGGCGGCGGAGGCGCTCACCACGCAGACGGTGGAGAGGACGGCGGTTACAAGCGCGGTGCGCAGGAGCTTGGCAGGCTGTATCATGGGTCGATTCCTCCAGTTTCAAAGTAATACCCGCCCGGAGGGCGGGGCTTTGGCTTCTCGGGTGTAAGGCGGGATTACGGGTTGGCGAGCGCGCGCTCCAGCCAGACGGACGCCACGTCCATGGCGGCGTAGAGGCTGTCTTTCTCAGTTTTCTTAACCACCCGGTCCCGGCTCTTCAGATCCGGGTCGGTGAGCTGAAGCTGAACGGAAACCTTGGTCGCCACGTCCAGATCCTGATCCTTCTTCTGGGAGAGAATCTGGAGCATGATGATATATTTCTGGGCCATGCTGCCGTAGTAGATCAGGCTGTCCTTCCGGCGGAGGGGGTGGCCCTTGTAGGTCAGGGGAATATTCTGAGCTGCCATTTTGACCTCCTTTGAGAATTGTAACTATTCTTAAAAACTGTAACCAAATTGTAACACATTGTTTCCAGCTCGTCAACTGCTTTCCTGCTGATTTCACAGGAAATTTGTACCGGCATGCCAGATGGTAGGGGACAGGCTGTTACTCTCTGGATTTTTGAGGGAAGGCGAGTCGGCGGGCGAGGGAGAGGACCGCAAAGGCCAGGCCGGCCAGCATGAGCAGGGCCTCGCACAGCATGGGGAACAGGCGGCCATCCAGGGAGACCGCCAGGGTAAATTTCCCCCGCAGGACCACCACATAGGCGCCCAGGGAGGCCAGCTCCACCAGCAGGGCGCAGGGGGCGGAGCGGGGGAACGCGCAGGTCCAGGCCAGAGCCAGCACGTCGGCCAGGAAGAAGTAGCGCTCATGCATGTGGGGCAGCAGGAAGGGCACGCCGATGGCCAGGACAACCGCGGCGGCCAGAAGAGCCCGGTCGTCCGCCTGGCGGCGGAAAACCAGCAGGGCGGCCAGCACGGCCGCAGCGAGGGCGAAGGCGGCCAGGATGCCCAGGCGGGCGGCGAGGGCAGTGTTCACCTCCGCGCCGTGGGGAATCAGGGCGTACATATTGGGGGCATTCAGGTTCAGATAGCCGGAGTACTCGGCGGCCTGCCCAAAATAGACCCCCAGGATGTCCCCCAGGGGCTTGCCCAGCAGCAGCGCGGGCACACAGGTGGCGGCATAGGCCGCCGGAAACCACAACAGCTCCCGGAAGCGCACCCGCCGGAGCAGCCACAGCCCGCCCCACAGGGGGAGCACAAAGACGGTCTGTAGTTTAAAGGAGAAGGCGATCCCCAGCAGGAGCAAAGAGCTTCGGTTTCGCCCCTCCAGCGCGCAGGCCAGGGCGTGGAGGGTGAGGGCGCCGTACAGGGCGTCGCACTGCCCCCAGAACGCGCCGTTGAGTATCACCGTAGGCAGCAGCAGAAGCAGGCAGAAGCAGAGCAGGGGGCGGTTCGGGCTCTCCGGCGCGAAATGCCGCACCAGCCGGAAGCCGCCCCAGGCCAGCACCACGTCAAACAGAATGGAGAAGAGCTTGATGAGGTACAGGTCGGGTATGGGCAGATAGGAGATGGCGGCAAGAAAATAGAGGTAGGGCGCGTTATAGTTGCCGATCGGCAGCTTCACGGCCGCGAAGCCGCCCCCATCCCGGAAGGCCGCGGCCCATTGGGAGAGGAACATCTGGTAATCGGCGGACTGGTAGTCTAGCAGCAGGGCCCGGAGGAAGAAGGCCAGCCCAATGGGCAGCAGGGCGTCCAGCAGCCGGGGACGGTCCAGGCCCTCCCGGCGGAGCAGCCGCAGCGCCAGGGCGGCCAGGGCCAGCAGGAGCAGAAAGACGGCCAGATGAGCGGGCGCTCCGCCCAGGGCAAGGGAGCCGGCGGGAAACAGGCTCAGGCCCAGCAGGGCCAGTCCCGCTGCGGCCCAGGAGAGGGAAAAGACGTTCATAGGCACCTCCTGTCGAAAAAAGGCCCGGGGCAATGGGGTGCCCCGGGCCTTTCACAGTGGGATCAGACTTCAGCGGACTCGGAGAGGACCGCCGCCTCGGCGGGGGCCTCTTCCCCCGGAACCGCCTCCTCGCCGCTCTGGGCGGTGCCCTCGTCGTCCACCTTGTCGTACTTGCGGTAGACGGACAGGCCGGAGCCGGCGGGAATCAGCTTGCCGATGATGACGTTCTCCTTCAGGCCCAGCAGGTGGTCCACCTTGCCCTGAATAGCGGCCTCGGTGAGCACCTTGGTGGTCTCCTGGAAGGAGGCGGCGGACAGGAAGGAGTCGGTGGCCAGAGAGGCCTTGGTGATGCCCATCAGCAGGCGGGTGCAGGTGGGCAGCTTGAGCTCGAGGCCGTCGTTGGTCTCGCCGGCGTCGATGCGCTTCTGCACGGCCTCCTTGGCATCCTCAAAGCGGATGAGATCGACGGTGGAACCGCTGAGCAGATCGGAATCGCCCGCGTCCTCCACCCGCACCTTGCGCATCATCTGGCGGCAGATGACCTCGATGTGCTTGTCGTTGATGTCAACGCCCTGCTGGCGGTAGGGCTTCTGAACCTCCTGGATGAGGTAGTCGTACACGGCGTGGACACCGCGCACCCGGAGGACGTCCTGGGGGTAGAGGGCACCCTCGGTGAGGGCGAAGCCCTTCTCCACAGTGTCGCCGTCCTTCACCCGCAGGCCCGCGTAGGGCAGGGCGTAGGAGACCACCTCGCCGTCGTTGGCGGTGATGGTGACGTTGCAGATGGCGTTGCGCTTGGCCTCCTCCAGAGTGACCCGGCCGCTGATCTCGGCCAACTGGGCCATCTTCTTGGGCTTGCGGGACTCGAACAGCTCCTCAACACGGGGAAGACCCTGGGTGATGTCGCCGCCGGCGACGCCGCCGGTGTGGAAGGTACGCATGGTGAGCTGGGTGCCCGGCTCGCCGATGGACTGGGCGGCGATGATGCCCACGGCCTCGCCCTCACCCACGGGCTCGCCGATGGCCAGGTTGATGCCATAGCACTTGGAACAAACGCCACTGCGGGCGCGGCAGGTGAGCACGCTGCGGATCTTCACGGAGTGGATGCCGTGGTCCTCCAGCAGCTTGGCGTGGTCGGCGGTCATCATGGTGTGGTGATCAATGAGCACCTCGCCGGTCTGGGGATCGCAGATATCCTCCACCGGATAACGGCCCTTGAGCCGCTCGCCGAAGGTCTCAATGACCTGGCCGTTCTCCACGATCTCGCTGACGGTGATGCCGTCGTCGGTGCCGCAGTCGTGCTCGCGGATGATGACCTCCTGGGACACGTCCACCAGACGGCGGGTCAGGTAACCCGAGTCGGCGGTACGCAGGGCCGTGTCGGCCATGCCCTTTCGGGCGCCTCTGGAGGAGATGAAGTACTCCAGCACGGACAGGCCCTCACGGAAGTTGGACTTGATGGGGATCTCGATGGTGCGGCCGGAGGTGTCGGCCATCAGGCCGCGCATGCCGGCCAACTGGCGGATCTGGGCGGAGGAACCACGGGCGCCGGAGTCCGCCATCATCCAGATGGGGTTGTAGCGGTCCAGGCCGGCCATCAGGGCGTCGGTCACGTCCTTGGTGGTCTTTTCCCAGGCTTCGACCACCAGGCGGTAACGCTCCTCATTGGTGAGGAAGCCGCGCTTGTACTGCCGCTCGATCTTGACGATCTCCTTCTCGGTATCGGCGATCAGGCCGTACTTCTTCTCGGGGATGGTCATGTCGTAGATGGAGACGGTGAGGGAGCCGCGGGTGGAGAACTTGTAGCCCCGGTTCTTGATGGTATCCAGCACATGGGCGGACACGGTGAAGCCGTGCTTGACGATGCACTTGTCGATGATCTTGCCAAGCTGCTTCTTGCCGACGATGAAGTTGACCTCGGGGTCGAACATCTGCTCGGGATCGCTGCGGTCCACGAAGCCCAGATCCTGGGGGATGCCCTCGTTGAAGAGCAGGCGTCCCACGGTGGTGCGCACCAGCTTGTGGCGGACGACGCCGTCCACCTCCGCCTCCCGGCGGACCAGGATGGGCACGTGGAGCTCCAGCTCGCCCTCGTCGTAGGCCAGGCGGGCCTCGATGTCGTTGGAGAAGACGTGGAGTACCTCGCGGGGCAGCGCGCCGTCCTCGGTCTCGGCGCAGATGCCGGCATAGGTGGGAATATCATCCAGGGAGCCGGGGTTCTTCACCCAGACATAGGAGTCGGGGGTGATGGCGCCCGCGGCCAGGGCGGCCTTCACCGCCGCCACGTCGTCATAGGGCTCCCCGGCGGTGTGCTCGGGATACTTCTCATAGGTCAGGTAGTAGGAGCCGAGCACCATGTCCTGGGTGGGCACGGTGACGGGGCCGCCGTCCTGGGGCCGCAGCAGGTTGTTGGCCGAGAGCATGAGCACCCGGGCCTCGGTCTGGGCCTCGGCGGACAGGGGCACGTGGACAGCCATCTGGTCGCCGTCGAAGTCGGCGTTGAAGGCGGTACACACCAGGGGGTGCAGCTTGATGGCGCGGCCCTCCACGAGCACGGGCTCGAAGGCCTGAATGCCCAGGCGGTGCAGGGTGGGGGCGCGGTTGAGCATGACGGGGTGGTCCTTGATGACAAACTCCAGGGCGTCCCACACCTCGGCCTTGCCCTTGTCCACCATCTTCTTGGCGGACTTAATGTTGTTGGCCAGGCCGTCCTCCACAAGCTTTTTCATCACGAAGGGGCGGAAGAGCTCGATGGCCATCTCCTTGGGCAGGCCGCACTGGTAGATCTTCAGCTCGGGGCCGACCACGATGACGGAACGGCCGGAGTAGTCTACGCGCTTGCCCAGCAGGTTCTGGCGGAAGCGGCCCTGCTTGCCCTTGAGCATGTCGGACAGGCTCTTGAGGGCGCGGTTGTTGGCGCCGGTGACGGCGCGGCCCCGGCGGCCATTGTCGATGAGGGCGTCCACCGCCTCCTGGAGCATCCGCTTCTCGTTGCGCACGATGATGTCGGGGGCGTTGAGCTGGATCAAACGCTTCAGGCGGTTGTTGCGGTTGATCACCCTGCGGTACAGGTCGTTCAGATCGGAGGTGGCGAAGCGGCCGCCGTCCAGCTGCACCATGGGGCGCAGCTCGGGGGGGATCACCGGCAGCACGTCGATGATCATCCACTCGGGCTTGTTGCCGGAGATACGGAAGGCGTCCACCACCTCCAGGCGCTTGACAATGCGGGCCTTCTTCTGGCCGGAGGCGTCCTTCAGCTCGGCGCGGAGCTGGTTGGACAGCTCCTCCAGATCAATGTCCTGGAGCAGCTTCTTCACGGCCTCGGCGCCCATGCCGGCCTCGAAGTCGTCCTCGTACTTCTCCCGCATGTCGCGGTACTCCTTCTCGGAGAGGATCTGGTTCTTGGCCAGGGGGGAGAAGCCGGGGTCAGTGACAATATAGCTGGCGAAGTAGAGCACCTTCTCCAGAATACGGGGGCTGATGTCCAGCAGCAGGCCCATGCGGGAGGGGATGCCCTTGAAATACCAGATGTGGCTCACCGGGGCGGCCAGCTCGATGTGGCCCATGCGCTCACGGCGCACCTTGGCACGGGTGACCTCCACGCCGCAGCGGTCGCAGATCTTGCCCTTGTAGCGGATCTTTTTGTACTTGCCGCAGTGGCACTCCCAGTCCTTGGTGGGGCCAAAGATCCGCTCGCAGAACAGACCGTCCCGCTCCGGCTTGAGGGTGCGGTAGTTGATGGTCTCCGGCTTCTTGACCTCGCCGTAGGACCACTCGCGGATCTGCTCCGGGGAGGCGATGCCGATCTGGATGGCGTCGAATTCAGCGTAACTCATATCTTTGCTCGTCCTCCCTTAATTAGTCCATATCCTCATCGGAATAGTCATCCGAGAAGTCGTCGCTGTCGTCCAGCTCCTCTGCGTCCGCGGCGGCCAGGTCGTCGTCGTCGCTGCCCTCCTTGAGGGTGTAGCCCGCGGCGGCGAAGTCGGACTCCCCGCCGGCGTCGTAGCCGTAGTAGTCGTCGTCCTCGTCGCGGAACTTGCCGGGCTGGTAGTTGTCCTCGTCGTCGTCCTTCAGCTCGATCTCCGCGCCCTGGTCGTCCAGCACCTTGATGTCCAGGCACAGAGACTGCAGCTCCTTGACCAGGACCTTGAAGGACTCGGGCACGCCGGGCTTGGGCACGTTGTGGCCCTTGACGATGGACTCGTAGGTGCGCACGCGGCCGGTGACATCGTCGGACTTGACGGTGAGGATCTCCTGCAGGGTGTAGGCCGCGCCGTAGGCCTCCAGGGCCCACACCTCCATCTCGCCGAAGCGCTGGCCGCCAAACTGGGCCTTGCCGCCCAGGGGCTGCTGGGTGACCAGGGAGTAGGGGCCGGTGGAGCGGGCGTGGATCTTGTCGTCCACCAGGTGGTGGAGCTTGAGGAAGTAGACGTAGCCCACGGTGACGGGGTTGTCAAACCGCTCGCCGGTGCGGCCGTCGTACAGCCAGCTCTTGCCGTCGGGGCGCAGGCCGGCCATCTTCAGGGTCTCGGCGATGTCCTTCTCGTCGGCGCCGTTGAAGACGGGGGTGGCCACCTTCCAGCCCAGGGTCTTGGCCGCGTAGCCCAGGTGGACCTCCAGCACCTGGCCGATGTTCATACGGGAGGGCACGCCCAGGGGGTTCAGCACGATGTCCAGGGGGGTGCCGTCGGGCAGGAAGGGCATATCCTCCTGGGGCAGGATGCGGGACACGACGCCCTTGTTGCCGTGGCGGCCGGCCATCTTGTCGCCCACGGGGGTCTTGCGCTTCTGGGCGATGTAGACGCGCACCACCATGTTCACGCCGGGGGAGAGCTCGTCGCCCGCCTCGCGGGTGAACACCTTCACGTCCACGATGATGCCGCTCTCGCCGTGGGGCACCTTCAGGGAGGTGTCGCGCACCTCGCGGGCCTTCTCTCCGAAGATGGCGCGGAGCAGCCGCTCCTCAGCGGTGAGGTCGGTCTCGCCCTTGGGGGTGACCTTGCCAACCAGAATGTCGCCGGCGCGCACCTCGGCGCCTACGCGGATGATGCCCCGCTCGTCCAGATCCTTCAGGGCGTCCTCGCCCACGTTGGGGATGTCACGGGTGATCTCCTCGGGGCCCAGCTTGGTGTCGCGGCTCTCGGTCTCGTACTCCTCGATGTGGATGGAGGTGAACACATCCTCCTTCACCATGCGCTCGTTGAGCAGGATGGCGTCCTCGTAGTTGTAGCCCTCCCAGGTCATGAAGCCCATGAGGATGTTCTTGCCCAGGGCGATCTCGCCGTTGTTGGTGGAGGGGCCGTCCACAATGACCTCGCCCTTCTCCACCCGCTGGCCGGCGTCCACGATGGGACGCTGGTTGATGCAGGTGCCGTGGTTGGAGCGCAGGTACTTGGTGAGCCGGTAGTCCTCCACGCGGCCGTCGTCGTAGCGGACGGAGACGGAGTCGGCGGCCACCCTGGTGACCACGCCGTCGTCCTCGGCCAGGATGGCCACCTCGGAGTCGATGCAGTTCTTGTGCTCCTGGCCGGTGGCCACGATGGGAGCCTGGGTGGTCAGCAGGGGCACGGCCTGACGCTGCATGTTGGCGCCCATCAGGGCGCGGTTGGCGTCGTCGTTCTCCAGGAAGGGGATCTGGGCGGTGGCGATGGAGAACATCATCTTGGGGGAGATGTCCATATAGTCCACCTGGTCCCGGTCCACGTCGATGATCTCGTTGCGGTGGCGGCAGGTGATACGGTCGTGCACCAGGCAGCCGTTCTCGTCCAGCGGCTCGGTGGCCTGGGCGATGGTGTACTGGTCCTCCACGTCGGCGGTCATATAGTCCACCTGGTCGGTGACGTGGCCGGTGGCTTTATCCACCTTGCGGTAGGGGGCCTCGATGAAGCCGTAGCGGTTGATGCGGGCATAGGAGGCCAGATAGGAGATCAGGCCGATGTTGGGACCTTCGGGAGTCTCGATGGGGCAGAGGCGGCCGTAGTGGGAGTAGTGGACGTCGCGCACGTCGAAGGAGGCGCGGTCACGGGACAGGCCGCCGGGGCCCAGGGCGGACATACGGCGCTTGTGGGTCAGCTCGGCCAGGGGGTTGGTCTGGTCCATGAACTGGCTCAGGGGGGAGGAGCCGAAGAACTCCTTAATGGCGGCGGTGACGGGGCGGATGTTGATGAGGCTCTGGGGGGTGACGATGTCCAGATCCTGGATGGTCATGCGCTCCCGGATCACCCGCTCCATGCGGGAGAAGCCGATGCGGAACTGGTTCTGGAGCAGCTCGCCCACGCAGCGCAGGCGGCGGTTGCCCAGGTGGTCGATGTCGTCGGCGGAGCCCACCCCGTGGGCCAGGCAGTTGAGGTAGTTGATGGACGCCATGATGTCGTCCACGATGATGTGCTTGGGAATGAGGTCGTCGATGCGCTCCTTCACGGCCTCCTTGAGCTCCTCGCCGGTGTAATTCTGGAGCAGCTCCTGGAGCACGGTGAAGCGTACCTTCTCACTGACGCCGCACTCCTCCGGATCAAAGTCCACGAACTTGGACATATCCACCATGTGATTGGAGAATACTTTGATCTGCACGCCGTCGAGCTCCAGTACAACCTCGTTGACGCCCTTGTCGTCCAGCTCGTGGGCCCGCTCACGGGTGAGCACCTCGCCGGGCTCGGCGATGATCTCGCCGGTCATGGGGTCGGCCACGGGGGCGGCCAGGGTCTGATTCACCAGGCGGGTCCAGATCGACAGCTTCTTGTTGAACTTGTAGCGGCCCACGGCGGACAGGTCGTAGCGCCGGGGGTCGAAGAACAGGGCGTTGAGCAGGCTCTCGGCGGAGTCCACCGTGGGGGGCTCGCCGGGGCGCAGCTTGCGGTAGATCTCCAGCAGCGCGTCCTCATAGGTTTTGCAGGCGTCCTTCTCCAGGGTGGCAACGATGCGGGGATCCTCACCGAACAGCTCGAGGATCTCGGGGTCGGTCTTGGGGCCCACCGCACGGATCAGGCAGGTGATGGGCAGCTTGCGGTTCTTGTCGATGCGCACGTAGAAGGCGTCGTTCAGGTCGGTCTCATACTCCAGCCAGGCGCCCCGGTAGGGGATGACGGTGGTGGCGTAGGTGATGCCGCCGGCCTTGTCCTCGGTGTGGGAGTAATAGATGCCGGGGGAGCGGACGATCTGGGAGACGATGACGCGCTCGGCGCCGTTGATGACGAAGGTGCCGGCCTTGGTCATCAGGGGGAAGTCGCCCATGAAGATCTCCTGCTCCTTGATCTCCTCGGTCTCCTTGTTGCGCAGGCGCACCCGCACCTTGATGGGCGCGGCGTACGTGGCGTCCCGGGCCTTGCACTCCTCCACGCTGTACTTGGGGGGCTCATCCATGGAGTAGTCGATGAAGGAGAGCTCCAGGTTGCCCGCGTAGTCGGTGATCGAGGCCACATCCTTGAAGACCTCCCGCAGTCCCGTGTCCAGGAACCACTGATAGGAGTTCTTCTGCACCTCCAGGAGGTTGGGCATGTCCAGGATTTCTTCATGGCGGGCAAAGCTCTTGCGGAGGGTCTTGCCGTAGTAGACGTCCTTGACCATCGTAGAAAAAACACCTCGTTTTCTTTGTTTGGGGAGCGTTGGGCGGCAGCGCTCTCCGGTTTCCATCGGCTGTCTTCCGTCAAACCCGACAAAGCGCGGCGGGGAAGAAGGAAGTACACGCTCGGCTGTGTGGACAAAAAAGAAACAAATCCTCTTGCGCTTTCCCGCCCCGCATGCTAAACTGTGTCCAAGCTGGGAAAAAATCGGGAAAACTGGGTTGGAAGATAAGAGCATTTCAGTATACCATGAAAAGGGAACAAAAGTCAATTGTTTTATCCGTCGAATCTGGAGAAATCCAGATTTTTTTTATATTCTCATGAACAGAAGGGGAGAGCAGGCATGCTGGAGCGGTTTCTGGATCAGATTGGCGAGGTACTCCGCCTCTGCGAGGATACGGACGGAATTCTGGTGGTCAACCGGGAGGGGATCATCGAATACCACCGGATTCCGCTGAACAGCTACTGGTGCTCCCAGGACACGGTGGGGCGGCACATTCTGGAGCTCTATCCGGAGCTGGACGGGGAGAGCAGCACCATCCTTACCGCCCTGCGGACGGGCCGGGCCAGCTACAACGTTCTCCAGGACATCAACAACCACCGGGGGGAGCGGGTGCTGCTGGAGTCCACCACCATCCCCATCGTGGTGGACGGCCGGGTGGAGTGCGTGGTGGACTCGTCCAAGTACCACACCATTGACCAGCGGGTGATCCGTGGCGGGGAGGGCGGCGGCCTGTCCACCCTGGACCGGATGCTCACGGAAGACCCGGCCATGTTGGCCCTCAAGAGCCGCATCCGGGACGTGGCCGGGCTGGACTCGTCGGTGCTCATCTATGGTGAGACGGGAACGGGCAAGGAGCTGGTGGCCGAGTCGCTCCACAGCGAGGGCGGCCGGGCGGGACCTTTTGTCTCCCAAAACTGTGCGGCCATCCCGGCCACCCTGCTGGAGAGCCTGTTTTTTGGCACGGAAAAGGGAAGCTACACCGGCGCCCTCACCCGCAAGGGGCTGCTGGAGGAGGCGGACGGCGGCACCCTGTTCCTGGACGAGATCAACTCCATGGACCCGGCCCTCCAGGCCAAGCTGCTCAAGGTGCTGGAGGAGAAGAAAGTGCGCCGTCTGGGGGGTAGCCGGGACATCCCCTTCGACGTGCGGATCGTGGCGGCGGTAAACGAGAAGCCTCAGAAGCTCATCCGGGAGGGGCGCCTGCGGGAGGATCTGTACTACCGCCTGGGGGTGATTCGCCTGACGCTCCCGCCCCTGCGGGAGCGGCTGTGCGACATCGGCCCGCTTGCGGA
>OBZV01001026.1_pt1 | contig 11628 bp, 4 predicted proteins | sample 1501581 | NCBI WGS metagenome assembly OBZV01 (sample SAMEA2580257, study PRJEB22360) | human gut metagenome | biome: human gut; feature: human-associated habitat; material: faeces | place: Denmark | collected 2008/2010
CCCAAATGGCCAGGTAGCGGTAGGGGTAGCCCTGGGTGTTAGTGCCGCACTCCGCTCCACTAGTGACGGTGAAGCCATTTTCCGTCAAGCATAGGGCCGTATTGGACGAGTGGGACAGGCCTCCGTCACGCACCGCCAGCCCGCCGTACATGTAGTAGTCTACGGACGGCCGCTTACCAAAGCTGATCTCCAGCAATACCACCAATGGATGAAAACCCAGCCGTATCTCCCGTATGGCCGCGCCGTCACCAGTATAGGAGCCGGCCACTGCGGAGCACTTTTCCCCTGCCAGGGCCCTGACCTGCGCTAACGACTGGTCGATTTTCTGAAAATCCGAATTGAAATCCGTCCGCAGAAACGCATCTCTGGGCTCCCACTGGTGCAGTTGATAGTTTGACGTGTATGTTGCCATAAAACATCCCTCCCAATGGCAGGGGGCCGATTGCTTTTGCAATACCCGCAAACGCGGGGCGGCGGTACTGGTTCCCATAGACGTCGACCAACAAATGTGCTATAATGACCTCATACTTTTCTTGGAGGACTGTGCCATGCACCGGGTTCTTTTTACTGCATCGACATACTCCCATATTGTAAACTTCCACCGTCCTTATTTGCAGGAGTTCAAACGCCGGGGATGGGGCGTGGATGTTGGATGCGGAGGCCGCCCAATGGAAATCCCGGAAGCGGATCGGGTCATACATATCCCGTTTGAGAAAAAGATGACCTCCTCCCAGAATGTGCGGGCTACCCGTTTGCTCCGCGGCCTTATCCGGGCGAACCGGTATGCGCTAGTCAGTTGCCATACCGCTCTGGCGTCCTTTTTTACGCGTGCGGCAATCCTGGGGCTTCGCCGACGGCCAGCTGTGGCCTGTACGGTTCATGGATACCTCTTTGGTGAGCATAGCACTCCGAAGGAGGAACTTCTGCTGGGGACGGCAGAGAGACTCACTGCCCCGGTGACCGACCTTTTGATGACAATGAACCACTGGGATACCGCTTATGCCAAAGCCCACCGTTACGGTAGACGGATCATCGAAATTCCAGGAATGGGGGTAGATCCCAGCCATCTTCCGCAGGTATCTCTCCAGGAGGCCGCTTTCTTCCGAACACAGCTTGGATTCCGCCAGGATCAATTTCTCCTTCTCTTCGGCGCGGAGTTTTCTCCACGAAAAAACCAAGCGGAGTTACTCCGGGCCCTCAGCTTTCTGCCCGAGCAGGTTGGGCTACTGTTGCCCGGCGATGGAGCCCTCCGGGATACGTGCATTCAACTGGCCAGGACATTGGGTGTAGAACAGCGGGTCGCCTTTCCAGGTCATGTGGACGATATGCCCCTGTGGTACGCTATGGCAGACTGCGTTGTGTCCCCCAGCCAGAGCGAGGGACTACCATTCCATTTGATGGAGGCGATGTATTATGGTCTCCCCATCGTCGCCAGCGATATTAAGGGCCATGCCGATTTGCTGGGCAGTAGTCATGCCGGTCTTCTCTTTTCACCTCACGGGATGGCAGAGGGGTGCGCTGCACAGGTGCAGCGCCTGCTGGCCGAGCCGGGCCTGGCCCGCCGCCTCGGCCAGGCAGGGCAAGAGGCCATCACCCCCTACACTTTGCCTCAGGTGCTACCCCAGATTATGGAGCTCTATCATCAGGTAGTTCCCCTGGATGAGCCGGAGAAGGTATATTCACTGGAACAGATCTCATAATGTAAAATTACTTATTTTGAGAGCATGTACTGGAAGCCGCATATGGTCGGCTCCAGTACATGCTCTTTTTCTACCTTTTCAACCGATTCGGCTGATAGCATCGGCCTTACGAAAATTTTTTGGGTGTAACCCCTCAAGATGGAGTTCTTTTACCAAGGGACCACATGAAAAAGACTGTCCGCAGAACCTTCCGCTCCGCAGACAGTCTTTTTCTCTTTTAGGACTCTGCCCACGCAATAAGGGCTGTTTCATCCTCTGTTAGAGTGATCGTTCCCATATTTACCGTATTCCAATCCTGAAGCATTTGAGCCAAGTGAAGTATTCCCTCCCGGTATTCCTGGGTATCCTCCTGATACGTTCGCAACATTTGAAATGCGGAATGCCAGGTTTCCGGGTTGGCCGCCACGTAGGAGACATATTTTTGGAGCATCTGCATCCCGCTCACAGGCTGTTCCATGGTGAAGTAGTAGTCCGCTAAGTAGAGGGGGATGATGTTGGAGTCTACTTGGGATAGCCGTGCGGCGTAAGTCTCCGCCTGCTGGAGGATATCCTCGTTAAAACTATCCAGAGATTGGGCGCTGTAGACGTATGAGAGCATGTAATCCGCCCACTCAAACCGATCTAGCCGGATAGCCTTCTCTAGACTGTCAAATGTAGGCGATCTATTCACAAGCGCCTGGGCGCGCATGTTGCTCCCCAAAAGAACCGCAAAGGCTGCCAGTAGAGCCGCCAATAGCACACTGAACCACTTGCTAACCACCTCACGTGTTGGGTGCAGGCGTAGGGACGCACCACAGCACAAGCTAATGAGGGACAATACCCCTAATGCAATAGGGAGGTAGGCGTGAGCTGAGAATATGACCTCTACAGAGGCGTGGCCTGCCATGAACACCAAGGCTGCCCCCAAGGCCGCTGTCATTGGATGGGACTCGTCCTTGGGGCGCCGCCAGCTTGATAACACCGCCAATCCTGATGTCACTAAAACCGCCAAAAAAAGGAGCAATCCAAGAACTCCTGTCTCTACTAAAGATTGGACATAGTGGTTATGGGCATATTTTGTCTCATAAAAGAAGGTCTGCACACTGGCAATACCATTCTCAAAGGCACCCATACCCAAGCCGACCACCGGGCTCCGTCGGAAAAGCTTCATGCCATCCTCAAAGAATACCAACCGCTGAATGGCATTCTGGTTGGCAAAGAGCCCCTGGAGGCGATTCGCTATAAAATCAGGCAGAAGCTTGTACTCCAAGGGCAACTTCCCATTGCCTCCCGTCCCCTCATATGTGACCTCCTCCAAATAGAGCGGTCCACCTGAGAGGTTAAAATAAACCACCATGCTATCCGCTGGTACAGTAAACGATGCCTCCGCTGCTGAACCTTGGTAAAGTATTGTGCTGGTGTGCATCATAGTATCCTGTCGGTTCTGGCTCTCAATGGTGACCTGTGGGTTGCCATTACTGCGAATAGAAAGTGTATAGGTTCCGGCATCAGGATAGGCCGACCGCCGCAGGGTTTCCCCCTCCTGAATCGTTGCCGGTCCAGTCAGCTGAAGTGCCAACAGGACAAATACCGCCATCAATGCAACTAAAGCGCCAATCAATAGCGGAATCATTTTCCCATGTTGTCCCAATAGCTGTCCCACATGCTGTCCTAATAGCTGATCCAGCAGACAAAGCAAACCTGAGCCAGCAACAGCGCAGAGCAATGGAATGGGCTGTATCCCCGTCCATTCGGTCAGGGATGAGTAAGAAACGAGGAAGGCCGCGATCATGGACACTATCAGCGTCTCTACCATTAATACAAGCAACTTCCCCCGACGTTCTCCCCGTTCCAAGAGCAAATATACCAAGAAGGCCAACATAATCATACCGCTGGCACCCATGCTGAAGGCTAAGATAAAGCCCATCGCGTTAAGGAACAGGCAAACCAAATGGAATCGCCGCGATCCGACTCTTTCGCTGGATACTGCTAGTCCGAGCGAAAGAATTACTCCTAGTCCAACACACCCTGCAAAGATGTTCGGGTTTCCCAATAAAGAGTTCATACGGATACCGACCTCCACTGGAATGAGGTTGGCATAGTCGTCCGAAAATAGTTCTAGAAGCCCAAGCACCGGAGTACTTAACAGGCGGGTGGAGAGCAAATCGATGCTAACAAGAGACACTAGGGCTATACCACCCTCCAGCATAGTAGCTGCACCACGCCCCAGAGATTGTCCACTGCCATTTGAGAAGGAGAGAATTAGGACAGCACCGCAGAATGAAATCAAGACTTTAAGAAATTCAGAAAGAGCAAATTTACCTGACGTAGCGTAAAGTGTGGAGATTCCATTCATCAAAACCCAGGCGAATAGTATCAAAAATGGGATTGTTATACGACTGCAAAACTGCGAGAAGCGAAAAAAGATTGCAAAAATTGCCGCCACTATCCCTGTTATAGCCACCACTTTGATCGTAGATGGCGCAGTAAAACATAGGCTTAGAAAAAATAAGAGGGCACACATTGCCCCTATCCCCAATCGCTTATAGTCAATCCGTACACTCTGTATCACAGCTACCGATTCCTGTGCAGACACCTCATCCAACTCTGGAAGGATTGGTGTGGATGTCGGTAGGGGCTTTTGCCCCTGCTTCTTATACTTTTTCGACATGACTTGCCTCCGGTACCATCATTTTCCCGCATTAGCCATCCCAAAGGTCAGGAAGCATCTGCAGATAATATTTGGTGTTATATTTTGTGTAATATTATACCACATTTTAGCGGCTAAGTCCACGCAGAAATCTATACTATTCGACGGAATTAACGTTTTCCTTTTTCATTCCATCTAAATCCCAAAGCAAGACTTCAATTGACAGAATTTGTAGTCTAGTATAAAATTATACCATCTTCTGTATATATAAGTCCCGTTCTATTCACCTTAACACCAGCCAAGACACCAACTAGAGCCCCCCAAAGATAATCACAAGACCCAATTTGGTGAACCCATTCGTAATGGTGCAACCCCAAGTACGTCCTAGTATCATTGGTTGGATCCTGGTCAACATCCTACAGGGAATGCTTCTATTAAGGCCCTATTGAGCACTGGGTAGATGGGCTAACATTAGTCCTATCCCTTACTCTAATTAAGAGTATTGCGAATCACAAGCAACTATCTTAAACAAAACATAATATAGATGAGGATAATTGCTATGAGTTATCACTATTCCCCTCAATATACCGCGCTCTATCTGCGTCGAGAGAGTTTTGCCCGCTATTCGAGCTGCAATTGGGGCTTCCGTCCGGATGGAAGCCAAGACTTTTCTCTGGCGCTCTGGTTTTGGCCGGATAACCCCAATGCGCGACTGCTGGATGGTATGGATGCACTCTCGCTGGATCTAATGGATGACCGACTGGTGTTCTGGCTCAAAGGCTACACAGACCTGATCTGTTACGCTGACCGATATCCTATCCTCCGCCATGAATGGAACCATGTAGCCATCACCTACAACAACCAAGGACAGATATTCTTCTATATCAACGGAATGCAGACCCAAGTATATTCTGTCTTTCAAAAAACACCAGCAAAGCTATGGGGAGATATCCTGTTCTGCCCTGGGATGGAGGGCTACTTAAGGGGAGTGCAGTTCTTTGACAAGCAGCTTTCCGAAGTGGAGGTAGATCAGGTTAAGCGAGGCATCGTTGGCGCGCCCACACCCATCCGCTGGTTTGACTTTGAGACTTCCGCTCCCCAGGAGCGAATTACTGGCACTCCCCTTGCGCTTGAGGAAGGGGCACAGCCTTACGCACTGGCGGACGGCCTGTTTTGTGACAATAGCGAGGGCTTTTTTCCTTTAGACGGTGATACAGTGAACCCTGCCGCACACCAGGATGCGCCTTATACAGTTCAGGCGTGGATCTCTATCTACGATGAGGAGCAAAGCTTTGCGATTCTATTTATGAATGGCCGCCACACACTAGACTGCGGCATGGTGCTTTACCTAGAAAAGGACGTGGCTGGTTACCACCTCTGTGCAGGAAGAGGGGCTCATACCCGTCAGGAGAACATCTTACGTGCCCCCCATATCATTCCTACCCGCTCTTGGCACAATGTGGCCGTCACCTATGACGGTGAAAAGATGTGCATCTATGTGGATGGACGGAAGGAAGGCGAGACGGCTGAGCTGGTTCCTTTTACCGAACATTTAGAACATGGGCAACTCCGTATCGGCACGGATGATCTACCAGGCCTGTCTGGAAACGAGGGCAGCTTCCATGGGGCCTTTGGCAACATAATTGTATTCCAGCGGGCATTATCTCCAGCGGAGCTAGAGCAGTATGCCGCTGAAGCGCCTATTTACGGAGTGGAGGGACTCATAGCGAACTATACCTTTACCCGCTACGCCTGCTGCAATCTAGTTAACGGTTATGAGGTGAGTACAGCGGGGGTAGATACCAGTAAGATCTGCCGCAACCCAATCACGGAGGACTTCGTCCAGATATTTGCCCCCAGAGAGACGGCTCCCAATGCGCTTCCGCAGCTCGGTGGGAGAACCGCGGAGAAACTGCATCAGGCACGGGCCACGGCCCTGCCCAGTGCGGGGTATGCCCTGCAAGCCGCATGGCCGGGAGGTACAATCGATGGCCGCTCTGATGCTCTCAGATCAGACCTAGAGGCATATTTGGCACGTCTCCGTACCGGGGCAGAAAAATCCCCCTTCTACTACTCTGAGCAAACAGAGAATGGTGAGTACCACTTCTACTATGTGGCAGATCAGATTTATCTGGCGGGATGCCTAAAGCTAGATAGTAGAGGTGAGTTCGCCGCCTGGTTGGTTCGTCTGCTCTCCACTTTGATTTTAGACGTGTTCTCCATTTACTGCGCAGTACCAAAGGCAGTTGCTATCCGCATCCCCCAGGCCCTTCAGGAAGGGCTTTTGAATGAGCGGGCGGTTTGGCTTTATCAAAGTGTCAAGGACACCGGACTGAAGGATCTGGTCTCTACCGTATCCAAGTTCTTGCTCAGCGGTGGACTGTTGATACATATTTTGGAACAAATCCAGAGGGAAGGCCTTTGGCTAGTAGGGGCTAACTTGGCAACTATGGTAGCCTCATTCCTGATTAAAGCAGGCACTGCTTGGGGATGGATCACGGTAGTGGTTCGGGTGGCGTTTTTGATCGTAGATCTGGTCAGTCTCTGGAATGACAGGCCCAAGCTTCTGGGCGCAGAGTTGCTCCAGCTTCGGTTCCAGACAGGCGGGATTTTTGCGGCGGCATCCAGCGGACCTGGCACCTCCCTTACTCCCCACTGGCAGGGCGGCCAGGAGTCAAGCACATCCTCGCCGGTAGTATGTTGTCTGCGTCAAGCCAGGGGTGCGCCAGTGCAGGTTACTGCACAGTTTGCGGTCTATACCAATGGTTCCTACCAGATCACCGCTTCTGCCAGCCCAAAGTGCCCCTTGGGCAACATCCAGGAAAAATCCGTTTGCCTCCAAGCTGGCAAGGACGGCACCTGCACTGTCAGCCTGACTTTTACCGATGGGCTTCTGGATCACGCTGGAATTGGTGATTTTACCAGCACTCTCCGTTGGACCATCAAAGGAGGTGGAGTCACAACCACCCAGGAGATAATCCTGCGTCTGTTCCTGATCTATGACTTTCCCCAGCCACCCTGGGGGGACAAGAGCGGCTTTGGTACCCCATGGGTGGATGTGTTGGCCTTTGCCTGTGGACAGGCAAAGGATGTAACAGGAGACTCAGATGCCGAGTGGCGGCGCGGATTGGTGAGGGCTGTGATCCAGGGCCTGTGGCGGCACTGCACTGGGTATATGGATGAGGCGGTCTATGTTTCTGGGGCAAATTTACATCTGACCCGTTGGCTGGTAGATATACGGAGGGGGACCCCCGCACTTCATGCACACGACTGCGCGGCATTACTGGTGGTTCTTTGTAACCTTCTGGGATGCAATCTGTCCTCTGTACTGCTATGCGGGCCGGATGGAGAAAAACTCCAGAGCCGTGAGTTGATTACTATTGGCGGAGGTATGCCAACTAAACACTTGCTGGATCTCCATGAGACAGTCATGGAATTGCGAGGGATTCTTCCCTACTATTCCGACCCCTGCTACCAGATGCCAGGGGAGGACGGGCAAATGCAGAATCCGGTCATGCGTCCCTTTCACACATCGGGCGATGTAATGGGTTTTTGTGAGATGTTCTTACAATCACCAGATCGCTGTGTCGTTCCCAGCGATCAGCGGGCCATTGGCAATGGCAGACGAACCATTTTGTAACTATTTCCCCCAAAATATATCTGTCCTTCCGCTTTGCGGATCAGATAAAGCTACAAAAGTTACGCGCTTATATCTTTTCATTATCTGTTGATATCAAATGGACGCAAGATATCCTGAATGATGATCACAGTCAGAGCCTCCCTAAATTAAAAAAATAATATTACCAAAACCAGGTAAGAAGCTGCTTATCTCTATTGTCTTGCTGGCCTTATTACTCCACGTAGCCCGCAGGATAACAAGTAGGTTTCGTGCGGTTTCCTACCGATAAAGAAACCGTAAATTTATTACACGAGGGGATGGAGTTATGGGCAAATATGAGACATTAATACAGGAAATTCTAGGTGCCATGGATGGCAATGGGGAAGTGAGACCGATGCGCCGCTTTGCTGTGCTGGATCTGAGGGAGGACTCCCATTTCCAGTGTGTTATGGAACTGTTCGGGGGCGAGGATACGGTACGCGCCGAGCTGCCATGGCTCTATCAGCGGGCCCTCAATGCCAGGCAGGGCTCCATCCCTAACGACGAGCCAACGGATAGTACAGTGGATCACGCAGTAATCTGCGACCTAAGCGCCACGGAAGATCAGTCTATTTACTCCTTTGGCCTTTCCTCACTGAAGGAGGTAGCCCAAGAGATCTACAGCACCATGACCCTTTATAATTGGGGAAAACGTGTAGGTCGCAACTTTTCCTTTGAATTCAACTGTCACAGGGCGGAGTTGGATTGCCTTTCCGCCCCTGTGCCAGAGCTTCGCGGAGGCATGCGCTCCGTGTTACACGTCACTTGGACGCCAATGGGCAGTGATGCGCTACACTCTATGGTGTTGGAGGCAGAAACGCTGGAGACGGTGGAGGATCCTGTGGATGTCGCCGTGTTCCACCACCCGGACAAGAGCAACTACTCAGCTCTGACACCAATCCCCCTTAATGTCCCTAATCCCGAAAAGGTCATCGTCCTCCCCAGTAGGAAAGGCCCCAAGCAACTCTCCTACATCAATGTCTGCTATGACCGCTCCCCCGAGAGCGGTGAGTCCGTCAACTATGCCTATGGTGCTACCCGCGTCGGCGTCCGACAGCAACGTATTTTCCTGGATATTCGGGGCGAGTTTGCCCTGAAGGAGAAGTGTCGATTCCGCTGGGTGGACAACACCGCGGTGGGCCTGGAGCTAGGCAGCGGAGGCAGTGCACTCTACCGCTCCCGCATTGATAGGGAGCAAAACTTTACAATAAGCGAGGGCAATAAGATCTTTTTCGCTTTCCCCACAGACTGGAGTGTGGACATCCCCTCCAAAAAACTGGCTGGACGGGAAATGAGCTATGTGGATGTGGCCATCGAGTTTACCTACCACGACGAACGCTCCCAGGATCCTAGTGAGCACACCGATAGGCGGGCAATTGTCAGCGCCTCTAGTGCTGTCTCCCATAATCCTTCCGCCGCATGGGCGGGCCACTTCGTCCAGTTGGATCCGGTTAAGCTGAACTGGGGCTGTGTGGAGGCAGGCACCATGGTACGATTGGCAGATGGCTCTGAGAAGCGGATCTGTGATATCAGGCTCGGTGACCAGGTCTGGACACCCGATTCGGGCCGTGCGGAAGTGGTCAACATTTGCAGTGGCGACGAGCCGGAGCTCTTTGTCCTCCGATCCGCAAACGGGCGGGAGTTGCGCCTTACCGCAGACCACCCGGTCTGCATAGAGGGTAGCGGATACAAGACTGCGGCAGATGTGACCCCTGCCGATAAATTAGTGCTGGAGGACGGTACTCCGGTGGAAATTGAGGCGCTATATCTGGTACAGGGTGGGTTCCGAGTCTACTCTCTGGAGTTGGAAGGCAGTAGTATCATGCTCTGTAATGGGTATCAGACCGGGGACTTCCACATACAGGGCCAAACTATGTGCCCAAGCACCTCTATGAAAGAGCCGGACAAGGCCCTTTTAGAGGAGGCAGAGAAGCTCAGGGGTATTCTCCAATGCCCCTCCGAAATATGAAGCTGCAAAAATTCCATCCACCTGCCGAACTGATATCTTAAACATTCAAAGGCCCCCCGCACCGATTCTGGTGCGGGGGGCCTTTAATACGAAGAAAAGGTACTCAGCGGTGTTTGGAATCAGGCCTTACGAAAGAAAAGGCAATCTCTCCTCACGGAAATTCCAAAAGAAAAGACGAGGCCCTCAAACTCCAAACGGAATACTAAGGGTCATACTTTTATTGGCGAACACCAGCGAGGTGCTGCATGTGTTGAATAAAGGTCATATTCTGGTCTGCCAAGGTAATCTGTTCCATTCTTCCATCATTGTATTGCTGGAGCATATCATAAAACATAAGCACTTGCTGGGCATACCATGCGGCATTTTCCGCTTCCTCGCCAGGGAAGAAGCCCTCATAGAGGAAGAAAATCTCCTGCCAGGCACTTGCACGAGAGGCCGCCTGGGAGATCCCCTCACGGGTGGCCGCAAAGAACTGATCCCATTGACCCAAGGTGCTGTAGAAATAAGCAGATAGGCTATAATTGATCGAGTAGATTCCCAATTCCCGAACTTGGGCGGCATATGTGGCAGCAGTCTCAGCAAACTCCGGGACTTCAGAGTCACAGGCGTTTACGGCCATGTCCAGCTTGTATTGGGCCCAATTATAGTGATCCTTGCGTGCCAGCTGCGTCATGGTGTACGGCGTTTGCTGACGGGTACCCGCCTTCACTTGGCTGTATTCCCGCTCTGCGGAGAGATTGCCGCCCAAAAACCAGGCGAATATGAGTGTAACGCCCCAAAGCAGCAGGGAGAAGATCCACGCAATTCCCTTTCCAGTCAGCTTGGCGACAGGCTGGCCATAGACGACACACAGGAGCGCCAGGACGGATAGGGCAAAGGTTTGATAGACACTGATTGACCAGACCGCCTCAGCCGCCGCGTGGAGGGACATCATGGCCAGACAGGCGGCCAGAGCGGCGAGGAGGGGGTCGCCCTCACCCTCCCGACGGCGTTTGAGCAGCGTTACTGCCGCTGCGCCGATGACAGCGAGGAAACAGAGCAGCCCAGGAATCCCCATCTCAGCCAGGAGCTGAATATAGTGATTGTGGACGTAGCGGCTTTCATAGTAGAACTGCTGGACACTGGTCATCAGTCCTTCTACGCTGCCCAGGCCATTGCCAATGACGGGACTCTTCTGCCAAATGCGCAGACCGTCCCGGAAAAATTCCGTGCGCTGGATGGCGTTTTGATTCGCCCAAAGGCCCTGAATCCGGTTTGCGGCAAAGCCGGGAAGGAAACGGTATCCCAGCTTCACCTGCTCGCCGCCTGACAGGGACACCTGATCCAGAACTGCCCCCTGCGGACTGATAAAATTCAGGTAGACCACTTTGCTGTCCTCTGGAACGGTAAACACCGCCTCGGCCAGCCCCCCCTGATAAAGCAGGGTGCTGGTGTGCATGATGGTTTGCGAATCATTCTGGCTTTCCACAGTCACCATGACCTCGCCGGACCAGTCGCCTTCCAGGCGGTACTCGCCGCCGCTGGGATAGACCGAACGGCGTAGGATCTCACCAGGCTGGAGCTGATAGGGGCCGGTTACATTGAAGGCCAGGAGGACGTAACCCACTGCCAGGAGTACAACGCCAACGGCGGCACCCAGGGCGAGGCGGGGCCGCCGGTTCAGCGCCTCGCC
>OBZV01001052.1_pt1 | contig 11396 bp, 6 predicted proteins | sample 1501581 | NCBI WGS metagenome assembly OBZV01 (sample SAMEA2580257, study PRJEB22360) | human gut metagenome | biome: human gut; feature: human-associated habitat; material: faeces | place: Denmark | collected 2008/2010
GGCCGATGTGGAAGTGCTCGTCGATCAGGCCGGCGGCATAGCCGACGATGACGGTTCCGCCGGCCTTCGCGAAGTCGGCGATACGGAGAACGTCTTCGTCGGACAGGCTGAGCACGGTGGGCAGCACGATGGTTTTGTAGCCGGTCCAGTCGTAGGCGAGCGGCACCACGTCCGCGCGCAGCCCGGCATCCAGGAAGCCGCGGTACCAGTCGCGCACGTCGTGCCAGTGGTTGAGTTTCATGCTGGGCAGGGTTTCGGAGCGTGTGGCCCATTCGGATTCCGCGCTGAACAGGATCGCCGTGCCGGCACGCTCGAGCTCAGTGCCCTGCAGCCCGGCGTCGGAGAGGGTCTTCAGCGCCTTACCGAGCTCGCATACGCCGCGGAAGACCTTGGAATCGGCACCCGCGTGGGGCAGCATGGCGGAGTGGAACGCCTCGGCGCCCGACTTGGATTGCCGCCATTGGAAAAAGCAGATGGCGTCGGCGCCCATGGCCACGTGGGCCAGGGAGTCGCGCATGAGTTCGCCGGCCCGTTTGCGTGTGTTCAGCGGCTTCCACTGCACGGCTGAGGTGGAGTGCTCCATCACGTACCACGGCTTGCCCAGCGCGAGGGAGTCCATGAGCGCGTCCGAGCAGGCGAGTTCGTCCAGGTGGGATTCGCCCTCATGGAAGTAGTGATCGTTGGACACGAAGTCCACCTCATCCGCCCATTTGGCGTAGTTCATGACGCACTGGTCGGTGGAGACCATGAAGTTCGTGGTGAACGGCTTGTCGGGGCAGATCTGCTCGATGGCGTCGCGTTCGGCTTTGTAGAAGTCGAGCAGCATGTCGTTGCCGAACCGCTCGTAATCCAACTGCTGCGACGGGTTGACCATGGCGTCGCCGCCCATGTGACGTGGCAGCAGCACCTCGTCGAAACTGTTCACGTGCTGCGACCAGAAGGCCGTGCCCCACGCCTCGTTCAACGCGTCGATGGTACCGTACTTGGCCTCGCACCACGTGCGGAACGCGGCCAAGGCGTTGTCGGAGTAGTCGTAGCGGTTGTTCCAGCACGAACTTCGGTTTTCCCGTGTAAGGCGTGGCGGTTGTTCCAGCCGTATTCGTTGCCCATGTGCCAGGCGGTCACATACGGGTTGTCCTTGTAGTGTTCGGCAAGTCTGCGGCACAGGCGCAGCGCGTATTCCTTGAACACCGGGCTTGTTGGCTGCCACGACTGGCGTGAGCCCGCGTTGACGGTATGACCATACCGGTCTACCGGCAGCACCTCTGGATGGGATTCGTACAGCCACAGCGGCGCGGCGGCTGTGGCGGAGGCCAAGTCCACGGCGATGCCGGCTCTGCCGAGCCTGTCGATCACATGGTCGAGCCACTCGAACGTGAACGCGCCCTCGACCGGCTCGATCTTGTCCCAGCTGAAAATTGCCAGCGATACGACGTTCACGCCGGCCTCACCCATGAGACGGATATCCTCGTCCAGCGTCTCCTCGGGCCACTGGTCCGGGTTGTAGTCGCCGCCGAACGCGATGCCGCGGCCGGATTCCGTCAGCAGGGACGGCCACCTAAATGCTCTATGAGTAGTCATATTAATCAAATCCTTTATTGTATCGGTTTGCGGGAAGTGCTGTGCTTGCAGGTTGTGAACACCAGAGAGGCCGCCCCCGCTGGCGGGGCTGTCAGCGAAGCTGACTGGGGGGTGGTCGCCAGTCGAATCCCCATATGACCACCCTCAGTCCGCTCCGCGGCCAGCTCCCGTCAGAGGGAGCCAGAGGTTACTCCTTGACGGCGCCTGCGGCGAGGCCTGACTGCCAGTACTTCTGCAGGCACAGGAACGCAATCACCAGAGGGATGATCGTAATCAGCGAACCGGTAATCACGAGGTTTTGGATAGCTTGACCGCCTGCGGTTGAAGCCTGGTCCTTCCACTGGTTCAGACCGATCGTCAACGGGTACCAGTTGGAATCCTTCAACATGATCAACGGCAGGAAGTAGTTGTTCCACGTCGCTACAATGGCGAACAATGCAGTGGTCACGATGCCGGGTGCCAACAGCGGCAGGGAAATCTGGAAGAAGGTGCGGAACTCGCCGGCACCATCCACGCGCGCGGCTTCAAGCAGCTCATCCGGCACGGCCTGATCGGAGAAGATCCACATCAGATACAGACCGAACGTGGATACCAAACTCGGGATAATCATCGACCACGGGGTGTTCGTGAGGCCCATCTTGGCGAACAGCAGGAACTGCGGCACGGCCAGCGCGATACCCGGCACCGAAATGGCGCCGATGATGATCACGAAGCACAGCTTACGGCCGGGGAAGCGGAACTTGGCCAGCGCATAGCCGCCCATGATGGCCAGCAAGGTGGCACCGCCGGCGCCGACCACCACATACAGAATCGTGTTGACGAACCAGCGGCCGAAGATACCGTCCTGATAGGTGAACACCGTGGCGATGTTGTCGAACAGGGCGAACGTTTTGCCGAAACCGAGGCCGAACGTCGAAGTGAAGTCGGACTGGGTCTTGGTGGCGTTAATCATCAGGTAGACAAACGGGAAGAGGCAGTAGACCGCGAAAATCGCGCACACGATGGTCAGGGCCATCGAGCGGGTCGGGTTCGCCGGGTTGGAGAAACCGGTTTTGGCGGCGCGCTTGCGCTCGGCCTTCTCGTCGGCGTCGATGCGCTTCTGACGCTCCTTCTCGGCCTTCTTGGCGGCCTTTTCCTGAGCCTTGAGATCGGCCAGGGTCATGGTTGTTGTTGAAGTCATGGTTGCAGTGCTCATAATTACTTCATCTGCTCCTTCATACTCTTAAGCTGGACGACATACGCAATGGCCATGGTGATGATGGCCATCACGATGGCCAGAGCTGCGGCATAGTTGCTCTGATTGCCGGTGAAGCTCAGGTTGTAGGCGTACATGTTCGGCGTGTAGTACGTGGTGATCGCGTTGCCCGGAACCATGTTCTGCAAAATGCTCGGCTCGTTGAACAGCTGGAAGCTGCCGATGATCGAGAAGATCACCGTGATGGCCAGCGAGCCCTTCAGCTCCGGCAGCTTGATCTTCTTAACAATCTGCCACTCCGAAGCGCCGTCGATGGAGGCGGCCTCATACAAGCTGTGCGGAATGGTGCTTAGGGAGCTGTAAAAAATCAGCATGTTGTAGCCGGCATATTCCCACGTGTTGATGTTCGCGATGGATGCAAGCAGCACGTCGGGGTTGAGCACATCGATGTTGGTGCCGAGGAAGTCGTTGAGGGAGCCGACCAGACCGTATTTGGCGCCATACACGAAACCCCAAATCATGGTGGAGACCACTGCGGGCACCGCATAGGGCAGGAATGTGGAGATGCGGAAGAACTTGGTGCCATGCAGCTTCATCGAATCCAAAGCGAGGGCCATGGCTGCGGCCAGAAACAGCATGATCGGCACCTGGAATACGGTGAAGATAGTGACGCGGCCCACCGAGCTCCAGAACTGCGGATCCTGAATCAGTCGGGCGTAGTTCTCGAAGCCGACGAACTTGGTGCCGCCGACCATCTGCTTCTTGAAGAAGGAGATGTAAATGGCGTACACGATTGGGATGATGAACACGAAGACGAACACCACGGCGAACGGCCACATGAACTTCCAGCCGCGCCAGTCGGCCTTGTGCTTGTTGACGCGGGCCTCGGCCGTGTGCAGATCCGCCTCCTCAGGCAGGATTCCCACCGTTGGCTGCGGGGCTGCGGCCATTGTTTGATCGGACATAATCGATTGCTTTCTTGGAATACGGATTGCTGTGCTGCGCCCGCTACCAGGGGGTCGCTCGATTGGAGCGGTCACGTCAGGCGAGGGCACGGGAAAGCGGGGACACTGGGGAGCATCCCCGCTTTGGGAGATCGGGCGGCTAGGCGGAAGGAGAGTGGCCTAGCCGCAGGTTTTGATTGTTGGTCAGTGCCGGATGTACCGGCAATAGATCGGTTGCGTCACTTGACGGTGACGTTGTAGCCCTGCTGCTTGCCTTGCTCGGCGAGCTTGTTGGCATAGTTTTCAAGCGCCTTCTCCAGGGTGATGTCGCCGGAGTAGGCCTTGGAGACTTCGTCGCCGTAAGCGGTCTGGGCGTACGGGTTGTACGGCAGGTACTGGAACTTCTCGGTCGGGCGCTGAGCCGCGGCGGAAAGGACTTCGTTGACGTTCTGACCGCCGAAGTAGTCGTTGGTCTTCTTGTTGGACTCGGTGGTCGGGTCGGTGAAGGAGTCGGACCGGAGGATCTTCTTCAGGGACGGGAAGGTACCGGTGTCGGCCATGGTCTGAGCGCCCTCGCCATGAGTCATGTACTCAACGAGCTTGTAGGCAGCGGCCTGGTTCTTGGACTGCGAGGTGACGGCAAGTGCAGAGCCACCGTCTTCGGCGGAGACTTCCTTGCCTTCCTCCCACTGCGGCAGCTGGGCGACGCGCCAGTTGCCGGCCTGATCGGGGGCGCCGGTCATGAGGTTGATCGGCATCCAAGCGCCGATGGTCAGGGAGGCGAGGGTGCCATCGTTGAGCTCGCGGTTCCAATCGTCGGACCAGTTCGGGGTCTTGGCGTCCACGAGGTCTTCGTCGATGAGCTTCTGGACGAATTGGATATAGCGCTGCATGCCCTCGTCCTTGGTCATGTTGATGGTGATGTTCTCGCCATCGACCTTCCACGGCTGGGCACCGGCCTGCCAGATCTGGGCGGTGAACGGCTGATAGTCGTTGGAGGTACCGGCCAGATTGGTGATGTAGGAGCCGGTGGCACGGATCTTCTTGGCGGCCTCGTAGTAGTCGTTCCAGGTCTTGATGGACTCGCCGTCCACGCCGGCCTTGTCGAACACTGCCTTGTTGTAGAAGAACATTTCGGGGCCGGAATCAATCGGCAGAGCGTACGGCTTGTTGTTGTACTGGAGCTTGTTCCACGGGCCGGCGGCGAAGTCGTCGGCGAGTTTGTCGGCGCCGAATTCGCTCAGGTCCACGAGGCCATCGGTGACGGCGAACTGGGTGACGGTCGGATCTTCGAGCATCACGACGTCAGGGGCGCCGTTGCCTGCGGCGATGGCGTTGGAGAGCGCGGTGGAGGTCTTCTCGGCGGTGCCGGTGTTGTTGAACTTGACGGTGATGCCGGGGTTGGCCTTCTCGAAGTCAGCGAGGATTTCCTTCATCGAGTTGCCGGAATCCCAGCCCCAGAACACGAGTTCGGCCTTGTCAGCGTCACCCTTGTTGGCGCCGTTGTCGTTGCTGCTGCCGCAGGCGGCGAGACCGACGAGCGTGGCCACGGCTGCCGTTGCCGCGATGACCTTCTTGGTGTTGCGCATGTTATCTCCTTCTGGACCATTGGAGTTGACTTGCGGGTGGTTGGCTTTCTTCCGACTGGCTTCCGGTTTTCGTCCGGTTACTTCTCGGTTATCTTCCGGCTGTCTTTGGCTGCCTTCCGATTGTTGACGACTGCCTTCCGATTGCCAAAAACGAATCGACTGCTGCGTTGGATTTCAATTCGTTTGGCCGCTTGCGAAGTCTCCTCTGGCCACCTTTCCTTGGGGTGTTTTCTTTGGTACACCCGTGTACCAATACCTAAGATGATACACCTGTGTACCAATTTGTCAAATCACCCGACACGCCTGATTTTTTTCGCCTTTTCCATGCTTTCCACGTGAGCAAATCTCCAGTCGAACAGCGACTTGTCTCAGAGGCTCTTCATCCCCTCCCCCAACGTGAGTAGGTCCCGACTCTCAGCACACCACCAAATAACGCGCAGCATGCTCGTGAGTCCCCAACACCCACACACCACGGCGCGATTCCACCACTCAGCCGCCTCACCAGTGCCCACATTTGTAGATATTCAACGCCATATGACAAGAATCTGACTAGTATGAACAGGCACCCCCCCATAGCTGTATTGAGAGGAAAAGCACATGGCGGGCCTGTTTCAAGCTGCTTCCAAGCAGCGCAATCCCTTGGGAACAACCATACGTACTCACGGATCGGGCAAATATACGTTCGGTCTGGCCTTAAGCGCCGGTCAATATCCGCGGTCTGCTTGCCTTTTCCTATCAGCTCCTCGCGGTATGCGGCATCTTCCTGACCAATGTCATCAACTACATCATCGCCTCCTACGGTTCCAGAAGCTGGGATGTCAACGCCGGTTGGCGTTGGATGCTGAGGCTGGGTGCGATTCCGGCCGCCGCGTTCCTGCTCTCCATGGTGCGAGCACCGGAAAGCCCACGATTCCTCATTCAAGCCGGCAAAACCGAAGAGGGATTCGCGGTGCTCGAGCACATCATCGGCACCGAACAGGCACGCCTTCGCACTGACGACATCCATGCATCGGTCAAACTCGAAACCGAAATGTCGCATGAATTTCACGACCTGTTCCGCCCAGGGCTGCAGAAGGCGCTCATCATCGGCACTTTGATCAAGGCGTGAATGCTGCGTTGCGTTACTGCATTGCCATGTTGCCATGTTGCCGCGTTATTGCATCGCTACGTTGTCACGTTGCCGCGTTATTGCATCGCTACGTTGCCACGTTGCCGCATCACATTGCATTGCCGCATTGCTGCGTTGCCGCATCACATATCGCAACACAAACGCAGCAACGCAATGACGACCGGAGATGGCATCGCCGCCACCCGCGAGGAACCGCAGTGCAACGCGGTAACGTAACGCAATGCGATGTGATTCCCGCGTAGTTACAGGCAGTTACAGATTGAGTACCGCATCAGCAATGCGCATGGCGGATTCGCGGTGGGAGACCAGCACCACAGCCGCGCCGCGCTCCTTGTCTGCATGCTGCTCACCCACGGCCATAGCGTGAATGGAACGTAGAATAATAGCCTCGTTCAAAGCATCCAAACGGCTGGTCGGCTCGTCGAAAAGCACCAGATCAGCATTGCGCAGGAACACACGAGCCAAACCGATACGCTGGCGTTCACCTTCGGATAGACGGTCGCCCAGCTCGCCTACCTGAGTATCAAGGCCATCGGGCAAGGAATCGATGAGGTCAAGCACGGAGGCCTTGGCGAGAGCCTGACGCAAACGAGCGTCGAGACCGTCAGATGCTGCCACCTGAACGGCATTGCCCTCTGCCGATTGCGCCGCCAACCGCTGCTGTCGGGAATCAACGGTCTTGGCACCCACTTCCCCATTGCCTGCAACATTTGCAGCTTCAACCTCGGACTCAGGCAAAGCAATCAGCAGATTGTCTCGGATAGAGCCATCAAACAGGTGGGTTTCCTGGCTCATCATGGCCTGAATACGTCGGCGAGCATGCACATCGACCTCGGGCAACGGCGTGCCGGACAACGTCACCTGACCGCGCTGCGGATCCCAGTAGCGCAGCAGCAGCTTGAGCATGGTGGACTTGCCTCGGCCGGACGGCCCCTGGATACCCAGCACGCCATGCTGCGGCACGTCAAGCGAGAAGTCGGACAGGACTTCGCGCTCCCCCGCATATGCAAAGGTGACGTCATCAAGACGCATGCCCATATACTCCTGCGGCACAACAGTGCCGTTCTCGGTCACAGCGGGCACCTCGTCCATCAGTCCGAACAGTCGGCTAGCGGACGCGAAGGTCTGAGTCAGGTTAGCGGGCAAGGCGGCGAGCGCCAAAGTCGGTCCGAACGAGCCGGCGAACAGCACGAAGGCGGCAATCAGAGCCGGAATGCTCTGCGGGTTCGCGCCGGCACAGGCAATAGCCACGGCGACCGAAGCCGCTGTGAGCACAGCCACCAAGAGTCCGCTGATTCCGGTGAAACGGCCGTTGACCTTGCTGAGTTTGGCGTGATCCTTCCACAACGCATGGGTACGGTCCTCGATGGCCTGCGCACGTTCCTCGCCGCGACCAAATCGGATGATTTCGTCCAGGCCGCGCATGTCATCGAGTATCACATCGTCGAGTTCTCCGGCAGCGCCACGGATGGCAGGGCCAAGGTTACGTACGCCGGTGGCAAAGAATCGCGGCACAAGGATGCCGATAACCAGGTGGGCGGCAATCAACGCCAGCGCCATCCATGGGCTTAGGGTGGCGGCCACAATCGTGTAGATGATGGTGGAGGTTACCGCGATGGCCACCGGACTGATGGTGTGGGCAAAGAAGATCTCAAGCAGTTCCACATCGGTGGTCAGCATGGCGATAAGGTTGCCCTTACCTTTGCCCGCGAGCTTGGCCGGCGCCAGTCTGCGCAACGCGGCGAACGCCTTGGAACGGAAGAGTGCGAGCAGATGGAATGCCACATTGTGGTTCAGATATTGTTCAATGTATCGGGTGATGCCACGCAGAAGAGCACAGATAATCATCATGATGACGGCGGGCGCAACACCCATGCCCCACACCGGATTACCGGTAAGTGCAAATGCCGCGATAATGCCGAACACGGGCAGGAAAGTGGCCGAAAGATGGCCGATGGTGCCGGCGGTGGAGGCCGCTGCCATCAGTCCTGCCAGAGGTCGGGCTTCCTTAAGCAGTCGCCTGATCACTTGGAATGTGCTCATTTTGGAAGACGAATCGCTATTTGCAACACCAGCCGGAGTCTCAGCCGAGGCCTGCTCACTCCCGCCAACGGAAGCCGTCGGCAAAGCTGACTGCAGGCGGTCAACCGTCATACCCGCCTCTGCGCTTACGCGCGCTGCGCCACCCTCAGTCCGACTGTCGTCGGACAGCTCCTGCTTGCGGGAACCAACCTGCAGCACACGCCGAGCATGGCCTTCTCCGAAGTTCTCAATATCTGCCTGCGTGGTAAACAGCTTGGCGTAGACGCCGTCCGCCGTCATCAGCTCGGTATGGGTGCCCCTCTCAACCGACTTGCCGTGTTCGAGCACCACCACTTGATCAGCGTGTTCGGCGTTGGCCATGCGATGGGTGATCATAATAACCGTCTTGCCGCGGGATTGCGCCAATTCGCGAATTGTATCCAGGATCAGCTCTTCGGATTCCATGTCAACGCTGCTGGTCGCCTCATCGAACACAAATACCGGCGAATCATGCAGGAGCGCGCGGGCGATGGCGATGCGCTGGCGTTGGCCGCCGGACAGGTTGGCGGCATCGGACTCAATCGGCATGCCCAGTCCGTTCGGCTGTGCGTGCACGAAGTCGGCAATGCGCGCCTGCTCGAGCGCGGACCACAGACGGGAGTCCACGGAATCCGGCGAATCAGGAATCTCGTCATCGGGCAAGGCCATCAGAAGATTCTCGCGCAATGCGCCCGCAAACAGATGGCTGCTGGCACCAATCACAGTGACGGCTCCGGCCAGTGTTTCGCCTGACAAATCGGATACCTCGACACCGTTCAGCGTGAGCGAACCTCGGTAACCGGCCAGTGTACCGGCGAGCAGCGAGGCGGCCGTGGACTTGCCGGAACCGGAGATGCCAACAATGGCGGTGAACTGACCGGGCCGTGCGGCGAAGGTGATGTTGGTGAGCGCAGGAGCGACGGCGGAATTGGGGCTGGTTTCACCTTGCTTATCGGTCTTTGCGGATGCGGACTTGGAGTCGCCGTGCCCGGCATCATCATAGGAATAGCCGACGTGGTCGAAGCGGACCGTCAGACCGTCGTCAGCGGAATCGGAATCGTTGGCCGGCAGGGTCGCCGTGCCATGCTCGGGCTCCGGGGTGTCCAGCAGAGCGAAGATGCGCTTGGTGGAGGTCATGCCGTTCATCGCCACGTGGAAGAACGAGCCAAGCTGACGCATGGGAATAAAGAATTCGGCGGACAGCAGCACAATGAACAGCAGACCGGTAAGAGACAGCGGGTAGCCCACCCCGAACGGGATGAGATAGTGCAGGCCGTATGCCGCGTAGGCAAGCACACCAGGCAGATGTGAGGCCAGTGCGATTGGCGACCAGCCGGACGCACCATTGGCAAAAGCATCGCCAATATGCGCGTATTGCCATAACGCCACACCGATGCCGGCCGCAGCACCGCCGTAGGCCACTATGTCCATGGCGGTCAGCGAGCGCAGCTGGATCTGCAGCACGCGCATGGTCATGACGCGGAAGCCTTCGGCTTTCTTGTCCATCTCGATGGCGGCGCGCTCGTCGGCGTCGAAGTTTTTCAGGGTCTCAAGGCCTTGGAGATTGTCGAGGAACGCGGCGCCCATATCGGTGTAGCGCACCCAGTACTTCTTGAAGGCGCGGGCGGCGGTCATGGAGACGATGCCGGTCACGATGATGATGAACGGCGCGCAGACCAGCATGACGGCAGCGGCGGGCACGTTAATCGGCGCAATGGCCACGAACAAGGTGATTGGCGCAAGAATCGCATAGAAGAGCTGCGGCAGGAACAGTTCAAAGAAGCTTTGAATCTGTTCAACACCTTCGCCGGCGGATTGCACCACATCCGAGGTCTTGATGCGGGTTTTGTAGGACGGGCCGAGTGCCACCATTTTGCGGTACAGCTTGGAGCGCAAAGCGAGCTTGACTCGTTCGGCGGCTTCGGTGCCGAGACGGGTGGCGTGCGTGGTGGCCGTGTAACGGACCGCTATACAGACCAGCGCAAGCAGCACGTAAATCATGACGTCGCCAGCCATGGGCAGCACATCCGCGCCGTGCCGATCAGACAACGGCACGGGGCAGGCCGCGCCTTGCGAAGTGCCGCCGCATTGGAGCAGCGGCGGTGCCACAGCGGTCAGTAAGCTGTTCAGCAGCATTACCAGCGACAGCATAAAACCAATGTTGGCAAGCAGACCTACCCACATCAGGGCCACTTTGCCAGCTATGAGTTTTTTCAAGCCAGGCGCCAATTGGAACAGTCGTTTGTCGAACATGGTCCGCTTCCCCTTGCCGTGTTGTTGCGGTGTGCCCTCGTCATGTGTACCTGCGCTCCACATTCCGCGCAATCCCATTCACCTTAAGCGAACGCCCTCGCACACGCCAGACTTTTAAAGTGAGAGAGGCCACAGAATTATCGATTGCGGAGTGCGCATGCTAGACGCGCCAACCAAAAAAATATGCTTCGATATCAGGGGCTGAAGCATCCACTACACCCAATACGTGCATTTATCCGTTTCGAGGAGGCTCATTTTTGCGTTTGCCGGAGGCCTACTTCCGTTTCAAGGGGCTGATTTCGCATTTGCCGGAAGTCTATCTCCGCTTCGAGGGGCTCCTCATCCATGTAATCGGAAGTATAAACGGCTACACGTCAACGTCATTCCGCCGTTTTAGGGCCGTGTCTACTTGGGCATCAGCCCCTCGAAGTGGAAGTAGACTTCCAGATAAGGCAAAATCAGCCCCTCGAAGCCGAGAAAGCACGTTTCTACGGTGTCAGAAGCCGACGGAACGCAAAAGGGTCGTCTGCACGCAGACGACCCATATGATCAATTCGCCAATAGACGCAGCAAACGCGGCCTAGTGCTGCTTTTTGCGCGGCGACCAGTGCTTCGGCGGCGGCCGTACTTATCGGACAGGAAGC
>OBZV01001059.1_pt1 | contig 11340 bp, 8 predicted proteins | sample 1501581 | NCBI WGS metagenome assembly OBZV01 (sample SAMEA2580257, study PRJEB22360) | human gut metagenome | biome: human gut; feature: human-associated habitat; material: faeces | place: Denmark | collected 2008/2010
CATTTAAGTAGGAAACCATATCCGGCTGATCAATAAAATTCACTTCAAACTTAGTATATCCGCTCTTTTCAATTTCATCTCTTATGAGCCATGTTTTTCCTATCTGTCTTGCTCCTGTCACTAATAATGCCTTATTTGAATTTTTAATCCATTCGCCAATTGCAATTGAATCTTTTCTGTACATAAATTCATACCTCCAATTACACAATACACTATCTGCCCCGTTTTTTCAATCATTATCATTACAATTTGCCCCGTTTTTAAATTTAATATAATTATATTTTGCCCCGTTTTTAACATTGCTATTCACCAAGTCTGCCCCGTTCATCAAAAAAATCCGCAGGTGCGCTCTCACATCCTGCGGATTTTTCATCTCAAAATAATTATTTTACAGTAGAAACGATCAGACTCATCTTCCCCTGCATCTCAACTTTTCCATAACCATTCGGCAGGATAAAATGATCTCCCTTCTTCACCGGGCTGCTGCCCACGATTCCATCTCCCTCTAAAACGGATACCAGAAGGAACGGATACTTCTGCTCAAATTCCATCTTTCCATTTACATCTGCCTTAAAGATCGTATAGTATTTGCAGGAATACAGCTCATTCAACTGATTTTCCGGCAGATTCAATGCGGATTTTACACTGTCATCCACAGATTTTGCCGGAACTGTGATAACATCAATACTCTTTTCTACATGCAATTCTCTCGGCTTCCCATTTGAAAGACGGTCATAGTCATAAACACGATAAGTAATATCACTGTTCTGCTGTGTCTCTAAGATTAAAAGTCCACCCTTGATCGCATGAACTGTTCCCGGATCGATCTGGATAAAATCACCTTTTTTCACCGGAATCTCACGGATAAACTCTTTCCATTTTCCCTGATGGATCATATCGGAAAGTTCTTCTTTCGTCTTTGCATTATGACCGATCACAAGTGTTGCCCCTTCCGGCGCATCCATGATATACCAGCACTCTGTCTTTCCAAAAGAACCGTTTTCATGTACTTTCGCATAATCATCATCTGGATGTACCTGAATACTAAGATCATCCCTTGCATCAATGATCTTCGTGAGAAGCGGGAAACGGTCACAGTCGTAATTGCCGAACACTTCCGGATGTTCTTTCCATACAGCAGATAACTTCATGCCGGAAAATGCGCCGCTTCGAACGGTTCCGTCTCCGTTTGGATGTGCGGAGATGCCCCAGCACTCGCCGATGTCATCACCCTCTACCGGATAGCCGAACTCCTCTCTTAACTTTGTACCGCCCCAGATATTGTGCGTACATACCGGGTCTAAAAATAAAATATCTTTATTTGCCTGATTCATACTAAGTATTCCTCCATTCGTTTCTATTACTTTCTGATACCAGAATGCCGAATCCTTTACAATGCGCTGCTGCGTTGTAAAGTCTACATAAATGATACCAAAACGCTGTTTGTATCCATCGGACCACTCAAAATTATCAAGAAATGTCCACAGGAAATATCCCCTTACATCTGCACCTTCATCGCTTGCACGCTGCATGGCTCCGATATAGGAATCCAGAAACGTGATACGGTTTGGATCATGCACCCTGCCATCTGCGCTGATATTATCATGACAGGACATGCCGTTTTCCGTGATGTAAAGCGGCAATGGATAACGCTCTGTCAGAAATTTTATACCATAATAAAAAGCTTCCGGCGTTACCGGCCAGTCTGCTCCTGTCTTAGGAAATCCCGGTTCACGGTCCACAAATTCCGGTTCACCGTTCTCTCCTGCACGGACATAGTAACCATTGTATATATTCTGTCCCATAAAATCAAGCGGCTGATGGATCAGCTTCATATCTTCTTCCGTGATCTCTGGCAGATACTGCGCAAATTTCTCCAATCCTTCTTTCGGATAATGCCCTAAAAATACAGGATCCGAAAACCATGCTACATTCCAGGTCCAGTTATCCATCGGATTATAGAAACCAAAATATACTTTTTTCGCAGCTTCAATGTCCTCCGGTTTATCCGTATAAGGATAAGCGACACCTCCGGTCGGTGCGTATCCGACTTTGATATCCCGGACTGCATATTTACGCAGATTGATAACAGCCTGGCCATGTGCCTTCATCAGATTGTGTGCGATCTGGAAAGTATCTTTGATTGACATTTTTACTCCCGGTGCATGTACACCGCTTAAATGTCCAAGTCCAACCACACACTGCGGTTCATTGATCGTGATAAAGTATTCACAAATATCGGAAAAACGCTCTGCAACTACCTTCGCATACTCACCAAACCAGTCTGCCACTTCCGGGTTCAGCCAGCCACCCTTTTCATAAAGAGCCTGCGGAAACTCCCAGTGAAACATGGTAATATATGGCGTAATCCCATTTTCTTTCATACATGTGATCATATCACGGTACATCCGGATCGCTTTTTCATTGACACGACCGGTTCCTTCCGGCAGAATACGTGCCCAGTTTAATGAAAAACGATATGCCTTGATGCCAAGATTTTTCATCAGCGCATAATCTTCCTTATAATGATGCATATGATCGCAGGTTGTATACGCATTCTGATTTTCAAAAATCCTGCCTGCTTCCGTAAATGCGTCCCAGACATTTTTTCCTCTTCCATCGTTTGCATCGGTTCCTTCTACCTGATAGGAACTGCTCGCAACACCCCAAACAAAATCATCCCGAAACATTCTTCTTTTCCTTTCCCAGTGAATTATTTTTCAGAGGAACCAATGACAGACACCAGATAAAATGGCACTGCATCATTCTCGTGTGTCTCTGTCAGACGCACCTCCACTTTATGTACTTTATTTTCGCCATGTTCTAAGATGGTGTCAAGTTCTAATTTATCACCCCAGGTCTCATCAAAGTTCGCATCCAGACGGACTGCATGTTCTGCATCGCCGTCCACAATGATCTCTGCAACCGGTGCCGGAAGTTTTACGGATTTTCTGTACTGTACTGAAATATTGCAGCCCTCAACATCAAGTGTGATGGAATCACCTTTCTTTGAAGCTGTCCATCCGTGTTTGAAACAGTCGGTAATATCTCTCTGTGCGGACGTATCTGCGACAAATCCATGGCAGACTACGTTTTCGTCGCTGTTCTGATGACGGATGGATTTCTCATAAGTATTTTTTGTGAGAGGTGTCGGATAATCCGGTTCGCTCTGTTCCGTTGCATCTTCTGTTTTTACTTTATCTAAAAAGTATGTAATCACCGATGCGACAAGTGCATGTCCGGCATCATTCGGATGCAGGTCATCCGGTGTGATCTCACGGTTTTCGATGCGCCCGGCGACAACTTCCGGGTAGATCGTACTCTGCATGCTGACAGCCGGAAGATTATAATGTCTTGCAATGCGTCCGTGCATCAGCTGCGCATTGGCACCGTTATTGTAAAATACGTTGTGCACTAAAAGAACTGCCGGTTTTGTCTTACTGGTATATACTTTTCGCACCAGTCCCTCATAGGTCTCCATAAAGTGCTCCGTGCTGTCATCGTTGACGGAAAACTCGATGATGACAAAATCCGGCTCTTTGGAAAGCAGATCAGCTTCTGCGCGCGCCACACCAAACTGTGAGGTTGTTCCGCCGATTCCTGCATTGATGTAAGTAAAATCAGCCTGTGGAAATGTCTTTTTCCACCACTCATAGACATGGTATGCGTAACAGAGTTCCGGTTTGGAAGAAAGGCTTCCCTGTGTGATCGAGCCGCCTAAAAATGCGATGTTTAAAGCTTCGCCGGCTTTGGCGCGATCCATGACTTTTTTCAGGCGGTATAAGCAGCCGCGGTTGGCAATGCCGTTTTCGTATTTAATTTGATATTCCATTTGATGTTCTCTCCTTTTTTGCTGTTTCCGGGGCGAAACTAAGATTCCCAGACTGCATCCCCTAATGAGTTGATATACGCCGCAAGCTCATCCGACATCTGCTCTGCTTCCGGGATGCGGATGTGTCCCGGCGTGCCGGAGCCATTTTTTGTGTAGAGAAAATGATGGACTCTCTCACTGCCAATGCGTGTGCAGACTTCGTCGATGGATCGGTCCCAGCTTTTATCATGGCAGAGGATCGTGGTTGCTAAAATGATCTGCGCCTTCGGATAAAGCTGCATCAGTTTTTCGATGAATGCCTGATAATGTTTTCTCCAGTTTTTGGATTTTTCACTGTCATAATCTTCTGCCATATAGTCTACCGGATGATTGTCGTTTTGTCCGATCGCAACAACGACAACATGCGGAACATATTTGGAGAAATCCCACTGTTTGGTTGGCCCAAGATCCGGGTGGTACTCGATCTTGTCATAGCAGGACTCGACACCTTTATAGTGCGGTGCTGCAAACCAGCCGGTATCATCTAAAAGTGAGATTCCACCCTGTGAAGTGTCGTGGATCTGCGCATTTAATTTCCGCGCCGTCATCCACGCATACGAATACCAGCTGTTCGAATATTCCCCATCATGCTCCGGATCCGGCTTTCCAACATATGCCACAGCCTCCGAAACTTCTCCACAGGAAACACTGTCACCAAAAAATTCCATTTTCCGTTTTGGTTTTTCCGGCAGTGGCAGAACTTCCGCTCCATCATCAATCTCAAATCCATAGAACGTAAAAGTATGACAGGAATCCATACGCTTAAATAACAGCAGTTCATGTGTTCCCTCTGAAAGTCCCTCCGCCAAAGTATAAGTCTTTTTCTCTTCATCAGACGACAAGGTAAAACGCTTCTGTTCCCCGTCTATAAAATATCCCAGTTCATTCGTCCAGCAGGAACGATGGTTTGCGATCACTGCCTTTAAGGATGTTCCGGTAAATTTCATTCCAATTGAGCTGCACGCATAGACAAGAACCGGTGCAAGCCTGTCATCAAAATCAATTCTTCCGCTGTAAGATAACATCTCATTATCTGGTTTAATTATCATGTTCTGAGTTCCCCTCCAAAAATCAAATATGTAAGCAGACTGCCCGCTCCGCGGACATTCCATTATGATAAAATGCACGTTCTGCGGACACTCCATCACACGTTTCATGAATTACGCAACAAGGCTGCCGCAATTTTCATTGCATCTGGCAGCCTGTGTTATGAATTAATTTTATGCTATTAAGGATGAATAGCAGCAATTTTAGCGTCTTCCGATCTCGGTATCTTCCGGTGTTACGACACTGTTTTCTTTGATGTAATCAATGATATCATCAAGTTCTGTAAATGCAAGACCAACATAGCTGTCTGCAGCACCGTAGTAAATTGCAATTTTTCCGGATTCGGAATCATGAATTGTTGCGCATGGGAAGCATACGTTCGGAACAAATCCGCGCTCTTCATACCATTCTTCCGGTGTGAGTAAAAATGTCTCACAACGATATTTTACGATAGATGGATTATCAATGTCTAAGATTGCTCCACCGATGGAATATACATAACCGTTACAGGTTCCGCTTACTCCGTGGTAGAATAACAGCCATCCTTCGGATGTTTCGATCGGGGCAGCACCTCCACCGATCTTTAAGGACTCCCACCACTCAGAGCCTTTGCCCATAACGTGTCTGTGTTTGCCCCAGTAAGTAAGATCCGGGCTCTCGCTCACGAAAATATCACCAAATGGTGTATGTCCGCTGTCGGACGGACGGGATAATAACATGAAATTTCCGTTGATCTTTCTTGGGAACAGCACTGCATTTCTGTTGAATGGAAGGAACGGATTCTCAATTCTTGTGAATGTCTTGAAATCTGTTGTCTTTGCCATACCGATTGCTGCGCCGTAGAAATCCTGGCACCAGATGATGTAATAGGTATCTTCTACTTTTACAAGACGCGGATCATATGCATAACGCGGCATAAACGGTTTGCCTTCCTCGTCTACGAAATTGATCTTGTTTTCATCAAAATTCCAGTGGATCGCATCTTTGCTTCTTCCAAGGTAAATGTAAGGAATACCGTTAGTCTGCTCTCCACGGAATACACCGATGAATACATCTTCATACGGCATAACGGCACTGTTGAAAATTCTTGCAACACCTTTTACCGGATTACGTCCGATGATCGGGTTCTCATTGTATCTCCATACCGGTGCTCCTGTTAAGTTTTCCGGTCTTTCCTGCCATGGTACATTTGGTACCGGCTGGCTGATCATTTTATATTTACTCATTTTCTTCCTCCATTTCTGCGTTTCTTTCGTCCACGCATCTATAATTTACTTTTCGATCTTCATTTTCTGCACTTATGCAAAACTTTGTATGCAGTCATCTGATTTTCTGCATTTATTTCTTATTTGTTTTCTTTTGCAAGAAACTCTAAATTCTTCTCGATCAGTCCGCATCTCTGTGCCACACACTCAACGCTTCTGCCCGGATCCTGCGGTGTATTAAATACATAATCTACCAGTTTATCCACAGTAGTTGTCGCTACATGCATTCTCGTATCCGAAGATGCATAGTAGATAAATACTTCGTTATTCTCATTTACAATCGCACCGTTTGTAAATACAACGTTACTTACATCTCCGACACGTTCCTCGCCTCTCGGTCCGATCAAAAGTCCGGACGGCTCTGCGATCACTTTTGACGGATCGTTTAAATCTGTTGCAAATGCATAGATAACATAACGGAGTCCTGCTGCGGTGTTGCGGACACCATGTGCAATGTGGATCCAGCCTTTGTCTGTCTTGATCGGAGTTGCACCTGCACCGTTCTTTGCCTCTGTGATCGTGTGATATTTACGAAGGCTTGTCATTTTTTCTTCATCGATCACTGCGTGTGTGATATCCTCGCAAAGTCCGAATCCGATTCCTCCGCCTGATCCTGTCTCAATAAAATCATCCATCGGTCTTGTATAGAATGCATATTTGCCATCTACAAATTCCGGATGAAGTACCACATTTCTCTGCTGTGGGGAATTTAATGTAACAAGATTTGGCAGTCTCTCCCAGTTCCTTAAATCTCTGGTACGGACGATTCCTGCTGCAGCTACGGCTGCGGAAAGGTCATTTACCGTTGTGTCTTTTGACTCAGAGCAGAATACACCATAGATGTAACCATCTTCATGTTTGGTCAGACGCATATCATAGACATTGGTCTCTTCCGGACAGGTATCCGGTAACAGGATCGGATAATCCCAGAAACGGAAACCATCAATTCCATTGTCACTCTCAGCAACACCAAAGAAAGATTTTCTATCGTTTCCTTCGATTCTCGCAACCAGATAATATTTTCCGTTCAGTTCGATCGCGCCGGAATTCATCACTGCGTTGATTCCAAGACGCTCCATGAAATATGGATTTGTCTCCGGGTTTAAGTCATATCTCCAGGTCAGAGGAATATGCTCTCTTGTCAATACCGGATATTCATAACGGTCATAAACACCATTGTAAAAATCCGATTTTACATTTGTGCGGGAAAGCAGTTTTTCCTGCTTTTCTTTTTCTACATAATATCTCTCATGTAACATTCGTCGAATCTCCATTCTTTTTCTAAAAATAAATGAATCTGTTTTATGCTCCGATTCTGCGGATGACTTCTATACACATTCTTCCATTATGATACGGACATTTCCACGGCTCTACGATCGGTCTGTCTAAAATCGGACTTCCATCCTCATTGACTTCCCAGAACCACTCAGAACCATTTCTCTTATCAACCACATAGGTTTTGATGAACTCCCACTCTGCCAGTGCAGCATCGCAATATTCAGAATGTCCTGTGTTTCTTTCATAACCATTTAAGAAACCAACAACGGTTTCTGCCTGCACCCACCAGACGCGGTGTGCATTGACCACTCCGCGGTCACATTCATTTGCAAGAGAATGACCATCAAATGCCACCTGATAAATTCTTGAGGTCAGTGTCTTTGTGATCGGTGTCATTTTCTCACGGTAATGTTCATTGTTTAATACATCGACACCGCGATCCATCAGCCATGCTGTCTCAATGTCATGACCATAAGAATGAAGGTCTAAGATTGTGTTATAGTCTGCATCAAAAAATACTTCCTGACGCTGTTTTACCGGATTGTATACCTTATCTGCAAAGGTATCCATGATCCACATCAGTCTCTTTCCGACTTTTTCATTTTTTGTCACGCGGTACAATTCTGTATACGCCTCAAAAACATGAAGCAGTGTGTTCATTGTCTTATCTGCAAGTACACCGTTCTCGGAAAGTTTCTCATTTGATTCTGGTTTGAAATCTCTTGTAAAAGCTTCTAAGTATCCGATCTCATCCGTGCAGCGCTCCTCAATGATATCAAACAGGGAAAAAGCAAGTTCTAACGCTTCCTTATCCCCGGCTGCATCATAGTAAGATGACAACGCATAAATACAGAATGCCTGATTGTATGTATGTTTGGTTGTATCAAGTGGTGTTCCGTCATAATTTAATGACCAGAAGATCCCTCCGTATTCTTTGTCGATACAATGTTCCCTTAAAAATTCATAACCATGTTTTGCCTCGGCAAGCAGGTCTTCTCCCTTAAAACCTGCTGCCTCGCATTCCTCTTCCGAAATGCCGCCGTCTTTATAAAGTAAATACGCATTTGCAAAAAACCAGGTAATACGGCTGTTTAAGATACATCCTTTTTCTGCTTTTTCATCCAGTGCAAGATCATAGGAAAGATAACCGTAATATCCGCCGAACTTATCATCCCGCATACCTCTCCAAAATGGAATGATATGTGTGAGCAGTTCGTGTTTTGCTTCTGCTGCAAGTTCTTTTAACTCACTCATAACCGTTTCCTCTTTCTCTCTTTAGCCTTTTACTGCACCAGCAGCAATTCCACTGTAAATCTGTTTCTGACAGAGGATAAATACGATCAATGCCGGAAGCAGGGAAATGATAACACCTGCACAGATCAGGTTGTACTGACTTCCCATCGGGCCAACAAATGTATAAAGTGATGTCGCGATTGTATGTAACTTTTTATCCATCAGATAAAGGTTTGCCATATAGTACTCGTTATAAACACCAACGCCCTTTAAAATACAGGATGTCACGATTGCCGGTTTTAACAGTGGAAGCATAATTTTCCAGTAAATTGTCCAGTAGGATGCGCCATCAATGATTGCCGATTCATCCAGAGATATTGGTATATTTTCCATAAACTGAATGAAAATGTAAATTGAGATAACATCCGTTCCGCACATCAGAATAATATATCCATATAAATGATTGACAAAGTGCAGTGCTGTCATGATATTATATACAGTTACCTGCATTGCAACTGCCGGAAGCAGTGAAGCAAACAAAAACAGGTTTCGGATCAGTCCGTTTCCCGGGAATTTAAAACGGTTTAATACATAAGCAAGCTGTGTTCCGATTACAATGGAAACAACCAGGACAGATACCATAACGATCACGGAGTTTAAGAAAGCTCTTCCCATATCCGCTGTCTGAAATGCTTTAATAAAATTATCAAAATTCAGCCAGTTCTTCGGCAATGTCATAACATTGGTCGTCTGATATTCTTCCTGTGTCTTAAACGCTGTAATCACACAGGAGATAACAGGAACAACTGCACAAAGTCCAAAGAAAATCAACGATACATATTCAACGATCAGCCAGAGGATTGCACCAACGGTATAATGTTTTTTTCTTTTCTGCACATTTACATTATGTTTTCTCATCTTCCTATGCCACTCCCTTTCCAGCTTTCTTTGCCTGTTTTTCCGCTTTTAATCTTGCGCGTTTTGCCTTGTAGGATTCATCCTCACTCTCAGCATCACGGAAGATATATTTAAAGAATAACTTCTGTAAAATCGTACATGCAAAAATGATAAGGAGAAGTACGACTGCCATTGCTGATGCAAGACCGACTTTCTGGCTTACATGAGCGATCTCATTCATAATTACAAAATATGTTCCGGTTCCATTTGCACCATCTGTGATAACGTAAGGCTGCTCAAATGCACTTAAGGAACCTGTGATAGAAAGAATTACATTTAAAGTGATAATTGTTTTGATACTCGGCAGAATAATATGTTTAAACTGCTGAAATTTATTTGCACCATCTAACTCTGCTGCTTCGTAAAGGTCTGCATCCACAGACATGATTGCACCGATAAACAATACCATGTTCTGTCCAAAATAACGCCATACCGAAGTAGCCACCAAAGACCAGTTGTTAATTGACTGAGATCGGAAGAGCACAAGTTTAAATCCACACCATTGTAAGATCGTATCAAGTACAAATCCTCTGGTGTAGAAAAATTTAAAAATAAATCCGATTGCAATACCACTGATCAGATATGGGAAAAACATTAATCCTTTAAAGAAGTTTCCTCCCTTTACCTTAAAACTTAAAATAGTAGCCAGATAAAGTGCAAGTACAAGCTGAATAATCGCACCTACCATATAATAAAGACTGAGCTTTAATGCTCCAAAGCAGTCATCCCTGCGAAATACGTCAATATAATTTTTAAATCCGACAAATTTTCTCTGATCTACCGGAGTTAAATATTTCATCTTATAAAAACTGAATTTTACCATCTCGGCAAAAGGCAGATAAGTAAATACAAACAGCAATAACAGCGGAATTGTCATAAATGCCACACAGATGATCACCTGCTGTCCTTTTCTGCTTTTTGCCCATTTTGTAAAACTGAATGGTTTTTTCCCTTCCATATCCACAATTCCTCCATCCATTGTCTTTTATCCGGGAAGGGGAACCTCCCCTTCCCTTTTGTGGAACTATATTACTCAGTTACTTCAATTCCGTTTGATTCCTGTGCATCAGACCATGCTGTGTTCCATTCGTCCATGATCTCATCAAATGTCTTATCGCCATTGGATGCATGCTCAATGATTGCCTGGATTTTACTGTCTCCACCTGCGTTAATATTTAACTCAGACTCTGCATTCATCTCATTTAAGAAATCTTCCTCGCCAGCTAATGCAGGTTCATCCTCTAAGAATGTTACGCCATCGAAGGAAAGTTTTGTATCTGTACTGCCGGCTGCGACTGGAAGTCCATCCTCGTTGTATGAGAAACCGGATTTTTCTGTCATCCATTTTACAAATACCATAGCTGCTGCTTTTTCATCATCTGTTGCATTTGCATTGATACCATAAGAGTAATCAGCACCTGCTGATGCATACTGCTCACCATTTACAGTGATCGGGAATGGCATATAACCGATATCTGCGCCATTTTCGCCTGCTGCTTCCATCTGAGGATAAGCCCATGAGCCAAGTACCATACAACCGATCTCACCATTGTTGATCATACCTTTACAGCCCTCCCAGTCAGTTGTTGCAAAGTCATCTTCAATCAGTCCGTCTGCAACTGCATCATAGAGGATCTTGTAAACTGCATAAGCATGTGTATCATCGCCATAATTCTGGAATGGATCTTT
>OBZV01001061.1_pt1 | contig 11315 bp, 9 predicted proteins | sample 1501581 | NCBI WGS metagenome assembly OBZV01 (sample SAMEA2580257, study PRJEB22360) | human gut metagenome | biome: human gut; feature: human-associated habitat; material: faeces | place: Denmark | collected 2008/2010
GGGCAGAGCAGATCGTATCTGGCGCATGCGTCCAGCACCTCCTTGCGGCTGGCGACTCCCAGCTTGTCGGCCACGCGGTGCACGTACGTGAACACGCTGCCCGTCCCGCCGCTCCTGCGACGGATGCGCCGGCACACGTCAGCGCCCGTGATTTTTTTCCCCAAACGCCATATCCAACACCAGCGCATCCGGCCTGGTATGCGGGTTATGGCAGTGCTCGATCGCCACTGCGGGCGAACCCGTGCCCCACATGACATGGAAGTCCTTGGATACGGCCGAGATCATCGCGCACATCGCATTCAGGGCGAACGGATCATTGTCCAATACGGGCGATACGGATCGACCGCGCCGCAGCCCCGGTCATGTCATCATGTCCCATGCCGCTCATCGTGGCCACGGTCGCAGCCGGACGAAACCTGCTATCATGCGATTACTTGACACGATGTTGCGCTTTTGGCCATGCGCAGGTTGAATGGGATTGCGCCACGAAAGGATATGCCATGAACGATCTGCTGATTATCGACATGCTGCCCACGTACGGGCTGCTGTTCTACCTGCTGATCTCGGTATTCGTCTTCGTGGGATGCCGTGGTCTGCGCCGGAGGACCTCGGATCGTGGCCTGCTGCGTTTTGCCGTAGGCGCGTTCTTGGTTGTTTCCGCGCTCGGCGCCGTGTTCGCTGCGCTGGTGTATATCATGGCAGCGCCTTTGGCGCAGCCGGATATGGTCGACTTCTACCGCACGTACCGGCCAGGAGCTCTGATCTTCCTGCTGGGATTGTTCATCATACAATTTGTCTTCGGCGTCGCTGCCGTGTATCGGGGAAAGTAACCTGGTATATCCTGCGATAAACGCATTGGCAGACACTTGCTGCCTATCTGTAAACACACCCTAGATAAGGCTTGCGGCCGTTGGCCGAGCACAGTAGTAGTGTGGTCTGCTGTGTCAACAGGAGGAGTGTGACCAATGCGGCTGATTGAGACATGGCTGGCGGACCAGGAACGCGCGTTTGACTTGTTCGCGAAATTCCCGGCGGAGGAGATGGGATTCGAGAACCCAGCGGCCGGCATGAATCGTGAACGGTTCGCCGCATATGTGCGAGGGTTGCGTGACGAGTCGATGGGCATCGGCCTGCCTGACGGCTGGGTGCCGGCCACCAAGTACATTCTCGTCAACGATGAGGGCGACTATGTGGGCATCTTCAACCTGCGTCACCGGCTCACCGACTTCCTGCGCAACGGTCCGGGCCACATCGGCTACGGTGTCGCCCGCGAATACCGCGGTCACGGCTACGCGACCGCCGGGCTCAAGCTCACGCTTGCCAAGGCCCGCGAGCTCGGCATCAAGGAGGCTTACCTGAGTGTCCACAAAACCAATCCGGCAAGTCTTGCGGTGCAGCAGCATTGCGGCGCACGTATCGACCATGAGGACAAGACGGAATACTACACACGCATCGCCACCTGCACGGAGAGCGATGGCCTCTATGCGCGAGGCGATTGACGGCGCCTCTCGCGTATAAATGGCCGATTATCAATCGGTTTTAATCAATCTCGCCTCGGTCGATAAAGTCGCCGTCGAGGAACCAATAATCGTGCGGATTTCCGCGTAACGCCATGAACGGCGTGAGTTCCACGCCCTGTGTCTCAGCTCTGCTCAGCAGATAGGCGCGGATAATCCACGGATACTCTAGCACGCCCGACTTGAGGGTGATGATTTGCTCCACTCTGCTGCCGCTGACGCCACTGGTTGCTGAACTTCACGATCTCATTGGTGATGATTTGCTCCACTCTGCTGCCGCTGACGCCGAAATCCTTGCCGATCCGTTCGGCGGTCAGACCCAACCGGCTCATGTTCTCCTGAAATTCGCGGATAGTCGCCGCGCGTTGCTCACTGTTGTCATGTGATTGCTTGGCATCAGGTTGTATTGACCGTAATGGAGGCCACTGGATCAGTGCCGGAAACTCATGGAATTCGGGCTATTATGATGGGAGTAAGAAAAGCACAGCACAATTGAACATAAAGACGATCTGGAGCATTGCATGAGCGTCAATACGGCATTTGAAACCAGTGATTTGCCCAAAGCGGAGTTTATGTTTCCTGGGCCTGAACGCGATCGCTTGGTGAAGCTCATTCTGGACGGCGTAAAAACCGCCACCGCTGCGCTGATGATTGAATATGAGGAAGAGGTCGAACCGCTGCCGTGCGTTGGCGCGCATTCGGTGTTGGTGGATTCCGATGAACGACCCGTAGCCGTACTCGTCACCACTGCGGTTGACGTGATTCCGCTCGGAAAAGTCACTGACCGGTACGCCATCGATGAGGGTGAAGGCGACGTCACGGCGGCCCAATGGCGGAGCGCACACGAATCTTTCTGGAATTCGGCGGAATACCGCGATGAATTCGCCAACCCAAACTTTCCGTTGAACGACAACTCGCTCATAGTATTCGAGCATTTCGAAGTCGAGCAACGGTTGGAGTCGAATAACGCATTAGGTTAGGCGATAGCAAAACTTTTCTTCAGGCAACTCTCCGAGCTCCGCAACATCTGAAGGAGTGCCCATGTCCACTAGAGCGACAGAAGCGGAAAGCGTATTGAAGGAGCATATGGGATATCTTCCGGTATCGGAAATGGAGCGTCGAGGAGTTTCCCGCACGGAGATTTCGCGATTCGTGCGTGAAGCCAAGCTTGAGAAAGCGGCAAAGGGCTTATATGTTTCACCGAATGCGGAGTCCGATCCGCTGTTCGAATTGCAGTATCGATATTCGAAAGCCATTTTTTTCGCATGAAACTGCGTTGTTCTTGCTTGGAGAGGGGGAGCGAGCCCCCCTGACACCGACGATTACCTTACCGCAATCATCAGGTACGGCTCGTCTCAAGAATGAAGACGTAACAGTGAGAAAGGTGGCCGACAATCGCTTTGCAATTGGCCTGGCGTCGGCTATCACCATGTTCGGGCATACGGTTCGCGTTTATGATTTGGAACGAACCATTTGCGATTTGTTCCGCTCCCGCAGCACAGTGGATCCGCAAGATTTGCAATCCGCCTTCCAGAATTACATGAGATCCGCGCACACTGACTTGGTCAAACTCATGAACTACGCTCGCGAATTTCGGCTCGTGAACGTGATGCGTCCTTACCTCGAAGCGGTGATGCCAGCATGAATGAGAGTGAAATCAGACCCGTGGGACGCTTATAGAAAGCGGTACGGCTATGCCGCGTGACTATTCTTTTAGCGATGCAATACGGGCGTTGTCGGCTTTATGCGAGGCGATGGCCACGGCATAATCGGCAGCGAAGCATACGCGTATTCATGCAACGGCAAGTCGTACATCATATGTGCATCATAAGGAAGAAGTATTTACCCACGCAGCCATTCGACGATTGTCAGGATGCATTGCTCAGCGAAACAATCCACGGCATCGACGGTGATGCCGGCATGGTTCACCGGCGAATTCATCTTGTAGGCAGATTCAGCATCTTGTAGGTAGCTGGCCTTGGCGAGAGGTCATTGCAATGGCGGTATTCCGATCATCGCCATTGGAATCATCTGTCTACAAGAGCACGAAACACCCTACAAGATGAGACGGGCCAGTTGGGTCAGTCCCATTCATCCTGCCGGTTCGCAGGCCGCAATTGTCAGTCACAACTGGTGTACCTCCCTCATCCATGCGAATGATACGAATCGCCTTTCATACCAATGATTTCGCTCTCGTGGCCGATACCCGCGTGCCGTCATGTTCCGTACCTTGGAATCAGAAGTCGAGAGATATGGTCCGAAACCGAATGGAGCGGACCGAAGCAGGGAGCATTGAAGATGGGATTTCTCAAGAACTTTTCCGAACCATTTGCGTTCGCGCTGGCATTGTGGCCGTTTGTGTCCATGCTGCTGACGGTGCCGGTGCTGGCGTTGCTGTATCATCGCGACAATCGCATCCGACTGTCGTCGGCCATAGTGGCGTATGGCACGGTGCTGTACCTGCTCGGCCTGCTGTGCTTCACACTGTATCCGATGCCGGCCGATATCTCTCGTCCTAGGCCGGCCGATGCGGCAGCCTATTGCGCCGCGCACCATCTGACGCCACAGCTCAATCCATTGCAGTTCATCGGTGACATCCGTACCGATGGTCTCACCGCCGTACTGCAAATCGCGTTTAATATCGTGTTCTTCCTGCCGTTGGGCTTCATCATGGGCCGTATCTGGCGTTGGCCGCTGCCGGTTACCGCAGTACTGTCATTCGCCACGTCGCTGTTTCTGGAGACGATGCAGCTGACCGGCCTCATGGGCGTGTTCCCGTGCGCCTACCGTCTGTTCGACGTGGACGATCTCCTGTGGAACACGACTGGCGCGCTGATCGGATTCGCGCTGGCCATGCTTTCGCTGCGCCTGATTCCGGCGCGGGTCGCCGATATGACGCCGACCACCACACCTGGCTTCATGAGGCGGCTGATCACGTTCATCATCGACATGACGCTGATCGGGTTCGCCGTGATGCCGACGCATCTGTTCGTCATGATCGTCCGCTCAAACCTGCCCTCGGGCTCCAACGGCTCATGGCAGTCGATGGAACCGTTCGACTGGACCGGCTCGATCCTCTTCCTGGCGGCGCTCATCCTCTTCGAGGGCGTGGTGCCATGGTTGCGCGGCGGCTGCACGCTCGGCGGCAGCTTCACGCACATGACGATAGAGACCCGGCCGCGCGAAGGGTGGCTTCGCGTGGCGTTCTATGTGGCGCGCATGGCGACGCTGATCGCCGTGGTGTGGTGGCATAGTGGCGGATTCAATCTGCTGGTGTTCATCGGCCTCGGCATCTTCTGGCTGGTCAAGCGTCAGATGCCGTACGACCTGATATAAACCGGCGCTCCGCTGCTTGGCGTTACAGGAAAACCTCCGACCACTGGTCGGGATTCGGAATGCTGCGCAGCGGGCCGGCCAACGATACGGCCAATCCCGCTACGGAACAGACCACGGCTACGGCCATCACCGCCGTGAAACCGAGATCTGGCTGTTGCAACAGCCAGCCGACCATCGCCGGGCATGCTGCGCCCAGTATGCCGACCGTGGTTTCAAATACGGCAGAAGCCCGCCCCTGCATGTTGTCGGGTGTCTTGCCGTAGAGAAAGCCCAGCAGACCAGCGTTCAACGCGGGGAACGGCAGGCCGGCCAGAATCTGGCAGATCAGAATGGCCGCGTAGCTGTGCAGGAATAGCAGTGGCATCTGGCTGACCGCGAATAACGCAAGTGCGCCCGCAATCAGCATACCGGTGGGAATGATGTCGACCAGCTTGTTGGCTAGCAGCGAGCCGACCAACGTGCTCACGCCCATTGCCGTGCCGAGCAGTCCGATCATGACCGCGCTGGTGCCACGGGCGGCCAACATGATCTGCGCGCCTACGCAGGCGATGTTCACAATTGCACCGAGTATGATCGCGGATAGGAAGACGCGCTTGGTCAGGGCCCATCGCCAGCCTTCGACCAAGTGCGTGGGAAATGGCACAACAGAAGTGCCGTGGGCCCAAACGGCGACCACGGCTTAGCACGACGAGTCAACGCGCATTAGCTGTCTGCGAACGACACCAACACCTTGTACATAACAATGCCCCTTTGCAAAAAACAAACTCCAATTATTGTACCAGTTCGAGCATAGAACCAGGCGCGTCACTGGGCACAACATAATCGGCCATCAATGGTTTCTCGGCTTCGAGGGGCTGATTTCGTCCGGTGGGGACATCTACTTGGCTTTCGAGGGGCTGCTCAAACGCCAAACCGCGAGTATAAACGGCTTTGCGGCAACGCCATTACGCCATTGTGGAGCCTTGTCTACTCGGGCATCAGCCCCTTGAAACGGAGATAGATCTCCGGCAAGTGCCAAATCAGCCCCTCGAAATCGAGTTAGGCGTTGTTTTCGCGTTTGCGCTGCCGTTCGAGTGCGTAATAAGCCGCGTAGCAGCAGGCGACGAACGGGATCATGCAATACAGGGTCGAACGCTGCGTATCATCGAGCACCACGAGCACCAGCGCGCCGATGCACATCACGATGGCCAGCCACGGCAGCACCGGGAAACCGGGCGCACGATAGCCGAGCTCATCGGCGCTGTGCCCATCCCGCGCCCATTCGCGCCGGAAACGGATATGGCACACGCATACGGAGAACCACACCACCAGCGTCGCCAAACCTGACACGGCGACCAACACCAGATACACGGTCGAGGCGGCGATCACGGAAGACAGCAACGCCAGCAGTGAGCCCGCCATGCTGAACAGCACGGCCCACACCGGCACACCACGGAAATTCGTCCTAGCAAGACGTTCGGGAATCAGCCGCTCCTTGGCCAGCGACCACACCATGCGCGAACACACGTACAGGCCGGAGTTCGCGGCGGAAAGCACGGCCGTCAACACCACGAAGTTCATGATGTCGCCGGCGAACGGCATACCGATTGACTGGAACACCAGCACGAACGGGCTCGTATCCACGCCGGCCTGATGCCAGGGGATCAAGGCCGCCATCACCAGAATCGAGCCGATGAAGAAAATCGCCAGGCGCAGCACCGTGGTGTGCACGGCCTTGGGAATCGCACGCGAGGGATCCTTGGTTTCGCCGGCCGCCACGCCCACCACTTCGGTGCCGGAGAACGCGAACACCACGGTCAGCAGAGTCGAGAAAATCGGCGCGATACCGCTTGGGAACCAGCCGTCGGCCACGAAGTTGCCCAGCAACGGCGCGGAATCATGACCGGCAATCGGTATGGCGCCGAAGATCGCCAGCAGGCCGATCACAATGAACGCGATGATGGCGAACACCTTGATTGACGCGAACCAGAATTCCGCCTCGCCGTACAGCCGCACGGACATGATGTTGAGCGCGAACACCACCACAATGAACACGGCCGACCACACCCAGGACGGCGAATGCGGGAACCATCGCTGCATCAACAGCCCTGCGGCCGTGAATTCGGAGGCGAGCGCCACCGCCCAGTTCAGCCAATACAGGATGGCGATGGTGAACGCGGTGCCGGGGCCGATGAACCGTTTCGCGTACATATGGAAGCTTCCGGCGTACGGCATGGCCACGGACAGTTCGCCGAGCGAGACCATCACGCAATAGACGAGCAGGGAGCCGACCGCATAGGCGAGAATCGCGCCCAGCGGACCGGCCTGGTGAATCGTATAGCCGGAGCTGACGAACAGGCCGGTGCCGATCACGCCGCCCAGGGAGATCATCGTCAGGTGACGCGACTCCATCTTCCGTTCAAGGCCGGTATCGTCCTTGGGTGTGCCGGCTGCCGCCATGCTCGGGTCTCCTTTGGTCGGGTGAACAGTTGTGTCTCGTGTCGGTTGTGCGGGCGGCGCTCGATGCCGCCTACCATATGATAGCGGTAACATGAACAGCGAGTGGAACACGAGGAGTTTGGAATGACGGAACTGTATATCGGATCGCATCTGTCGACGGCCGGCGGATGGAATGCGCTGCTGGAACGTTCCCATGAGGAGGGCGGAACCGCGTTCGCGTTCTTCCCGCGTTCCCCGTACGGCAAGCGTTCGAAGGCGCTCGACCCGGCCGACGCGGCGGCGTTCGGTGCGCGTCTGAAGGCTGAGGACTATGGGCCGTTGGTCGTCCATGCGCCGTACGTCTACAATCTGGCCGGCAAGGATGAGGCCAAGCGCGCATTCGCGATCGAGGCGTTGGCCGAGGACATCGAGCTGCTGACCGCCATCCGCGAGGCCGGACAGGAGGTGTATATCAATATTCATCCCGGCGCGCATGTGGGCCAAGGCTCCGAGACCGGCTGCCGGCTGATCAGCGAGGGACTGAATCAGGTGTTCGAGCGCGCGGCCGGCGTCATGGTGCTTCTGGAGACCATGGCCGGCAAAGGCACGGAATGTGGCCGCAATTTCGATGAGCTCGCCACGATCATGGATGGCGTGGAGAATAAGGCGAACGTCGGCGTCACGTTCGACACCTGCCATGTGTTGGATGCCGGCTACGATTTGGTGCACGACTACGACGGTGTGATGCGCCAGTTGGATGAGGCGATCGGCTTGGCCGAGGTCAAGGCGATTCACGTGAACGATTCGCAGTTTGGCCTCGACTCGCATAAGGATCGTCACGCCAACATCGACGAGGGCCAGCTCGGCATCCCGTTCTTCACGCGACTGGTCAACGACCCAACCATGGCCAAGCTCCCGATGATTCTCGAAACCAAGGAGCAGACGCCCGCCACGCATCGCGACGAGATCGAGTTGTTGCGCGGATTGGTGCAAAAGTAGTCGTAGTCGACCAATGTCGAGCAGAAGAGACCTGTTTTTGACTGATGGCCATACGAGGTTAGTTATCAGCGGGGTGTTGATTGATCCGTCTTCATATACAGCTGCATAGCCGGTTCCAGCTGCAAGAGCTCAAAACAGACGCATGGGTTCGGTGGAATCCAATGGCTGAATAAGACGTTTGCCGTCGCTGTTCAGTGGCGCGACTTCGTGAAATTGCAGATGCCGGGAAAGCATGGTACCCGCTTCCCGCATGGAATCTAACAGTGCGGCTCCGTCAACGGAGCGGTCCAGCCATGAGGCAACCATATTCCGAGGCGCCAGCAGGGGCATGCGATCATGCACCTTGACGAACTCGTCCGCGGCAGGGCAGGGGATGATGGTTGCGGTCAGCTGCCATGGCGATGCGGGAGACGGCCTCCACCATGAGTACAGGCCGGCCAAAGACAATAGTTCATCATGTGGTGCGTGAAAATAGAACGGCCTGCGACCTTTCCATTCGTAGTAGCCGGAAGCGGGGATGATGGCTCGCATGGATTTTGTGGATTCGGCGAACGCCGGCTTGACATGCGCAGACTCCACACGCGCATTATATGTGGGGTAGCTCAGCACTTTGCTGGCGCTCCATCGCGGCACCAGCGACCAATAGGCACCGGTCAGATGACGGCGGCCATCCTTGCCCTGTGCCACCACGCCAATGTTCTGCATGGGTGCGATGTTGTAGGAAGGCTGTGGCAGAGTGTCAACGCGCACGTCATCCTCGTCTACCGCGAACTGTGAGGCCACGGCATCCCAATCCAAATCAAGCGCGAATCTCCTGCACATGCGCCCAGTCTATGCCATCAATGGAATCAATCCCAGGCCGTATGATCGATATTCATGGCGATTTTCCTTTTTGTTGGCCGCTCTGGTTCCGTAGCGATACGAACCAACGAGGAATAGCCCAGAATGTAGGACGGGTTCGGCAATCGGGACGGGGCGTGACCTAGAGTGGCGCATGACCGAACACCAACAAAGGGAGGACCATGTCGGTTTTGGACGAACTGGTGGCGGGAGCGCTGGAGGATCAGCGCGCCCGTGAGCTCACCGTATCGCTTGAGGACGTGAAGAAGGCCGCGCTGGCGGCCCCGGCTCCGATTGACGCGACACGATGGCTTAAGCGCGCCGACGGCATCCCCGTGATCGCCGAAATCAAGCGCGCGTCTCCGTCCAAGGGCCACCTGTCCGACATCCCGGACCCGGCCGCGCTGGCCCGCGAGTACGAGAAGGGCGGCGCAAGCGCCATCTCCGTGCTCACCGAAGGCCGCAAATTCCTCGGCAGCCTTGACGATTTCGACAAGGTCCGCGCCGCCGTGCACATTCCAGTGCTGCGCAAGGACTTCATCGTCACCGACTACCAGATCTTCGAGGCCCGCGCCCACGGCGCCGACCTGGTGCTGCTCATCGTCGCCGCATTGGACGACGCCCAGCTCAAGCACCTGCTCGACCTGGCGCACGAGCTCGGCATGACCGTGCTGGTGGAGACGCACACCCGCGAAGAGATCGAACGCGCCCGCAAGGCCGGTGCCAAGGTGATCGGCATCAACGCGCGCAACCTGAAGAACCTCAAGGTGGACGTGAACAAATACAACGAACTCGCGGCCGATCTGCCCGATGACGTCATCAAGGTGGCGGAATCCGGCGTATTCGGCGCGGTCGAGGTCGAAGACTACGCCCGCGCGGGAGCGGACGCGGTACTGGTCGGCGAGGGCGTGGCCACCGCCGACAATCATGAACTTGCAGTGGAACGACTAGTAAAGGCAGGAGCACAAGTGAAAGCATCCGAAACGACCCCGCTCAGCGAACATCAGGGACCGTATTGGGGCCAGTTCGGTGGCCGCTATGTGCCCGAGGCCCTGATCACCGCCCTCGACGAGCTTGAGCGCGTCTACAATGAGGCCAAGGCCGACCCCGAATTCCACAAGGAATTCATGACGCTCCAGCAGCGTTACGTGGGCCGCCCGAGCCCGCTGACCGAAGCCCCGCGCTTCGCCGCACTGGTCAAGGAGAAGACCGGTCTCGACGCCCGTATCTTCCTCAAGCGCGAGGACTTGAACCACACCGGTGCGCACAAGATCAACAACGCGCTCGGACAGGCCCTGCTCGTCAAGCGCATGGGCAAGACCCGCGTGATCGCCGAGACCGGCGCCGGCCAGCACGGCGTGGCCACCGCCACCGTGTGCGCCATGCTCGGCCTCAAGTGCCGCATCTACATGGGCCAGATCGACGCCCGCCGTCAGGCCCTCAACGTGGCCCGCATGCGTATGCTCGGCGCCGAAGTGGTCGAGGTGACCCTCGGCGACAAGATCCTGAAGGATGCCATCAACGAAGCCCTGCGCGACTGGGTCACCAACGTCAAGGACACGCACTACCTGCTCGGCACCGTCGCGGGCCCGCACCCGTTCCCGGCCATGGTGCGCGACTTCCAGAAGATCATCGGCGAGGAAGCCAAGCAGCAGCTCCAGGACTGGTACGGCATCGACCATCCGGACGCGATCTGCGCCTGCGTGGGCGGCGGCTCCAACGCCATCGGCGTGATGAACGCCTTCCTGGACGACGAGCGCGTGAACCTCTACGGCTACGAAGCCGGCGGCAACGGCCCCGAATCCGGCAAGCACGCCATCCGCTTCGCCCCCGGCACCGGCCAGCTCGGCATGTTCCAGGGCACCAAGAGCTACCTGCTGGAAACCGACGAAGGCCAGACGCTCGACACCTACTCGATCTCCGCAGGCCTCGACTACGCTTCCGTGGGCCCCGAGCACGCATGGCTCAAGGACATCGGCCGCGTGAACTACAGCTGGGCCACCGACGAGGAGGCCATGAACGCCTTCCGCGACCTGAGCCAGACCGAGGGCATCATCCCCGCCATCGAAAGCTCGCACGCCGTGGCCGGCGCGTACAAGGCCGCCGCCGATCTGAAAGCCAAGGGCTATGACAAGGCCGTGATGATCGTGAACATCTCCGGCCGAGGCGACAAGGACATGGCCACCGCCGGCAAGTGGTTCGGCT
>OBZV01001063.1_pt1 | contig 11301 bp, 6 predicted proteins | sample 1501581 | NCBI WGS metagenome assembly OBZV01 (sample SAMEA2580257, study PRJEB22360) | human gut metagenome | biome: human gut; feature: human-associated habitat; material: faeces | place: Denmark | collected 2008/2010
CCGGATCGTCTGAAGTATGCATCTGAGATTTTAAAGAGACATCATATTTACCTTGCCGGCAATGTTCCTGAAAGACCGGAAGAACATATTGAAAAAGTAACTTTGCATGATGCATATGGAGAGGTGAATTTTTATCTGCTTCCATTTATGAAGCCGGCATATGTGAAAAATATTTTTGTTGATGGAACACCGGAAACGTATTCAGATGCTGTAAAAGAAATTATTAAACGGGAAAAGATAGATTATAAAGATAAAAGAAATGTATTAGTTTCGCATCAATTCTATGTGGGCGAAAAGCGGAAAGCCCGGAAACCTGTGATTCGGAAGTGTTTTCTGTAGGTGGGATTGATAACGTAGATATTGGATCGGTGAAAGAATTTGATTATGTAGCGCTGGGTCATCTTCACGGTGCACAGTGTATCGGAAAACCGGAGATCCGCTATTGTGGAACGCTTTTAAAGTATTCGGTCAGCGAGAGTACACAGAATAAAAGTCTTACCGTGGTGACATTAAAGGCAAAAGGCGAGAAGCCGGAAATTGAAAATTACCCGCTGCATCCGTTAAGAGATGTCAGAAAGAAAAAAGGAACACTGGATGAGATTATAAAAGAAGCCCAAGAGACGGAAAAAGATGATTATATCAGTATTACACTGACAGATGAAATCGATCCGTATAAGCAGCTGGAACGGATATTTTCCCATATACTGGAGATCCGGGTGGATAATCAGCGGACAAGAACAAAATTAAAAGAAATGGATGAAGAACTGGTCATGAAAGATCCTTTTACTTCTTTTGCGGAATTCTATAAGGAGATGCAGGGAAGAGAGATGAATGGGGAAGAAGAGACGATCATGAAAGAAATCTTCGATAAGGCGAAGGGAGTTGAGTAGATGAGACCGGTAAAGCTAATTATGTCGGCATTCGGATCATATGCCGGTAAAACAGAGATTGATTTTACGGAGATCCCGAATGGTCTGTTTCTGATTACAGGAGATACAGGTGCGGGTAAGACGACGGTCTTTGATGCGATTACTTATGCATTGTATGACAGGACTAGCGGAGGAACCAGAGATGGAAATATGATGCGAAGCCAGTATGCTGGAGAAGAAACGAGCACTTATGTAGAGTACACTTTTTTATATCAAAAGAAAGAATACAAGATACGAAGAAACCCGGAATATCTACGACTTGGAAAAAGAAGATATGCAGACGGGTCGCCGAGATATGTGAAAGAAACTCCGAAGGTAGAACTGACATTGCCGGACGGCAGCATATTCAAAGGAAAGAAAAGAGAGACAGATCAGAAGATTTCCGAGATTATCGGATTGGATGCAGACCAGTTTACGCAGATTTCCATGATTGCACAGGGAGAATTTCTCAAGCTTTTGCTGGCTGAGTCCAGGGAACGGAAAAAGATATTTTCCAGAATATTTCAGACGCGGTTTTACTACAGGATACAGGAAGAACTGAAAAAACAGGCTGTACAGTTATATGTGAAGCTGGAACAAAATCTTCAGGAAATGAAACTTGAGATGGCCAGAGTGGAATATCCGTCATATAAGAAGGATGGAGGTGTGTGTCCGGAAGAAGTTCAGCTGGAAAAATGTACAGAAGAAAATGAACTTATAAAGCAGTGGAAGGTGATTGCCGGGCAGGATATTCCGGACAGAGAACGTATATCCGTGATTTTGAAAGAGATCATTGATCAGGGAAACCGGTGGGAAAAAGTATGCAAAAAAGAATCTTCCCGGGCGCAGACGGTACTGGAAGATAAGAACCGGCTGCTGAAGGAAGCAGAACTGCTGAATCAGCTCTTTGATTCGTATGAACGGGTATTGAGCCGACTGGAAGAAAAAATGCCGGAAAAAGCGAAATATGAGTTTTTAACAGGACGGATACAAACAGGTAAAAAGGCGGGACGTGTACTGCAAGAAGAAAAAAGGTATCTGGAGGAAGAAAAGCGCCTGACAGAACTGGAAGTACAGGAACGTAGTCTTCAAAAGGAATTACAGGAATGCCGGAAGCAGCTGCAGGAATTAACAGACAAACAGAAAGAAGCTGGCCGGGAAAAGACGGAAAAAGAGACAGTGCTTACAGAAAAAAAGGTGCGGATACAGGATGCAATTTTACAGTATCAAGGTATGAATGCAAAAAAAGAAGAATTAGATAAAATTACAAAAGAAATAAAAAACTATCTTAATCAATCGGAAACCATACTACAGAAGAAAGAAATCCTGCAAAATAATCAAAAAGAAATATTAACATTTCTAAAGAAATATGAAAAGATAGAAACATGCATAAATGAATGCAGGAATCAAAAAGAACATATAGAAGAACAGATACGCCATTACGAAGATCTTGACCATCAGGAAGAGAGAAAAGAAGAATTAAAAGAAGACTGCGAAAGAGCAAAGAAGGAAGCAGACAGGGAACAGAAGAATTATGAAAATGCCTGGGCGGAATATGAAATGAAGTATCACAAGTTCCTGAATGAACAGGCGGGGATTCTTGCTTTGAATCTGGAAGATGGGCAGCCTTGTCCGGTCTGTGGTTCCAGAGAACATCCACAGATTGCAGCCTTGAGTGATGAGGCGCCGACGCAGGCGGAAGTGGAACTTGCAAAAGCTGAAAGGGATAAGAAAGAAAAAATAAGAGATATAAAAACAGAAGCATTCAGGAAATGTCTTGCGGGATATCAGGCAGCACAGGAAATCTGTCTGACACTTCGAAAGAATATAAAAGATGAGGTGGAAGATATAACTGGAATTGGCTGGAAAGAGAAGATACAAAGCCTGAAGCGTACGCTTATGGAAACGGAAAAAAGATTGAAACAGCTGGAAGAAATTTTTGAAAGATGTAGAACGTTAAAAGAGAATCAGGAACAGATTGCGAACCAGATAGAAAAATTGGAAGAAAAAGAACGAAAGACCAGCCAGAGTCTGACGGAATCAAAACTTATGTATACAAAGCTGGAGGCGGAGTATCAGGCAATGGAGGAGAAGCTTCCATACAAGACGATGGAAGAAGCCGAAGAACATCTGAGAGAGATAACAGGGAAACTTGAGTTGGTCAGAAATAATTACGAGACGGTAACAAGATGTCTTACGGAAAAGCAGAATAAAGAAAAGGAACTGGAAGGACAACAGAAGACCGTATCAGCATCTGTCGTGCAATCACAGGAAGAAGTACAGAAAAAGATACGTTCCTATAAACAGATTATAAAAGAGCAGGGATTTGAGGACGAAGAAAGCTATCATAGTCAATGTATGACTGAGAGAGAACTGGAAGAAGCAGAACAATGGATAGGGGCATATCAGAAAGAATTGCAGGAACTGGAAGCGAACAGGACATTGCTTGAGCAACAGTTAGAGGGAAAAGAAAGAAAAGATACGGAACAGATTGCGCGGGAGATAAAAGAGGCATCCGGAGAGCTGGAAGAAATCCGTAAGGAATATATGAAACTTCATAATACCAATGAAAGAAACCGTGAGATAAGAGACAATCTGAAACGTAATTTTGAAAAGAACAGTGGACTTCAGAAGCAGTATGAGATTGTTGGAAATCTGAGTAAGACAGCAAATGGGAATCTGAGCGGAAGTGCCAAGCTTGATTTTGAGACCTATATTCAGAGGCAGTATTTCCGTCAGATCATACGTGCTGCGAATAAGAGACTGGTTCGTATGACGTCAGGAGAGTTTATTCTGCAATGCAGAGATGTAGAAAAACTGGGTAGCCAGGGACAGGCCGGACTGGATCTGGATGTTTATCATATGGCAACAGATACGGTCAGAGATGTAAAAACATTATCGGGAGGAGAGTCTTTCATGGCAGCTTTATCCATGGCACTTGGACTTTCAGATATTGTCCAGAATACAGCAGGTGCAATCCATCTCGATACAATGTTTATTGATGAAGGATTCGGGTCTTTGGATGATGTATCGAGAGATCAGGCAATCCGTGTGTTGAATGATCTTGCAGATAAGGACAGACTGATTGGAATTATTTCTCATGTAAATGAACTGAAGGAGCAGATAGATCATAAACTTGTGGTGAAAAAGAACGAAAAGGGAAGTTCTGTAAGCTGGTCTTTATAAGAGAAATATAAAGTATAAGATCAGAAATACAGAGAAGCTGTCATTTTCTCTATAGTATATGCAGATAAAAAAGGAAATCTGTTGCAATATATAAACATGCAACAGATTTCCTTTTTATATCATATTATTTATGGTCGTTCTGATATTTCAAAGCGGCTTCAATAAATCCTCTGAACAATGGATGCGGTCTGTTCGGTCTTGATTTTAATTCCGGATGAGCCTGAGTGGCAACAAACCAAGGATGCTCAGGAATCTCGATCATTTCCACGATTCTTCCGTCTGGTGAAAGTCCGGAAAGCTTCATGCCGTGAGAAGTTAGTGCATCACGATAATCGTTATTTACTTCATAACGATGACGGTGACGTTCGCTGATCTGCTCTGTTCCATACATTTCGTAAGCTTTTGATGTCTTATCAAGAACACAAGGATAAGCTCCCAGTCTTAAAGTTCCACCGATGTCTTCGATACCGATCTGTTCCGGCATGATATGGATAACCGGATGTGTAGTGTTCGGATCAAGCTCAGCACTGTGTGCATCGTTATATCCAAGAACGTCTCTTGCAAATTCTACGATAGAAAGCTGCATTCCGAGACACAGACCTAAGAAAGGTACATTGTGTGTACGGGCATATTTGATTGCTTCGAGTTTTCCGTCAATTCCACGTGTACCGAATCCTCCCGGAACCAGAATACCACTTACATCACCGAGTAATTCATCTACATTATCGGCAGTAACAGTTTCGGAATCGATCCATTTGATATTTACGGTTGCACGGCTGAAGATTCCACCATGTTTTAAGGCTTCTACCACGCTGATGTAAGCGTCATGAAGTTGGATATATTTACCAACCAGAGCAACTGTGACTTCTGTGTTTGGATTCTTAAGGTAGTCAACCATCTCTGTCCAGTCTTTTAAGTCTGGTTCCGGACAATCAAGGTGCAGACATTCACATACGACACCTGCAAGGTTCTCTTTTTCCATTGCAAGAGGTGCTTCGTAGAGATATTCTACATCCAGGTTCTGCAGTACATGGTTAGCAGGTACATTACAGAATAATGCAATCTTGTCCTTGATTCCGACACCGAGCGGATATTCAGAACGACATACCAGGATATCCGGCTGGATTCCCATTCCCTGAAGATCTTTTACACTTGCCTGTGTAGGTTTGGTCTTCATTTCCTGAGAAGCTTTCAGATATGGAATCAGTGTAACATGGATCAGGATAACATTTTCATGTCCTTTTTCATGCTGGAACTGACGAATGGCTTCCAGGAAAGGCTGGCTTTCGATGTCACCAACAGTTCCACCGACTTCAATAATGGCAATTTCCGTATTCTCAGCAGCAGGGTTGCGGTAGAAGCGGGATTTGATCTCGTTTGTAATATGTGGGATAACCTGAACCGTTCCTCCGCCGAAATCTCCGCGGCGTTCTTTCTGAAGAACAGACCAGTAGATTTTACCGGTTGTTACATTTGAATTCTTGCTCAGACTTTCATCGATGAATCTTTCATAATGTCCAAGGTCAAGGTCGGTCTCAGCACCATCATCAGTTACAAATACTTCACCATGCTGTACAGGGTTCATAGTACCAGGGTCAATGTTGATATACGGGTCAAATTTCTGCATTGTGACTGTGTAACCACGGGCTTTCAACAGACGTCCGAGGGACGCAGCGGTAATTCCTTTACCTAATCCGGATACTACACCGCCTGTAACGAATACGTATTTTACTGCCATAACTTCCTCCTTAAGTCAAAAATAGTTTCTCTGTTATAAAGTGTTCAAAAAAATACTTTAAGATTATACACCTTTGTTATTAAAAAATACAGAGTTTTTTTCATATTTTGCTTCAAAAGTTGCCTGAATAGACAGACGCTTGAACTGTTTGATGTCTACAGACCCCGGCATGACAGATACATGAACCTGACAGCCTTTTAATTTTGGAAGCTGATCCATTGCAAGTCTGGCGTCTTTGCTGGTTGCGGCACTTACGGAAAGTGCAATGAGGACTTCATCGGTATGCAGACGTGGATTACGGCTGCCCAGATACTTGGTCTTCAGACTTTGGATTGGTTCGATCGCCTGTGGTGAGATGATCTTAATCTCGTGTTCAATACCTGCAAGTTCTTTTAATGCATTTAACAGCAGGGCAGAGCATGCACCGAGAAGATCGGATGTCTTTCCAGTGACGATTGATCCATCCGGGAGTTCCAGTGCTGCCGCAGGTCCGTTGGTCCGTTCGGCTTCTGCCAATGCTGCATCGACGACCGGTCTGTCATGAACCGTAATATTTGCCTGATTCATTAACATTTCTAATTTATAAGTCTCTTCTTCAGAGCATGCACCAAGCAAGAGTCTTCTTCTGGATGCATAGTATCTGCGGATAATCTCCTGACGGGAAGCTTCCTGACATGCATCGTCGTCGCAGATACAGTTTCCGGCCATATTCACTCCCATATCGGTTGGAGATTTATAAGGACTTTCACCGTAGATGCGCTGGAACATTGCATTTAATACAGGGAAAATCTCTACATCACGATTATAGTTGATGGTTGTCTCACCATATGCTTCGAGATGGAACGGATCAATCATATTGATATCATTCAGATCAGCTGTTGCTGCCTCGTAAGCGAGGTTAACCGGATGCTTCAACGGGATATTCCAGATTGGGAATGTTTCGAATTTGGCGTATCCGGCTTTGATTCCGTGTTTGTGTTCGTGATATAACTGGGACAGGCAGACTGCCATTTTACCGCTTCCAGGTCCTGGTGCAGTTACAACGACCAGCGGACGGCTTGTCTTGATATAATCATTTTTTCCATATCCGTCGTCACTTACAATAAATGGTACATTTGTAGGGTAGCCAGGGATCAGGTAGTGGCGGTACACTTTGATACCCAGTTTTTCCAGGCGGTTTTTGAATAATTCAGCACTTTCCTGAGCGTTATATTTGGTAATAACAACGCTTCCGACATAAAGCCCCAGCCCCTGATAAATCTGCATCAGGCGAAGTACATCGGAATCATAGGTGATACCAAGATCACCGCGGATCTTGTTCTTTTCAATGTCTTCGGCACTGATGACGATGACGATCTCGGCCTGATCAGAAAGTTCTCTTAACATGCAAAGCTTGCTGTCTGGCTGGAATCCGGGAAGAACTCTGGAAGCATGATAATCATCAAAAAGTTTACCACCAAATTCCAGATAAAGTTTGTTGTCAAATTGACCGATGCGTTCACGGATGTGTTCGGACTGCATTTTTAAATATTTTTCGTTATCGAATCCAATTTTCATAAGTATATGCCCTCGTTTAAAATTTATTTGATTTTTGATGCGGTAAAACTGCTGTATGCAGATCTGCCGTCATACTTTGGTATAAAAATGAAAAGAAAAATGCGCCGGAAGCGGCATAAGCATTTTCATTTCAAGTATACTACAACACATAGGAAGTTTACAATCTTTTCATAATGTTTTTATTGATTTCTAACATGACGCTCTATATAATAATTAGGTATACAGGAGGATTAAAATGGATAACCAGAATAATAAGAATAACAAGAATAATAAACAGGGTATATCGTTTATTTTACTGGTCACAGTTATTACATCGATCCTGGTGATCGCACTGTTCCAGTTTCAGGGAATGACCTCTGCAAAAGAGATTACCTATAATAAATTTCTGAAAATGGTAGATGACGGAGAGGTCAGAAAAGTACAGATCCAGAGTGACAAAATCATGATTGTTACAAAAAAGGACAAGGACAGCGGGGTTGCACAGGAATATTACACAGGAGTGGTGAATGACGATGACCTGACAAAGCGTCTGGAGAAGGCAGGCGTGGAGTTTAAGCAGGAGATTCCGGATACTACATCGGCAGTAGCGATGAACGTGATCTTAACATTCCTGCCAATTGCATTCTTTGTCGGAATGATCATCTGGATGACAAAGCGTATGTCAAAGGGCGGCGGCATGATGGGAATCGGTAAGAGCAATGCCAAGATGTATGTGGAAAAGCAGACCGGAGTTACATTTAAAGATGTAGCCGGACAGGATGAAGCGAAAGAATCTTTACAGGAAGTGGTAGATTTTCTCCATAATCCGGGAAAATATACGAGTGTCGGTGCAAAGCTTCCAAAGGGAGCACTGTTGGTCGGCCCTCCGGGAACAGGTAAGACGCTTTTGGCGAAAGCAGTAGCAGGAGAAGCAAAGGTGCCGTTCTTTTCATTGAGTGGTTCGGCATTTGTGGAAATGTATGTCGGTGTCGGAGCATCCAGAGTGCGTGATCTGTTCAAGCAGGCACAGCAGATGGCACCATGTATCATTTTCATCGACGAGATTGATGCGATCGGTAAAAGCCGAGACAATCAGATGGGCGGCAATGATGAGCGTGAGCAGACACTGAATCAGCTGCTTGCAGAGATGGATGGATTTGAAAGCAATAAAGGACTGGTACTTCTGGCTGCAACTAACAGACCGGAGATTTTGGATCCTGCATTATTAAGACCGGGACGTTTTGACAGACGTATCATTGTTGAAAAACCAGATCTGAAAGGACGTGTAGAAGTCCTGAAGGTTCATTCTAAAGATGTGAAGATGGATGAGACAGTCAATCTGGAGGAAATCGCACTTGCGACATCCGGAGCAGTAGGTTCTGATCTTGCAAATATGATCAATGAAGCGGCAATTAATGCTGTAAAGCATGGAAGAAATGCAGTATGTCAGTCTGATTTATTTGAAGCGGTAGAAGTGGTACTTGTAGGTAAGGAAAAGAAAGACCGTATCATGAGCCAGGAAGAACGAAGGATTGTTTCTTACCATGAAGTCGGACATGCACTTGTAAGTGCATTGCAGAAAGATGCGGAGCCGGTACAGAAGATTACAATCGTTCCACGTACAATGGGAGCACTTGGTTATGTAATGCAGACTCCGGAAGAAGAAAAATTCCTGAATACCAAAAAAGAACTTCAGGCAATGTTAGTCGGACTGCTTGCAGGACGTGCGGCAGAAGAAGTAGTGTTTGATACGGTTACAACAGGAGCCTCTAATGATATTGAGAAAGCAACAAGCGTAGCAAGAGCGATGATCACACAGTATGGTATGAGCGAGAAATTCGGATTGATCGGTCTGGAATCTATTCAGAACCGTTATCTGGACGGACGCCCGGTCAGCAACTGTGGACAGCAGACAGCATCAGAGATTGACGAAGAAGTTATGAAGATGTTGAAAGATGCTTACGAAGAGGCAAAACAGCTTCTGAGAAATCACAGACAGGCGCTGGATAAAATTGCTGCATTCCTGATTGAAAAAGAGACAATTACCGGAAAAGAATTTATGGAGATTTTCCATGAAGTAGAAGGAATTGATCCGGATGCACCGAAGAAGGAAGAAGCAAGAATCGGTATGAATCCGGTAGAGGGTGAAGGATTTGTGATGAAGCCGGCAGATGATATAGATGATGCGCATAACGCAGATGTACAGGAAAAATCAGAAAAGACAGAAGAAAAAACTGTCGGAACAGCAACTGAATCTGTTCATGAAGAATAGAATTCTATAAAAAAGAACAAAAGATATGAAGTATGGCAAGAGCCGGCTTCATATCTTTTTTCTTTTCAATTATATTTGTCTGGTATATAATAGGCAGGATAAGATTATTCTGGAGGAGATATAACATGAAAGGAAGATTGTTCGGAGTCGGAGTTGGTCCAGGTGATCCGGAACTTATGACGTATAAGGCTGTTCGTACGATAGAAAAATGTCCGGTAATAGCAGTGCCTGCGAAGGGCAGGGAACATGCGGTCAGTTACAGAATTGCGGCAGGAATGGTAGATAATATGGAAGAAAAAGAATATCTGGATCTAGATACGCCGATGACAAAGGACAGACAGATTCTGAATCAGAATTATGAGAAAGCTGCCAAAAGGATCATAGAGGAACTGGAAAAGGGAAAAGATGTAGCATATCTGACATTGGGAGATCCAACGATTTATTCGACTTATATGTATATTCAACGTATTATAAAGGAAAAAGGATATGAAACATCAATTATAAACGGGATTCCATCATTTTGCGCAGCTGCATCAAAACTGAATGAAAGTCTGGCAGACAGAGCAGATGAGCTTCATGTGATTCCATCCAGCTATGATATAAGGAACGCATTGAGATATCCGGGAACGAAGGTCCTGATGAAGTCTGCTTCCAGATTAGCGGAGGTAAGGGAAATCCTGGAAGAAAAAAATGTGGATGTAAAGATGATAGAAAATTGTGGGATGGCAGACGAACAGATATATGAACGGTTGGAAGATATACCAGAGCATGCCAGCTATTATTCGCTTCTGATTGTAAAAGAATCTGTGTAACATTCATAAGCAACGGGTAAGAAAATAGTAAAAGAAAATGTACAGGTGACATATATGGAAAATTTTAATATACAGGAAGAACTGAAGAAGCTGCCAGGAAAACCAGGTGTATATCTTATGCACGATGAAAAAGATGCGATCATTTATGTCGGAAAAGCAATCAGTCTTAAAAACCGTGTCCGACAGTATTTTCAGAGCAGCAGGAATAAGGGAGCCAAGATAGAACAGATGGTGACACATATTTCCAGGTTCGAATATATTGTGACGGATTCCGAGCTGGAAGCGCTTGTTCTGGAATGTAATCTGATTAAAGAACACAGACCAAAATACAATACGATGCTGATGGATGATAAAACGTATCCATTTATAAAAGTAACTGTAAATGAACCTTTCCCGCGTGTAATGATGGCAAGGCGGATGAAGAAAGATAAGGCAAAATATTTTGGTCCGTATACCAGTGCCGGTGCAGTAAAAGATACTATTGAACTGATACGAAAGCTTTATCATATTCGAAGCTGCAATCGTTCACTCCCAAAAGATATCGGAAAAGAACGTCCGTGTCTCAATTATCATATCCATCAGTGTTATGCGCCGTGTCAGGGCTACATTTCCAGAGAAGAGTACAGGAAATCTATTGATGAAGTAGTAAGATTCCTGAATGGAAATTATGATCCGATATTAAAAGAACTGGAAGAAAAGATGCTGGATGCATCCGAAAATCTGGAATTCGAGAAAGCAATAGAATACAGGGAACTTCTTGCAAGCGTTCAGAAGATCGCTCAGAAACAGAAGATTACAGATACAGCAGGGGACGACAGGGATATTATTGCAATGGCTTCGGAAGGGGAG
>OBZV01001076.1_pt1 | contig 11137 bp, 10 predicted proteins | sample 1501581 | NCBI WGS metagenome assembly OBZV01 (sample SAMEA2580257, study PRJEB22360) | human gut metagenome | biome: human gut; feature: human-associated habitat; material: faeces | place: Denmark | collected 2008/2010
ATTATAGCAATGTTTATGATTATCATTCATCATTTGGCATATCATAGTCAATTTAATTTTCCATATAATGAAATAACATTTAATCGTTTATGGATTCAATTTATTCAAATAGGGGGAGAAGTAGGAGTTAATGTATTTGTTTTAATTACAGGATATTTTATGTTGAATCATAGTTTTAAAATTGAAAAGGTATTAAAATTATGGTTTGAGGTTTTGTTTTATTCTATAGTAATATATGTTCTTATGTGTTTAATTGGAAGGGAAACATTTACGATAGTTGGTTTGGTATCTTCATTTATGCCAATATCAAGAGAAAAATGGTGGTTTGCCAGTTCTTATATTATATTATATATATTATCTCCATACATTAACATTTTAATTACAAATATATCAAAGAAAGTATACAAAAAGTTATTGATTATATGTTTTGTAATGTGGGTTATTTTCCCTACATTTTTATTTACATCATTCGGGTCGAATAATGTAATGTGGTTCATATACTTGTATTTATTAGCTGGATATATAAAAAAATACGAAGATGAATTAGGTGTTGTTGTAGATTTTAGTTTTAGTAAATGGTTTATGACTTCAATTGCAATATATATATTAACATTTCTGTCAGCGTTATTAATAGATATAGTTGGGCTTAGTAATTATAACATAGCAAAGTGTGCAACACACTTTTATGGGAAAAATCAATTACCGATATTGATGATATCATTGTGTTTATTTATGGCTTTTAAGAAATTAGAAATTAGGACTAATAAGTTCATAAATAAAGTAGCACTGACAACATTTGGGGTATATTTGATACATGATAATCCTGCTATGAGGGGATTTATATGGAATGATCTGTTTAAGACCTACCTTTATTCTGATAGTAGATATCTTATAATTTATTCTATTGTTGTTGCGTTTGTTATTTATATAGTTTGTTCTATAATTGATTTTGTTAGAATAACTTTAGCAGAAAAGGTAATTGCAAAAATTATAAATTTTATAATTATAAGGAGCAAAAAATATGAAAAGAGTATTAATAACAGGTGGAGCAGGATTTATAGGAAGTGAGTTAGTTAATCAGTTATATGATTTAGGTGAATATGAAATTACAGTGTTAGATTGTATGACAGAACAGATACATGGTTCGAACTGGCATAATTCATATTTGTATAACAAAATTAAAGATAAATGTAATTTTATATATGGTGATGTCAGAGATTATGATGTAGTAGAAAAAGTGGTAGATGGTAAAGAGTATATTATTCATTTAGCAGCAGAAACAGGAACAGGACAGTCTATGTACAGAATTAATCAGTATAATAATGTTAATATTATGGGAACATCAAATCTTTTACAGGTTATTTCATCAAAAGGTGAAGATAGTAAAGTTAAAAAGATTTTATTGTCATCTTCACGTTCGGTTTATGGTGAAGGAAAGTACAGCTGTCCTAACTGCGGTATTGTCTATCCTAAGAGCAGAAAGAAAGAAACGATGTTACATAAAGATTTTAATCTTTATTGCGATAAATGTGGTGAGAAGCTTACTTTATTACCTACAACGGAAGACAGTGTTATTATACCTGGTTCATTGTATGCTTATACAAAATATGCACAGGAAAAAATGTTACAAACAATGTGTCCGGCATTAGGAATAGATTATACAATATTTAGATTTCAGAATGTTTATGGGGTTGGACAATCACTTAAAAATCCATATACAGGTATTTTATCAATATTCTCTACATTATTGTTAGAGAATAAGCCAGTCAATATATTTGAAGATGGTCTTGAAAGCAGAGATTTTATTAATGTTGTGGATATCGCAAAAGGCGTTATAGCAGCTATAGATAATGCTAAGAGTAATTCTGAGATTATTAACCTTGGAAGCGGTGTTGGAACAAGTGTAATAGATATTGCTAATATGTTAAAAGAAATTTATGATAGCGATAGTGATATAAATATAACTGGTGACTTTAGAATTGGTGATATAGCACACAATATAGCTGATATACGAAAAGCTGAGGATATATTAGGGTTTAAGCAGTCTATATCGTTAAGAGAAGGATTGACACAATTCTGCCAATGGGTTCTTGGAGAAGATAAAGATAATAGTGGTTACGAGAATTCACTTATCGAGATGGAAAAAGCAGGGATGTTTATAAGAGGATAAATAATATTAGTTATAAAAAGTGTAAGGTATGTTATATATCTTACGCTTTTTGTATATCTTCAATTAAAATTGTTATAGACTAAATTTTAATTGAAATATATAAAAATAGTTTTGATATTTACGATGAGCTGATATTATATTATTATAATATGTTTCATTAGGTAATAAAGACAAGGGATATAATGATTAGAGTATAGGAGATAAAAGATGCTGTATAATAAAACTAAAGAAATTTTACAAAAATGGGAATCAAAAAAAGATGAATTACAAATAAATGAAATCCTAAATGATATGGAAAATATGATTTTTGATGAGAATGAGAGTGATATAAAAAATGCACAGACTTTAAAATATAATCACGATTATTTGAAAAAAATAAAAGAATGTTATAGGTTCATTGAAGATTATATTACTGAAAAAGATATTAAGTTTTTATTAAGACTAGCAAAAGTAATTTCAAAAAATAGATATTGGACATACGTTTTATATGATACCGAATTTAGATATAAAAAGGTAATACTAGAAAAAAAAGGTGAGAATTTATATTTAAAACTTGTTGAATTTTGGTCTGAATTTAATGATACTTTTTATGATTATGGAAAAGCAGTAGAAATGCTGAGCAAATATTATGAGAAATCATATTGGAATACTAAAAAACATAATCAGGAAAAAATAACAAATGCTTTCTTTAGAAATATAAAATGTTGTGGAGATGTGAATGATTATGGATTTTTTTATGAGGGAATTAAAGCAATTTCAGAACATATGCCATCGTTAAATGATGAACTTATTGTCAGCATAATAGAGCAATATTCATTAAATGAAATTATAATAAAAGACGTATATCGCCATCAAATTTTAACATTAATCAATTGTATTACAGAAGATAGAAATTTGAAACAATATTTTACGAATACTATATTATATGGTGCATTAGCTGCTAATATATTAGCTAGGTTATTTATATCCAAGGATAATAATTATTATAATATTTGGTATGATGATAAATATACAATTAAAAATCTGAAAACAAACAGAGACAATACTGTTTTTATAAACGAAAATAGATGGTATATTAGTAACGCAAAAGAAAAATATATTGTCGAAATTAAAGATTGTGGTAATAATAAAGAAAAAATAATACTTTTGAAAAAACTGGAAGAAGTAAAGCCTGATAAGGAAATACCATTTAAAGTAAAACCATATGAATGGCGTTTGAATAGTTTAATTAATAATAAAGAACTTTTGAATGAAATAAAAGGATGGTTATATGATGAAGAAGGACAAATGTTTAGTTTTTCTTATTTATATATTAAAAATTTTCGGGAATTTAGCGATCAACAAATTTCATTTACGCACGAGTATGTATTTGATTATTTAAATAAAAGAATTGAAAAAGATAACAATGAGTATATGGATGTAACTGGATTATATGCCAAGAATATAAAAAGCATATCTTGTATTGTTGGTAAAAATGGTTCAGGGAAAACTAGTATAATTGAGTTCTTGGGTAAATATTTTTCGCAGATAATTGGTATATATGATTTAGGGAAAAAAGAAATATCAGATATTTTAAGAGATTTAAAGTTACCTGGAAATATGGAATTTTTAGCAATTTTTGAATATGGTAAACAGCATTATTATATATCTAATATTAGCGGTGTTAATCATAGTGATTTAGTAAAAGATTATGGCAATGTGCGTGGGTTGCTTTCAGGAAATGGAGAAAAAAATAAGGTGTATTTTTTCTCAAATAAAGTTGATTTATGGAGTGATAATAATATACATAAAAATCCTAAATATGCTTTTTCACAAATTGAATATACTCGTTCAGATGATATTAAGGAAAAAGTTTTATTACAGAAAAATAATAAAAGAGTAAATCTTATGTGTTGTTATGTGTTTACATATATCAAATATTATTTAATGAAAGGTCAAGGGGATTTTTCTGAATTTGAATGGGAAGGAATAAATCTATTTAATCATCTACCATTGAATGTTAGGGAAAAGTGGGAATATATAATACAGTTTTCTAATTACTCAAGAATGTGTAAAGATGAAGAAGTAAGAGATTTTTTCTTTAAAGAAGATAATGTGTATTTTCAGTTATCATCTGGACAAGAAGCAAAGTTAATATTTTTAGCAAAATTATATTGGTGTGTTGAAGGTTATAAAAAATTCTTACAAGAATATGGAGATTATTTAAAAGAAGCTAAAGAACAAATAGATGAAAGTAGATGTATTCAAAAAGAGGAAGCTGCAATTATATATATTGATGAAGGTGATGTATATTATCATCCAGAATGGCAGCGTCAATTTGTAAAGTCTGTCTGTGAAATATTAAAGGAAAGAGAAGATGAATGTCAGTTACAGGTTATAATAGCTACAAATTCACCATATATTTTATCTGATTTTTTAAATCAGGATGTTATATATGTTTTGAATAATGAGGAAGCTTCACCTAAAGTAGAAACTTTTGGACAGAATATACACACATTATTAAGCAGCCCTTTTTTTATGTGTTCAACATTGGGGCAAATTGCATATGGAACGATTATTAAGCTGATTAAAATCTTAAATGAAAAAAGTGAAAAAGAAATGACTAATAAAATCTTTGAAGATAAGATAAAAGAAATGTTTCATATAAAAGACAATTCTGTGGATATATATAAATTTTTGGTGAGGTTTTCAGATTCAATAGGTGAGGAAATATATAGAATTCAAATCAAGCAATTAATTTCAGAAGCATATGCTGATAAAGTAATTGATGAAGAAGATCCAGACGTTATCAAAAAGAAAATAGAAAGTTTACAAAAAAAGTTAGAAATAATAGAAAGAAAAAATTAGAAGAAAGCTAGGATAATGATTAAATTAGATAAATATTCATCGGAGTTTGAATTAGAATATGTTAAGATTGCATATGAAAAAGTAAAGAGTGGAAAAGTTGACTGTAATACATTTGTTGGTCTGTGTAAAAGCTTTATTCCTACTAAAATTATCGAGCATAATAAGCCAGAAGAGGAATATATAAAAAAGTTAATATTATTGCCATATTCTTCAATTAAAGAAATTATTAATAACATAGAAAAAAACGATATAAATAAAAAAATGTACGAAAAAAAAGTTTTTGTATGTATGAATGACCACAAAATTAGAAAAAGTCCATTTAAAGAATTTTATAACTGTTTTGAAAAAGTTAGAGATGCTAAATTTGATGAGGGTGATAAAAAATTAAGTATACATATGACAGAAAATTTAGGAATTACTGTATGTCCTTATTGTAATAGAGATTATATAAATTCAAGATCTAATAAACATTCAGGCAATCAATTGGATCATTTTTATAATAGGAGCAGTTATCCATTTTTAGCAGTATCCTTATATAATCTTATACCATCTTGTAGTGTATGCAATCTTATTAAAAGTAATCAAAAGGAGAATTTGGTTTCTCCTTTTGATGAAAATTATAATTTTGAAAGCAGTGAATTTTTATTTAATATAAAAGATGATGATATAAAGATTGATTGGAAGGAATTTGATAATGAGCCGATAAAAGAAAATGTAAAGGTATTTGAATTAAAGGAAGCATATAAAATACATGAAACAATGGAAGTTAAAGACATTTTGGAAAAGAGAATGACGTATGTAAGTTCACAAAGAAAAGAAATTATTGATTTAATGAAGAAGGCTAATTTAACAATTACAGAGCAGCATTTGAAAGAACTAATATATGGAAAAGAAATAACTCAAGAGGATTATAAAACGATGCCATTAGGGAAAATGAAACATGATATATTTAAAAAGTTAAGAGTATATTAATTTTAAATCTGGAGTATATTATAATGCTATAAGAAGTTTAAATTTTCTTAAAGCTGCTATTGTTGCTCTTTCAAGAAAATATGAATTAAGAAGAGGTATAAAAGGTGTTATTGAAGGAACACTGCCAGTTGGAGGATTGTCATCTTCAGCGGCAGTTATTCTTACATATCTTAATGCGGTATGTATAGCTAATGATATTCAGATTACAAGACCAGAAATTATAGGCAATGCTATATGGGCGGAGCGTAATTATATAGGAGTAAATGTTGGTAAGCTTGACCAGAGTTGATGAGTGCAAGGTTGCGTATGCGTGTATGAATTATGGCAATTATAAAGATACATATTTAAGAAATGTACCTATAGGTGTTTATTTGCAGTACAAGGACAAGCTTCCAGAGAACTGGAGAAAAAGAGCAGAGCATTTTTATGGTGAAAGACAGAGAGTAAAAGACGGAATTAAGGCTTGGAAGAAAGGCGATATTGAAGAATTCGGACAGCTTATGTTCCAGTCTGGAAGAAGTTCAATAGAGCTTTATGAAACTGGCTTTGATAACTTGAGAGATTTACAGGATATATTGTAAACGCTCTATGTACTTACCAATAGATTCTCTAATTTGGTATAACAGAGACAATCAGATTGGACAGCTAACATCAATTTTCAGGTGCTTATCACTATTGAAATCCAAGGAATTGGAAAAATAGCACAATCTGACAAAGTGGTGGGCTATGATAATAAAAGAATGCCGTTAAATTGGTAAGAAGATACTCGAATGGCTGGATAAGTTTGAAGACATTAGAGCCATTTTTTAAAAATCTAGTAATCTATGCGGAACTTAGAGAAATTGGACTTGCGGTTGAATTAGGTTTAAGTATGCGAAATACTTATAATTTCGCAAAAATTGCATGCTGGAGTAATTAGATATAAAAAAGCTGATTCAGGATATCTGATTATAGATTTTTTGGCATTCGCAGATGTTGATAGTTTTCCTATAATTTCTATTCAGGCTTCACAGATATATCATAGGTTACGATTTACAAGGGGTTCAGTGTGACCTATGATTAAAAAGATGATAATATTGTATTATATAGGAATATATATACAATGAAAATGATATACAAAATTGATGATATATATTTACAAATAAGGTGAGTTGTGATATGTTTAATATATAGATGATAGAGTGATGATGGCTTGTATAGTAATATACATACTTCAATTGAATGTTAATCTATAAGTAGAACTGAGAAGTAGTATTTGTATTATTATTTTGTTTATTGGTAATAATTAATAAAGAAAGTCGTGAAGATATGATGAAAGCTGTTTGGAAAAAGATAATAAAATATGTTTATGACAAATGTTTAGAGATTGTATTAGACGACGATTATGAAAGAGATAATAACAGGAATTATTCTAAATATTTGAGATATTATAGAAAAAGAACATTTTAATATAAATGTAAGGCATATTTATCTAATATGTCTTACATTTTTTGTATTTATAATATGATGGTGGATATCGGAATAATTAAAAGCTTACAAAAAAAGAAATGAGGGATTATTATGTCAATGTATGCGTATACTGGAAATGATAGAATAGATGAACAAAAGGTTATAGCAAATGAAATAACTGATAGAACTAAAGGAATTCGTTATTATTGTCCAAACCCGAAATGTAATGCAAGAATGTTTTTAAGAAGCTATGATGGGGAAAGAAATTCATTTTTTGCGGCTTCAGGCAATCCAGGACATATAGAGCATTGTCCATATGGTTCTGATAATACATTTAACGCGGAACAGATAAATAAAGAAGAGTTTGAATCAGAATATGCAATAAAAAATTTAATGAAACCATCAAAAAATTCAAAAAAGATAGTAGATAATAAAAAAGATACAACAAATAAGACTGCTGTACCAAATGAGGATCAAAAGATTGTTCCGCATACTATTAAACAAATATATGATATGTGTAAATCGTATGATTGTAACGCAATAATTAGTAATCAAAAAGTAGGACAAATATTAATTGATTGCAGAAGCATTCATATGTATCCAAGTGGAATATTTGGATATAGGGTTATTGAGGCAAAGTGTAAGAAATATTTGTATAATAATCAGAAGGAAATTTTTCTTGAAGTACCAATTAATAATAAAAAATATTCGTTAATATTATATTTTGATGATAAAGAGCTGTTCAATATAATTAAAAAATTATTATATGATAATAGAGAAAATGTAATAATAGTAGCAGGTCAATGGGAAAAAACTAGTAAGTTTAATTATTTTGGTACTGATATTGTAAGTAAAAAACAAATTAAAGTTACAAAACAATTAGTATAAAAGTTGTTTATAATAATAGAGATGTGATATTATATATTAATGAAAAGGGGAATAAAGATGGAATTATTTTCTTTATGTGAGAAGGCAACAGATGAAGTGTATCAAAGTGAACTGAAAAGGCAACAATCTGTAATTAATAAAACGGATTTTCTATTTAGATGGCTGACAATGATAGTGTCAATATTTAATATTTCATTACCTCTAATTGTAAAACAGGTTAATATTAATATTAATGATAAGAAATTTGTATTGTTGTATACATTATTGATGATCATATTATTATGTGATATGGGATTAACAATATGTGTTAACTATCCAATTAAATATAAAAGTGATATGATGGGAAGTGATTGGCTGAAATTTATTAAAGACAATCCAAATAAGATATCTAATGAAATGGATTTTCGGTATTATCATATTTTGACTACAGACATTGTTTCTAAAAGATTAAGGGATAACAATGATAGAGCATTTAAAATAATTAGGATAGCCTATATTATATTGATTGTTGCATTAGGAATAATGGCTTTGTTTTTTAGCTATATTATATGGAGGAAGTGATATGAATGAACGTAAGAAAAATGATAAACAGTCAGAACAATATAATAGTATGGCTGCTGAAAATTCAGAGAATACCAAGAAAATGAATGAAGTAGAATACATTAGGCAAATTGATATACAAAATGATTGGAATGCTATGGAGTCATTTTTAGAAGATGTTTATGGCGAATTTTAATATTACTAAGGAGGTATAGCTAATGAATGCTACAAAAGAATTTACAGAACAATATTATGAAGAGTTAAAGAGACAAATAAAGTCATATAATGAAGATTATGATTTGATACAAAGAAGATCAGATATGATGTTGAATAATTGGAGAGAAGAAACAGCAAAAGATGAAAAACGTTTAGATGTTTTAGAAAGATTTGGGGCAATATTATAGTATGGTATTAATGAAAGAATTTAATGTTTCAAATTTTGTTGATGATTTAAGCGTGATATGTAACATAAAACAAAGCCAGCTGAGAGCAGAAGTTGAAAAATATATTTGGCCAAGATTGGATTTCTTAACTAATGGGAAAAATAAAGGAAAGATTTTTTATTTAATAGATAATCAATATGTTGAAACAGAATGGAAAGATATGATTAGCGTGCATTATATTAATACTTCATATCATTGTGAAAGCTCTGTAATAAGGGTGCATTTATCTTTGGATAATAAAATATCTAGTCAAACATATGTAGGATTTTTTACATTAAGAAAAATTGATGAACCTAGAATTATGCTTTCTTATATATATCCAAGCTGGGAAAAAATAAAAAATAATAATCAAAAATTATTCGTTATGACATATAAAAAACGTGTACATATTATGGGAGAGCAGATCGAATTTTTTACATATCCTTTATTTGTTCAGGATAATATAACGGTTGCATGTGCACAGGCAGACATTATAGCTATGACAAATTATCTACATAATAAGTTTGATTATAATAAGATACGAATAAGTGATTTATCGGATTCATATAGTGTTGGTAAAACTAAAATATATCCAACAAATGGGTTGAATCCATTACAGATGTCACAAGTATTTAATACATTTGATATTCCAATTAGACAAAAAGCATTTGATAAAAAACAAGATAATGAAAAGTATATTCAACAAGAATTGGATAGTATTAGGGATTATATTAATTATACGATTGAAAGTGCAATTCCTGTATTGCTTGGAATTTCAATTAAAGATAAGGATGGAATTAACAGGAAACATATAATTCAATTAATAGGTCATTCCAGTCAGACTAGAGAGCAATATGTAATATATGATGATTCGGGATTTTTTTTGAAATATGTTGTCGATAAAGATGGTTTTGTAGCTTTGGTGAGTTGGAAAGAACTTGAGGAAATTATTAATAAAGGTTCAAGCTTTATTATTTGTCCTATACATGAAAAAGTTTATCTGTATTATGAAGATATTGTAAGTCAGCTAAATTATCAATTACAGCATGTGACAGGTTTAAATAAAATAAACGAAGCTTCAAAGAAAGGAAAGGTACGATATGCTTTAGTAGATAACAGAATCATCAAAAAATTTATATCAAGCATTGATAATAATAAAAGGACACAATATGAAAAAAATGAATTGCATAAAATATTATCTATGGGGTTACCACACTATGTATGGTATTGTGAAATAAAATATGAAGAAAGTTATGTGATATATATTGCTGATCCGACTTATAGCAGAGAAACATCAAAAAATATCTTTATAAATGAATTACCTATTTATTCAGATAAACAATTAAGTTTATTAGGTTATATAAAGTGAAGATTTTTGAAATATTTATAATGTTATATGTAGAGAGGAAGCTAAGGTGCTTGAATTTATAAAAAAGAATAAGGAACTTATTATGGTTTATACACCTCAATACGGTGTGGACGAAATTTTCAAAAAGATTAAATCTTCGGAAGGTTGCAATATAAAAAATATTTTTAGAGTAGCAATGAATTCATTAAGAAAGTTGGAAGAATATGATGAAGATTCAGTGTGTTTTTCTGTTGGAAAGGTGGAGACCGTTTCAAGTTTTGTGTAAACGTTAAAAACTGATATAAGATTTGTGAATAGTTACAAATAGGCAGAGCCGATTTTCCGGATTCTGCCCATATCTGCATTATACAGGAGGTAAACGCTCAAACTCTTTTTCAAGCCTGTATAAAGGTACTGCATTTACATATTTCCCATTCATGACTGCTGCTGCAAGTGATGGCGTTACAGGACTTGATGGCAGTAATCCCTTTGGATGTGGTG
>OBZV01001089.1_pt1 | contig 11021 bp, 9 predicted proteins | sample 1501581 | NCBI WGS metagenome assembly OBZV01 (sample SAMEA2580257, study PRJEB22360) | human gut metagenome | biome: human gut; feature: human-associated habitat; material: faeces | place: Denmark | collected 2008/2010
AATCCGGAGTCCGTCCGGTGCATATTTTTATTATGCCCATCTGGCGGAGTATGCAAAAGACTTTCAGATCGGTGAAACAGTATCGGCGGGCACATTTCTCGGCTTTATGGGTGACACCGGTTACAGCGATGTGGAGGGCACGACCGGGAATTTTGCAGTCCATCTTCATATGGGAATCTATCTGAATGATAAAGATGGAACAGAGTTTTCGGTAAATTCCTATCCGATGCTTTCTTATTTATGGGAAAGACAAGGAGGCGCACTTAGGTGAGCCGCCATTTTTCGACAACATCATTTGCAGCATAATTTGAATATTATACAGATATAGTAAATAATGGCTATTGATATAGTAAGATTTTAGAGAATGGAGAGAGCCATGCGGCTGGATAAATTACTGACCGAACTCGGCACAGGAAGCAGAAGCGAAGTAAAAAAATATATCCGATCAGGGCTTGTCACGGTCAACGGGGAAGTTGTAAAGAAACCGGAACAGAAAGTGGATGAAAAAAATGATACGGTCTGTTTTCGGGGGAATCCGTTAACATATACAGTTTCACAAACCGGCGGGATGCGTGACTGCAACGGAGGACAATCTGCACCGGACAGTCATGGACTATCTGACTGACACGGCGCGCCATGACCTCTTCCCTGTGGGGAGACTTGACATTGATACAGAAGGACTGCTGCTCATCACAAATGATGGGGCATTAGCACACGATCTGCTCAGCCCGGCGAAGCATGTTTCGTCTTCTTTGCATGCAAAAATCGACGGTCGTGTCACGGAAGAAGATGTTAACCTTTTTGAAAATGGGGTTGACATAGGAGAAGAAAAGCCTGCAAAACCGGCACTTTTAGAGGTTTTGCATTCGGGTGACAATTCGGAAATCAGGTTAACAATTACAGAAGGCAGGTTCCATCAGGTAAAGCGGATGTTTGAGGCAGTGGGAAAGAAGGTTACTTATCTAAAACGTGTGGAGATGGGATCACTGGTGTTGCCGGATGAACTTGCTCCCGGGGAATACCGTCCACTGACCGAAGAAGAATTACAGGAACTGCGCCGACACTGACAGGCAGACAGAAAAAAAGAAAACATGCAGATGCAGCTTAGATATCTGTGCTGTCTCTGTGCAATATACAGAAATGAGGATCAACATGAAAAATGGTTTTTTACCAATCAGCAAAGAAGATATGAGAGAGGCTGGTATAGACCAGCTTGATTTTGTTTATGTGTGCGGTGACGCTTATGTCGATCATCCATCGTTTGGACATGCCATCATATCGCGTTTATTAGAAGCACATGGCTATAAAGTCGGTATCATTGCACAGCCGGACTGGCATGACAAAGAGTCTATTAATATTTTAGGAGAACCGCGGCTCGGCTTTCTTGTCTCTGCAGGAAATATGGATTCCATGGTAAACCATTATTTTGTTTCTAAAAAGAGACGCCAGAGCGATGCGTTCACACCGGGAGGCGTGATGGGAAAACGCCCCGATTATGCGACGGTTGTCTATTGCAACTTGATCCGGCAGACATATAAGCACAAACCGATCATCATCGGCGGGATCGAGGCGAGTTTAAGAAGGCTTGCGCATTACGATTACTGGTCGAATAAATTAAAACGTTCCATCCTGTTAGACTCCGGTGCAGACATCATTTCCTATGGTATGGGCGAACACAGTATCATAGAGATCGCAGATGCTCTGGATAGCGGGTTAGATATCAAAGACATCACATTTATTGACGGAACGGTTTACAAGACCAGAAAACGTGAGGATATTTACGATGCAATCGAATTGCCGCATTATGAAGCACTGCTTGCGGATAAAAAAGAATATGCAAAAAGCTTTTATGTGCAGTACAGCAATACGGATCCGTTCGTAGCAAAACGTTTGTTTGAAACGTATGATGGGAAAATGTTTGTGGTACAGAATCCGCCATCAAAACCTCTGACACAGAGTGAGATGGATCAGGTATATTCGCTTCCTTACATGAGAACTTACCATCCATCTTATGAGGAGGCAGGCGGTGTTCCGGCGATCGAGGAGGTCAAATTTTCCTTAGTCAGCAACCGGGGCTGCTACGGCGGCTGCAGTTTCTGTGCACTGACCTTCCATCAGGGGCGTATCATCCAGACCAGAAGCCATGAATCGATTTTAGCCGAGGCAAACCAGATCGTCTGGGAACCGGATTTTAAGGGATATATCCACGATGTCGGAGGTCCGACTGCAAACTTCCGTGCGCCGGCGTGTGACAAGCAGCTTACCAAAGGTGTCTGTCCGCATAAACAGTGTCTGTTCCCGCAGCCTTGTAAAAATTTGAAAGTAGACCACAAAGATTATCTGTCGCTGCTCCGGAAATTAAGACAGCTCCCGAATGTGAAAAAAGTTTTTATCCGTTCCGGTATCCGGTTTGACTACCTGATTTACGATGAAGACCGCACGTTTTTACGTGAACTTTGCGAGCACCATGTCAGCGGTCAGCTGAAAGTTGCACCGGAACATATCTCCAATGCGGTATTGGAGAAGATGGGAAAACCGAGCGTGGAAGTATATAAAAAGTTCGTGAAGGCATATAAGGACATGAACGAAAAGCTTGGCAAAAAACAGTACTTAGTGCCATACCTGATGTCCTCCCATCCGGGTTCTACTTTAAAGGAAGCAGTAGAATTGGCTGAATTTTTGCGCGATCTTGGTTACATGCCGGAACAGGTACAGGATTTCTATCCGACACCTTCTACGATCTCAACCTGTATGTATTATACCGGATTGGATCCACGCACGATGGAACCGGTTTATGTCGCTGTCAATCCACATGAAAAAGCGATGCAGAGGGCGCTGATCCAGTACCGGAACCCGAAAAATTATGATCTGGTGGAGGAAGCACTCACAAAGGCTGGCAGAACAGACCTGATAGGATTTGACAAACACTGCCTGATCCGTCCGAGAAGAGAACATTCTTTTGATCGAAATGGCGCGAAAAATGACAGAGGAAACAATTCCCACAGAAGCAGTTCAAAAAATGACAGGGACAATTTCCACAGCAAAAACAGCGTGAAAAATGACAGACGGACGGTCACATCCGGCAGCCGTAAAAAGATTACAGCGTCTGGAAATAACCAGCAGAACACTGGCGCCAAGAAAAAAAAGACGATCCGCAACATCCATAAAAAGAAATAGAAAGAAAATGTTATGCGTGAATTTAAAATCAATGAAAACGAAGCGGGACAACGCTTTGATAAATATTTAAAAAAGCTGCTTGGCAATGCGCCGGGCAGCTTTATATACAAAATGCTCCGAAAAAAGAATATTACTTTAAATGGGAAAAAGGCAGACGGAACCGAGAAGTTGAATCAGGGCGACGATATAAAACTGTTTTTTTCCGATGAAACCTTTGAGAAGTTCAGTGGAAGCGGCACACCGGATTCTGAATTCGAGGCACTTAAAGTACTTTCGAGGGAGTTTACATCAGGAAAACGGAAACTTCCGGTTGTTTATGAAGATAAAGATGTGATTTTTATCAATAAGCCGACCGGCATGCTTTCCCAGAAGGCAAAACCGGAAGATATTTCCGCAAACGAATATATTCTTGCATATCTGATCGCGAAAGGGGAACTGACGGAAAGTTCTTTCCGTACCTTCCGCCCATCGATCTGCAACCGGCTTGACCGCAATACATCCGGTCTGTTAGCTGCCGGAAAGACCTTAAAGGGACTTCAGGAGATGGCAAAAGCCTTAAAGGAACGTTCGGTTCAGAAATATTACCGCTGTATCGTAAAGGGGACGGTAAAAGAAGCTTCTTATCTGAAAGGTTATCTGCAGAAAGATGAATCGTCCAATCAGGTTTTGATCCGCAGGACAAAACCTTCTGAGGGAGAATGGCTCCCGATCGAGACGGAATATAAACCGATTCGCTGTATGGGCGGTTACACGGAGTTTGAAGTTCATCTGATGACCGGGCGATCCCATCAGATCCGTGCGCATCTTGCGTCTATCGGACATCCGATCATAGGAGACTATAAATATGGAGATTCTGGAGTTAATGTATATTTTAAGAAAAATGCAAGGATAACGTCACAGCTTCTTCATGCAAGCCGCTTTGTATTTGAGGACGGCAGGGAGATTACGGCTCCATGTGGTGCTGAATTTGAGCGGGCATGGAATGTGATCGAAAATTTATAAACCGATGAATGTACATTCTGTCATGTGCATGTTTTCAGACTATAGTGTTCGAAAAAATTTGGAATCATTTATTTTTATAAAGGAGTACCATCATGGCAACCTGGAACTCAAGAGGACTCAGGGGTTCAACCTTAGAGGAGTTCATCAACCGCACCAATGAAACTTATCTGACAAATGGCCTTGCACTGATTCAGAAAGTTCCAACGCCGATCACACCCATCAATATAGACAAGGCAACAAGGCATATTACGCTGGCATATTTTGAACAGAAAAGTACCGTCGACTATATTGGCGCCGTCCAGGGAATCCCGGTGTGTTTTGACGCAAAGGAATGTGCGACAGACACCTTTCCGCTTCAGAATATCCATGAACATCAGGTAACATTCATGGAAAACTTTGAAAAGCAGGGGGGAATTTCATTTTTTCTGATCAGTTTTACCGCAAGGAACGAATTTTATTATCTGCGCCTTGCAAAGCTGTTGGAATTTTGGAACCGCGCAAAAGAAGGTGGAAGAAAAAGTTTCCGTTATGAGGAATTAGAATCCGATTATTTCCTTCCGAAAGGAAAAGCGGTACTGGTTCCTTACTTGGATACGCTGCAAAAAGATTTGCTGGCAAGGGATTGACATTCCCTTTGTTTTCCAATATAATAAACAACAGTTTTGCGTGGTAGCAAGGTAGCACACTAAAGTACAAGAGAAAAATGTGTGCAGGGACGGCAGAAAAATCACTTATCACATAACGTCCCGGAATGGAGATTTGATGAAAAGACAGTTATTACATACACCTGAAGGTGTCAGGGATATTTACAATGACGAATGCGAGAAAAAGCTGATTTTGCAGGATGAATTATTAAAAGTACAGAAACAGTACGGTTATCACCCAATCCAGACACCAACATTTGAATTTTTTGATACCTTTGGCAGAGAGATCGGAACCACACCTTCGAAGGATCTGTATAAGTTTTTTGACCGGGAGGGAAATACGTTGGTACTTCGACCGGATATTACACCTTCCATTGCGCGATGTGCCGCAATGTATTTTGGTGAGGAGAAGATGCCGATCCGTCTCTGCTATATGGGAAATACATTTTTAAACAACAGCAGCTATCAGGGAAGATTAAAAGAGAGCACACAGCTTGGCGCAGAGCTTTTAGGCGATTCCACGGTAGATGCAGACGCGGAGATCATTGCCATGGTGATCGACTGCCTGAAAAAAGCAGGATTAAAAGAGTTTCAGCTTTCCGTCGGTCATGCAGAATTTTTCCGCGGTTTGACAGATGCGGCAGGGTTAAAGGAAGAACAGGAAGAAGAACTTCATGACCTTATTTCCAACAAAAATTATTTTGGTGTAACGGAGTTTGCTGAGACGCTGAGCTTAAACGATAACTTAAAGGCTCTGTTTGGAATGCTCGGCAATCTGTATACCGGATCTGACGAATTGCAGACGGCAAAGAAATATGCATCTGAATATCCGCGTATCTTAGCCGCGATCGAGCGCCTTGAGGAGTTACATCAGGTTTTAAAGATCTATGGCATTGATAAATATGTCTCCGTGGAGCTTGGAATTGTCAGCAATTATCAGTACTATACCGGCATCATTTTTGCGGGATACACGTTTGGAAGCGGTGAGCCGATCGTAAAGGGCGGCCGTTATGATGAACTTCTGACTTACTTTGGAAAGGAGTCAGCATCCATCGGTTTTGCGATCGTTATTGACCAGCTGATGGCAGCACTTTCCAGACAGAAGATCGAAATTCCGGTACAATATCAGAACGAACTTATTATTTATGATTCGAAAATGCGCAGTGAGGCGATCAAAAAGGCGATGGAGCTGCGTACTGACGGCAGAAATGTGGAGCTGATGGCAAGAGATATCTCAAAGACCGAAGAAGATTATCGCACCTATGCAAAGCAGAATCACTTTGTGAATGTGACATTTATGTAAGGAGACGGATACGATGGAAGAGATGAGATATTTAACCTTTGCCCTTGGGAAGGGAAGACTGGCGAAGAAAACTTTAGAGATGTTTGAACAGATCGGCATAACCTGCGAGGAGATGAAGGACAAAGATACCAGAAAACTGATCTTTGTAAATGAAGAATTAAAACTCCGTTTTTTCCTTGCGAAGGGACCGGATGTGCCGACATATGTTGAATATGGTGCAGCAGATATTGGTATCGTTGGAAAAGATACGATCTTAGAGGAAGGCAGAAATATTTACGAGGTACTTGATCTTGGATTTGGAAAATGCCGCATGTGCATCTGTGGACCGGAAAATGCAAAAGAGCTGTTAAACCATCATGAACTGATCCGCGTTGCAACCAAGTATCCGCGGATTGCAAAAGATTATTTCTATAATAAGAAACATCAGACTGTGGAGATCATCAAGCTGAACGGATCAATCGAGTTGGCGCCGATCGTCGGCTTATCTGAAGTTATCTGCGATATCGTAGAAACCGGCTCCACCCTGCGTGAGAACGGTTTGTCGGTGTTAGAGGAAGTTTGTCCGCTTTCTGCCCGCATGGTAGTCAATCAGGTGAGCATGAAGATGGAAAATGAGCGCATTACAAAACTGATTTCCGATTTAAAGACCGTCATATAAGATAACAAAAACCGTTTGCCACAGCAATGTTTTGAATACAGACGGAACAGATGTTTTGAAATGGAGGAGAAGTATGCGAATTATAGAACTGACAGAAGAGGCAAGAACAAATATACTGGAAAATCTTTTAAAAAGAAGCCCGAATTCCTATGGTGAATTTGAAGGCAGAGTAAATGAGATCATAGAAAATGTAAGGGCAAACCGCGATGCAGCGATCTTTGATTACACAAAGCGTTTTGATGGAGCTGACATCAACGCAGAGAATATCCTTGTGACGGAGGATGAGATTAAAGAGGCCTACGAAAAAGTGGATGAAAAACTGCTTACGGTGATCCGCAAGGCGCTGGTAAATATCCGCAAATATCATGAAAAACAGCGCCAGTATTCCTGGTTTGATTCCGAGGAGTCCGGCATTATTTTAGGACAGAAAGTGACTGCCTTGGAAAAAGTCGGCGTTTATGTACCGGGCGGAAAGGCAGTTTATCCGTCCTCCGTGCTTATGAACATCGTTCCGGCAAAGGTTGCGGGTGTAAAAACTATCGTTATGACAACACCTCCCGGAAAAGACGGAAAAGTCAATCCGGCGACCTTAGTTGCGGCAAAAGAGGCAGGTGTGGATGCGATCTATAAAGTCGGCGGTGCACAGGCGATCGCAGCGCTGGCATTTGGTACGGAAAGCGTTCCAAAGGTAGACAAAATTGTAGGTCCTGGTAATATCTATGTTGCCCTGGCAAAGAAAGCCGTATTTGGTTTTGTAAGCATTGACTCCATTGCAGGTCCTAGTGAGATCATGGTGTTAGCAGATGAAACTGCAAACCCGCGTTTTGTTGCAGCAGACCTTCTCTCGCAGGCAGAACATGACGAGATGGCATCTGCGATCCTTGTTACAACGAGCAGGGATTTAGCGGAGCAGGTATCAAAAGAAGTGGAAGGTTTTGTGGCACAGTTATCCAGAAAAGAAATCATTCAGAAGTCTTTGGATAATTATGGTTATATCTTAGTGGCAGAAAGTATGGACGAGGCGATCGCGACAGTGAACGAGATTGCATCCGAGCATCTTGAACTTGTCACAAAGAATCCATTTGAGACGATGACAAAGATCCGCAACGCGGGAGCAATTTTTGTCGGGGAATATTCCAGTGAACCATTGGGTGATTATTTCGCCGGTCCAAACCATGTGCTGCCGACAAACGGAACTGCAAAATTTTTCTCACCGCTTAGCGTGGATGATTTTATCAAAAAGTCAAGCATTATCTCTTATTCAAGAGAGGCATTAGAGCCGATTTATAAAGATATCGTACAGTTTGCAGAATGTGAACAGTTAACGGCGCATGCAAATTCAATCCGTGTACGATTTGAAGACTAGAGAGGAATGTGGTAAAATGGAAAGAACGGCGGAGTACATACGAAAAACAAAAGAAACGGATATTAAGATTAATCTGAATATAGACGGAACTGGTAAAGCGGAGATTGACACTGGGATCGGCTTTTTTGATCATATGTTAGAAGGATTTGCCAGACATGGTTTTTTTGATCTGGATGTCAAAGTGGAAGGGGATCTTGCCGTGGACTGCCATCACACGATCGAAGACACCGGAATCGTGCTTGGTAATGCGATCCGCAAAGCGTTAAAAAATAAAAAGGGCATCAAACGTTTTGGAAGCTGTATTTTGCCGATGGATGAGACACTGGTGCTCTGCGCCGTGGATCTCTCCGGCAGACCTTATCTTGTTTTTGATGGCGAATTTACTGTGGAGCGGGTAGGGTATATGGACACGGAGATGGTTAAAGAATTTTTCTATGCCGTTTCTTATGCAGCGGGTATGAATCTGCATATCCGTGTATTGTCCGGCGGCAATAACCATCATATGATCGAAGCAATGTTCAAGGCATTTGCGAGGGCGTTAGATGAAGCAACCGGCTATGATCCGCGTATCACGGATGTGTTGTCCACAAAAGGCAGCCTGTAGGAAAACTTGCGATTCCTGCAGAAATCTGTCTTAGGTATATATCACAAAAGAAAAACGTGTATGGCTTGTTAAGAAAATGCAGGAATGGAGAGTTTTTAAATATGGAACACAAAAATATTGTTGCCACCATTTACTTAAAAAATGGACAGGCAGTAAAAGGCATGGATAATTTTGAACCAATGGGCTGGGACGTGATCAGTCTGGCACGTCTTTATAATGACAGCGGTATCGATAAAATCATCATTTTTGATCTCTCAGACGATGACGAAGAACACGAGAAGAATATCCATACCATCAAAAATATCAACCGCAATGTCGAGATCAAAGTCTGCGCAGGTGGAAACATCAGCCGCTTTGAGGATGTCAAGAAGTTTATTTATGCCGGATGCCTGCAGGTTATTGTAAACGGTGCAAAATCAAACAGCATGGATATTGCAAGAGAGGCGAGCGACCGTTTTGGAAAAGAGCGCATCCTTGTTTCCGTGGCAAATGTTGATTTTGTATTCAAACATCAGGAGGAGATGCAGGAGCATTTTCACGAACTTCTGGTTTTAAACACCAGCGTTTTGACGGCAATCGAAAATATTACAGACGTTCCGTATGTCGTATATTTTGAGGAATGCGATTACGAGAAAATTATTGAGACCTTAAAACGCGAAAATGTACGCGGAATTGCCGGATCTTTTATCAATGATCCTGAGACAGATATCATGGAAATGAAAGCACAGCTCTCTGCAGGCGGGATCAAGATGGATAATTTCGAACCGGCATTAAAATGGGCAGATTTAAAGAAAAATTCGGATGGCATGGTTCCGGTTATTGTGCAGGATTACCGCACGGATGAGGTTTTGATGCTTGCCTACATGAACGAAGAGGCTTTTGAAACGACGATCAATATCGGAAAGATGACCTATTACAGCAGAAGCCGCCAGGAGTTATGGATCAAAGGGATGACATCCGGACATATCCAGTATGTAAAGTCACTGACCGCAGACTGTGATTATGATACGATCTTAGCGAAAGTATCACAGATCGGTGCAGCCTGTCACACCGGAAATGTCTCCTGTTTCTTTAATGAGATCGTCAAAAAGGAGTATATGGAGAAAAATCCGCTGAAAGTATTAGAGGATGTCTATGCGATTATTTTAGACCGCAAGGCAAACCCGAAAGAGGGGTCATACACGAACTATCTGTTTGACAAAGGACTCGATAAGATCTTAAAGAAGATGGGAGAAGAGGCATCAGAAATCATCATCGCAGCCAAAAATCCGGATCCGGAAGATATCAAATATGAGATATCCGATTTCATGTATCATATGATGGTGCTGATGGCGGAAAAGGGAGTTACGTGGGAGGAGATCACACAGGAGCTTTCACAGAGGTAATATACGAAGGACATTTACAGGCAGAAATTACTTGTAAATGTCCTTTTGCAGGTTCATCATGAATAACAAATATTTATGAAAGAGAGATTACAATGATACCATTAAAAATAGAAACACTGTTAAAAGGCCGCGTGGTTGAACATGATCGGGTAGAATATAAAACAGGATGGAACCCAAATGATATCATTCATTCTATTTGTGCTTTTGCAAATGATTATGACAATACAAACGGTGGATATATTGTGATCGGTGTAAAAGAAGAAAATGGGATGCCGGTATTTCCTTTAGAAGGGGTACCAAAAGAGGATCTGGATTCCATCCAACAGGAAATTTTTCAGTATTGCAATCAGATCGTTCCAAGATATATTCCGAGAATGGAAATCATTGATTATCAGAATTCCGGAATTTTTTTGATTTATCTTTGGTGTCCATATCAGGCGCCTAAAACTGTTTATCTGGAAAAAGGAATGAAAGCGGATAAAAATTTGAAATACTGGATCCGTCCTGCATCACTGACTACGGATGCAAAACAGGATGAGATTTCAGAATTGTTTGATAAATTTAATTCCGTTCCGTTTGATGATCGTGTAAATCGCAAGGCAACAATTGATAATATCAGACGGGGATATCTGGAAGATTTTATTAAGAAAAGCAATAGCAGCCTGATCGAAGAAATCAATAACAGTACGCTCGAAGAATTACTCCTTGCCGAAGAAGTCGCCGATGAGACAGATACAGAATTGGATATTAGAAATATCGGGGTTTTAATGTTTGCAGAACATCCGGAAAAATTTATCCCAGGATCATACATTGAGTTAATCCGGTTTAATACAAAAGAAGCAGAGGCATCCGATGATTTTATTGAAAAAACCTTTACAGGTC
>OBZV01001093.1_pt1 | contig 10958 bp, 9 predicted proteins | sample 1501581 | NCBI WGS metagenome assembly OBZV01 (sample SAMEA2580257, study PRJEB22360) | human gut metagenome | biome: human gut; feature: human-associated habitat; material: faeces | place: Denmark | collected 2008/2010
TCACCGTATTCACACTGCAGTCATATAAATCTGCCAGCATCTGTCTCCACACAGGGCTCTTGCCGCCTCCGCCGCAGGCCATCATACTGTCAACATCGATGCCCATCTCCTTTAAAATGTCATTGCAGTCAGAGAGAGAGTAGGAAACACCTTCCATGACGGCACGCAGCATATGAGCCTTCGTATGAATCGCAGAGAGTCCAAAGAACACGCCGCGGCAGTCAGGATCCAGATGGGGCGTTCTCTCCCCCATCAGATAAGGAAGATAAATCAGCTTATCACTGCCAGCCGGGATATTGGCAATATCACGATTGATCAGGTCATAAACGTCCACGTCCTGTCTCGCAGCCTCTTCCACATAGTCCTGACAGAAATTATCCTTAAACCATTTTAAAGAAAGTCCGGCCGCCTGTGTCACGCCCATGACATGCCACGTTCCAGGCACCGCCGCGCAGCACGTATGCACGCGTCCCTTTGGGTCGATCGTCACCTGGCTGCTGTGTGCAAACACGACCCCGGAGGTTCCGATCGTCGTAAATGCCGTTCCGTCCTTTACGACTCCGGTCCCGACTGCCGCAGCCGCATTGTCACCGGCGCCGCCCACCACCTTTGTCTCTGTGGAAAGTCCCGTCTTCTCCGCGATATCCGGCAGAACCGTTCCCGTAACCTCGCAGGACTCAAAGACTTTGCCGAGAATAGCTTTATCAATGTTCAGTTTCTCCAGCACCTCATCCGACCAGCAGCGGTTCGGCACATCAAGAAGCTGCATCCCACTGGCATCCGACACCTCAGTCGCAAACACACCGGTCAATATGTAACGGATATAGTCCTTTGGAAGCAGAATATGCCTGCATCGCTCATAATTCTCCGGCTCGTGATTTCTCACCCATAAGATCTTCGCCGCTGTCCAGCCTGTCAGAGGCGGATTGGCCGTAATCTCAATCCAGCGTTCCCGGGGCATGATCTCCAGCATCTCTTCCACTTCTTCTCCGGTCCTCTGGTCACACCAGATAATGGAAGGACGGATCACATTCCCAGCTTCATCGAGCATGACAAGTCCGTGCATCTGACCGGAAATACCAATTCCCTTTACCTCGTCCTTTCCCGCTCCTGCCTTCTTCACCACGTCTTCCACGGTGGCAATCACCGCGTCCCGCCAATCCTCGGGTTTCTGCTCCGCCCAGCCGTTATGCGGCTGATACAGCGGATACTCCCTCGAAGCCGATGCAATTATATTGCCTTTTTTATCGAACAGCACGGTCTTCGTCGCCGATGTCCCCACATCAATACCAATTAAATATTCCATTTGCTGCCTCCTTACCTGTTTCACGCAATTTGCCATAGTTTCATTATACCGTTTTCCGCCAGATTACGTGAGCAAGAACTTGACCACCTAATAGCACTTTCTTGCCCTTTTCCTATATTCACTGGGCAGACAGCCGTAACGTTTCGCAAACGCCTTCGCAAACGCCCTGCTGTCCGAGAATCCGTGATTCACGGCAATATCCCCCAGCTCATGGGCTGTATGCACCATCTCCTTCACCGCGTACTCCACCCTCAAATCCTGCAGATAGTCGCGGTAGCTGATATTGGCATACCGCTTAAATATTCTGGATAAATACGTAGGGGAAAAACCAAAGCGGTCCGCCACCTTTTCTAAGGACAGTGCCTCGTCGTAATGATTTTTCATATACTCCGTAATCTCCGACAGCTTCTCCAAATGGATCTTCTGCCTGATAATATCCGGAGCCTGAGCCTGATCCTTGAACTCCGTCAGAAGCAGATACTTGACAAATTCAAACAGCCCGTTGACCTTCAGCTCCCAGGCATACGTTTTTCTCTCATACGTCCGGTACATCTCCATCACAAGACCCATCAGCTTCCCATTCTGCTCCCCCGATCTCCTGGAAAATGACAGATACGGCTGCTCCTGCAAGTAAACCTCAAATGTCTGCACAGGAATCTGCAATACCAGGGTCCGGTTTGGAAGCGGCGCGTCGATCGCGTGCACTTCATTGGAATTCACTATAATAAAGTCCTTCTCACCAATCGGAAAATGGTTCTCCCCCAGATAAAAATCGATCTTCCCCTCCATAACAAGAAAAATCTCAATCGACCGATGCCAGTGACTGGCCCTCTTATACTTCCCCTCTCCGCCCTCAAAGAGAAACAGCTTAAACGGCAAATTATCATTCGGTATAATCATCTCATGACTGGAATCCATCTCTTCTCCTCTTAACATTCTTAAGACAGTCTCTGCAACTGACTCTGATAGAAAAAACAGGCCATCCACTGTATCCATTGGCCTGCCTTTCCGGGTTACCCTGTTATCTTTGTTCCAAAAGTTTTTTCAAACGTTCGATTTCCTTCTGCTGCTCCTCTATCTCCCGTTTACGTTCCTCTATCTCCTGCTGCTGTTCCTCCATCTCCCGTTTATGTTCCTCTATCTCCCGCTGCTGTTCCACAATCTCCCGTTTACGTTCCTCTATCTCCCGCTGCTGTTCCTCTATCTCCCGCTGCTGTTCCTCTATCTCCTGCTTCTGTTCCTCAATCATATACTGCACTGTATTTCTATCCAGAATCTCCAATGCTTTCGAATACATACCCACCAACTCCTCTGGTTTTACCTGAAATTGAGCTATCTCTTCGTAAATTTCGCGGAAATCCGGGTATCTCTCTATAATTCTCATGATATCCTCCGGCCTGTCAGAACTTAAGAAGAGCAGCCATGCCTCTATTTCCTCATTTAAATTGTAAGTGATTTCCCGGAAAACATCAAGAGCCACAAAAATATATTTCTGCAGTAAATCCAGTTCCAGCCCCGTATCAAACACCTGGCTGGAGCGGTGAATCTACTGTCCGGCTATTTTGTGAAAATCCGCGCTGCTGTTCTCAATCAGGACAATGGTATACACATTCTGAAGCTTCTTATATGTAGACCCATTCTCTTTCCTGCCTTTTGTCCGGCTATACTGCCGAAGTATCAGATCAGAAGAATAGCAGGCGGCCCGCTCTCCCGGAAATGCGTAGCCAATACGCTGAATTTCAATGTTCACCAATTCTCCGCTCTCAAGTTCTGCCAGTACATCCATAATCAGCAGAGAGCCTTCCGCCGTAATCCGGTTAGATTCCGGGGATAACACCCGTTTTACCGCCACCTTCTGCTTCATAATGCAGGAAAGCATCATGGATAAGCGGTCATTGTGTACATCCGGATCAAAAACCAGTTTAAAAAAGGGATCATAACTGATTTTCAGTCCGCTGCTTCCCATGGAAAACCCGATCAGCTCCTCCTGAAATTCATTCGTCAGGAGTTGAAACTTATGCCATATATCCGGATTGGTTTTCAGCATATCCAACACCTGTTCTCTGCTTCTTGTCATCAGCGGGAATAATGGCTTTCCGGTCTGTGCGTTCTGTGCCTCCCGTCCCTTTAATCCTCCTTGCTTTTTTTGACTTTCTAATACCTGTTGTGGTTTCACCTGTGCCATATGCACTTTCCTCCTTAGATTCCTGCCTCTGAGCTTGCGGCCGATACAGCCATGAACGGTTCTGCAAATCACGGTTCTAAATAACCATTTTCCGACAATCCAAATACCGATTAGAATTACATAGAAATGTGTCTAAAATTCAGCAGAAGATATCTGCCTGAATGAGTTTATTATACCTGATATTCACTATATTTTCAAGTATATTTTACTATTTATGAGATTATTTTTCACTAAACCTCCGATTACCCATTTAATTAGTGTCCGCAAAAGTTTCTGCAAAAATTCACAGTGCAAAGAGTCTGCCTTACTGGACTTTCGCACCGAAGTGCGTTTTCTATAGCAGCCATTCTCCCCTGGCGCAGAGTACGGTCCTCGCAAAGTATACGAAACACAAAAACCGCCCGCACAGGATCAGAAAGCGATCCCATGGGGGCGGCGTAGCTTTTGCATATCTATAACTCAGAAATTATTCCTCGTCAGAATAAACCGGTGCATCTTCATCCATCTGAGACATATCCTGCATCTGAAGGGCCTTCATGCTCAGGCTGATCTTTCTGTCGTCTTCGTTGAAGTCAACAACCTTAGCCTCGATCTCCTGGCCGATGGATAATACGTCAGATGGCTTATCTACATGGTCTCTGGAAATCTGAGATACATGAAGCAATGCATCTACACCTGGTTCCAGCTCAACGAATGCGCCGAAATCAGTCATACGTGCAACTCTGCCGGTTACAATATTGCCTGCTGCGTACTTCACAGCGGCATCCTTCCACGGATTGGTCTCCGGGAACTTTAAGCTTAATGCGATCTTATCACCATTGATATCCTTGATTAAGACTCTCATCTTCTCGCCGGCTTTGAAAACCTTCTTCGGGCTCTCAACTCTTCCCCAGCTCATCTCGGAAATATGAAGTAAACCATCTGCGCCGCCAAGGTCGATGAATGCACCGAAATCGGTTACGTTCTTAATCGTTCCTTCTACGACATCTCCCGGATGGATTCTCTCAAATAATTCTTTCTGCATCTCGGCTCTCTTGGCAACCATAAGCTGCTTTCTGTCACCGATAATTCTTCTTCTCTTCGGATTGAATTCGGTAATTACGAATTCGATCTCCTGGTCTGCATACTTGGATAAATCCTTCTCATATGTGTCGGATACCAGGCTTGCCGGAATAAAGACTCTCGCCCCTTCCACTACTACGCTTAAACCGCCGTCCAGAACAGCAGCTACCTTTGCGGTAAGAACCTCATGGTTCTCAAACGCTTCTTCTAATCTCTTGTTTCCTCTGTCAGCTGCCAGTCTCTTGTAAGATAACGCAACCTGGCCTTCGCCATCGTTTACCTTAACGACTTTCGCTTCCATCTCATCACCAACAGATACAACAGTTGCGAGATCTAAATTCTGGTCATCCGTGTACTCATTACGCGGGATGATGCCGTCGGATTTAAAACCTATATTCAAGACTATTTCATCTTCTTTGACGTCGATGACTTTACCTGTGACGATCTCTCCTGTACGTATTGTTTTTAATGATTCCTCTAACATTTGTTCAAAACTTAACTCTGACATTAGTATGAACCTCCTCGATAATATGATTCGGGGTTGAAGCCCCGGCTGTAATACCTACGCTGCGCACAGAACTTATACATTCAGGATCTAAATCACCTAGTGTCTGGATATAGTAAGTGTTCTTACATTCCGTTTGGCATATCTCGTACAGCTTCTGGGTATTGGAACTCGTCTTCCCACCAACCACGATCATGGCGTCCACTTCTGAAGCTATCCGTCTTGCTTCCACCTGTCTCTCCTGTGTTGCATTGCAAATCGTATTTAAAACAAGTATATCATAACGCGTTTTAGAAAATTTTTCAACTAAATCTTGAAATTTCTTGTAATTAAATGTCGTCTGGGACACGATACACAGCTTTTCACCCTCTGAAAACGGCAAATTGTCCACTTGGTCGGGTGTTTCCACCACTAAAGTATTATCATTTCCCCAGCCTTTAATACCCTGCACCTCCGGATGCGATTCATTTCCAATGATGATCAGGCGTCTTCCCGCCTGATTCTGTTCCTGTGCGATCTTATGAATCTTCTTCACAAACGGGCAGGTGGCGTCCACAATCTCGATGCCGTTTTCTTCCAGGATATCGTAAACATGCTTTCCCACACCGTGGGAACGTACGATGACGATTCCGTCGCGGAGTGCCTTAAGCTCCTCCTCTGACTCGATGACCCGTACGCCCTTTTCCTCAAAATCCTTTACCACTTCTTCGTTGTGGATGATCGGACCGTAGGTATAAATCGGTTTTCCGGCGTGCTCTATCTGTTCATAAACCTTGTCCACGGCGCGTTTGACGCCGAAACAGAAGCCCGCGGTCTTAGCAACAATCACTTCCATAACGTTTTGTCTCCTCACTAGCCAATCCCTTTTACGGCCGCCAGCCTGAGTATCCAGACGATCACCTCGTCGATGGTCAGGCCGGAGGTATCGACCAGAACCGCATCCTCTGCCTGCTTCAGCGGGGAGTTTTCTCTGTGCATATCGCGGTAATCTCTCTCCGCAATCTCCTTTTCGATCTCCTCCAGGCTGCACGGCTCGCCCTTTTCAGTCAGCTCGTCGTAGCGGCGTTTTGCCCGCACCGCCGTGCTCGCTGTCAGATAAATCTTTAAATCCGCTTCCGGGAGCACGCACGTTCCGATGTCCCTGCCGTCCATGATGACATTCTCATTTCTGGCCAGTTCCTTCTGCAGCTCCACCAGCTTCTCGCGGACTGGTAAGTATATGGAGGAGGCAGAGGCCATCTGGCTGACCTCCTCCGTCCGGATCAGACCGGATACATTTTCTCCGTTTAATATCACCTGCTGGGCGCCGTCCTCATAGGAAATGGTGACGCCCACCTCTTTTACCGCCTCTGAAATCACGGCTTCCTCGTCCGGTCTGATTCCTTTTCGTAAAAAATACAGCGCCATGGCCCGGTACATGGCTCCGGTGTCCACATAGACGAAGCCGAGTTTCGCAGAAACAGCCTTTGCGATGGTACTCTTGCCTGCCCCTGCCGGGCCGTCTATTGCAATGTTATAAATCTTTGACATCCTTGACTCTCCTTTTATCTATGGGGACGCGCCCCTCTCTGTCTCTTCTGCCGCACAGGCCCACGTCTGACTCACACACGCCTCTTCTGCCGCGCAGGCGCACGTCTGACTTCCAGTCATTCAGGATCCGGCCTGGCAGCCTCGTTTCCGGCCGTCCAGGCGGTAGACCAGGCGATCTGGAGGTTAAAGCCTCCTGTCACCGCATCCAAATCGAGCACCTCCCCGGCAAAGTAAAGCCCGGAAACCAGCTTCGACTCCATGGTAGAGGGATTCACCTCTTTCACAGATACGCCGCCCTGCGTAATGATGGCCTCGTTGTAATCGCGAAGCCCCGTAATCGTCACGGTAAATGATTTCGTCGCCTGGATTATCTGTTTCCGTTCTTCCCTGGTGATCTCATTCACCTTCTTTTCCGGAGAAATCCCGCTCCGTTCCACCATGACCGGAACCAGCTTGGATGGGAATAAATGAACCAGCGCGTTCTTAAACTGCTTGTTTAAAGTCCCCTCAAATTCACGGAGCAGCCGCGCATCCAGCTGTTCCTCCGACAGCGCCGGTTTTAAGTCGATGACGAGAGAAAGCGGTCCTTTCTTCAATTCCTTCACGGCGTAGCTGCTGGCGCTTAAGAGCACCGGGCCGCTGACTCCGTAATGGGTGAAAAGCATCTCCCCGAACTCCCGGTAGATCACCTTTTTGCCGCGCATCACCACGGCTTCAATGTTCTTTAAGGAAAGGCCCTGCAGCTCCTTCACCACCGGTTCCTTCACCACAAACGGCACCAGGGCTGGTGAAAGCTCCGTCACCGTGTGCCCGGCCGCTCCGGCAAACCGGTATCCGTCCCCGGTGGAGCCCGTAGTCGGATACGACAGGCCGCCGCAGGCCACAATCACCGCATCTCCGTACACCTTCGTCTCCGCGCCGCCCTTTTTCAGGAGAATCCCGCGGCACCGGCCGTCTTCCAGAAGAAGCTCCTTTACCTCAGAGTGAAGGTGAACCTCCGCTCCCAGTCTCCCAAGCATTCCGGACAGCGCCTTAATCACGTCCGAAGACTTGTCGGACACCGGAAATACCCGGTTTCCCCTCTCGGTCTTCAGCGGACAGCCCGCCTCCTCCAGAAGTGCCATCATATCAAAATTATTAAATCCATAAAAACTGCTGTAAAGGAATTTGGAATTTGTCACCACATTCCGGAACAAATCCTCGGTGTCGCAGGCATTGGTCACATTACAGCGCCCTTTGCCCGTGATAAAGACCTTTTTCCCCAGCTTTTCATTTTTCTCAAAAATATGGACGGTGCCGCCATTCCTGGCTGCTGCAATGCCTGCCAGCATCCCCGCGGCGCCACCGCCCACAATGATTACTGTTTTCATTTCCTGCCTCCTGCTCCCTATTAATTTACACTAAAAGACAGGAAAACACAAGCAGGACTAACTGTTATTTTTTGCCGCACGCCTTTACCCGCTCCTCCAGAGCATCGACCACAGTCCTTAAGACCTTCACGCGGGCATAGTACTTGCAGTTGCCTTCCACGACAACCCACGGCGCGTACGTTGTGGAGGTGCGCACCAGCATCTCGTTGACAGCGGTCTCGTACTGGTCCCATTTTTCCCGGTTTCTCCAGTCCTCGTCCGTAATCTTCCACTCCTTCGCCGGATTCTGCTGGCGTTCCTTGAATCGGCGTTCCTGCTCGTCCTTGTCGATATGGAGCCAGAATTTGATGACCACGGCCCCGGCATTGGCCATGTGGGCCTCCATCTCGTTGATTTCCTGATAGGCCCGCTTCCAGTCCGCCTCCGAACAGAAGCCCTCGATCCGTTCCACCATGACGCGGCCGTACCACGTCCGGTCGAAGACGGCGATATGGCCCGCCTTCGGAACGTTGTTCCAGAACCGCCACAGATAATGGTGCCCCTTCTCGATATCATTGGGGGAGGCGGTCGGGTTCACACGGTATCCGCGTGGATCCAAATGACTGGTGAGCCGTTTGATAGCGCCGCCCTTTCCGCCTGCGTCCCAGCCCTCAAATCCTAAAACCACCGGAATTCTCAGGCGGTAAATCTCGCTGTGCAGAAACTCCAGGCGCTTTTGGAGCCGGTCGATCTCTTTTTTATACTCTTCCTTGGTCAGCGTCTTCGTCAGATCCACACCGGAGAGCACACCGTTTTGATATCTCTCTTCCTTCACCGGAGGTTTCTCAGACACTTCCGGCTTCGGAGCCGCTTTCTCTCTCAAGGCCGCCTCGAAGCGGTCCGCTACAAGGGTCATGATCTTGGCGGCGGCGTAATCCTTGTCCGTCGCCTCGATGATGGACCACGGCGCACGCTCCGTATCGGTCTTCTGAAGCATCTCCTCGTTGATCTCCAGATAACGGCCATACTCCTTGTTCCTCCGCCAGTCGTCCTTCGTCACACGCCAGGACGTCTCCTTGGAGTCCTCCAGCTTCTTGAAGCGCTTCTTCTGCTCTTCCTGGGAAATATAGAGGAACAGCTTGATGATCACCATTCCGCCGTCATCCAGCTGGCGCTCAAACGATAAAATATCCTGAAAGGCCTCCGGCAGATTCTTCTCCTTGATCTGTCCGTCGAACCGTTCGATCGTCACCTGGCGGTACCAGCTCCGGTCGAAGATGGCGATCCGGCCGTCGGCCGGTGTCTTGGTCCAGAATCTCCACAGGAACGGGCGAAGCTGTTCTTCCTCGGTGGCCTTGCTGTTGGCAAAGACCTCGAATCCTCTGGGATCCATCGCCTGAATCAGCCGGTTGATCTGCGTTCCTTTTCCGGCCGCACCCATGCCTTCAAACACGATCATGACAGGGATCCCCGCCGTTCTCAGTTCCCGCTGCAAAAGGCCCAGTCTTTCGCTCTGCTCTCCGATGACCTGCTTGTACGTATCTTTATCCATTTTCTTCGATAAATCAATTTTTTCCAGCATAACCCGTTCCTCCTTCAATCATTCTTCCGTGAAAGCCTGTTTTCCTGCCAATCAGGCTTCTGTCTTCTCAAACACCTTTGCAACTTCCTTCATGACCTCGCTTACCTTGATCATCTGCGGACATTCCTTCTCGCAGCGGTGGCAGGAGCGGCAGTCGCCCGCCTTCTTTTCCAGAGCCTCGTACTCCGCCCTGGCATCTTCCTCCCTGTGCGCCGCAGTCATGTTGTACAGCGAGAATATCTTCGGGATATCCAGGCCAAATGGACATGGCATACAGTATCTGCATCCGGTACATCCCACCAAAGCCATGGAATCAAAGACGCGCTTTGCCTCCTTTACCACCTCTTTGTCCTGCTCCGTCGCCATACCCACGCTGCTTCTCTTCGCGTACTCCAGATTCTCTTCCACCTGCTTTTCATCGCTCATTCCGCTGAGCAGCAGGCTGACCTCAGGCTGATCCCAGAGGAAATCCAGCGCGTACTCCACAGGAGACTTGTCCTCCGGAAATACCTTCTTTAAATGGGATGCCGGATTCGCCAGCCTCCCGCCCAGCAAAGGCTCCATGATCACCACCCCGAGGCCTCTCTCAGCGGCATACTTAAGCCCCTTTGTTCCGGCCTGGTGCTCGGTGTCCACGTAATTATACTGAATCTGGCAGAAATCCCATCCATCATAATAATCTATGATATCCTGAAACACGTCATATGAATCATGGAAGGAAAATCCAAGATAGCGGATCTTTCCCTCAGCCTTCGCTTTTTCCATCCGCTTAATCAGTTCAAACGGCTTTACCTTATCCTCCATGCGTTCGCCGCTCAAGGCGTGAAGCAGATAAAAATCGATATGATCCGTATTCAGCTTCTCCAGCTGCTCATTCAGCAGAGTCTCGAAATCCTCTGCCTTCTGAAGCTTCCATACGGGACATTTTGTCGCCAGATACGTTTTCTCCCTGTAGCCGTCCGCCAGCGCTTTTCCCACGATCCTCTCGCTCTCTCCCTGATGGTAAGGATAAGCGGTGTCAATGTAATTCACGCCCTCATCGATGGCATGACGGATCATCCCGATGGCGCGTTCCTCATCGACCGCCTCATCGTGAAGCAGTGGAAATCTCATGGTTCCGAACCCCAGCGCTGACACTTTAATTCCTGTCTTTCCAAAATTGCGGTATTGCATCTTAGTCCTCCCTGATGTATAAAATTTTGATTTTATTTTACCACATATTTCCTGTATTCTAAAGTATTTTCTGGCAGTTTCCCTGTTTTTCGTCACTGTTCAGACCAAAAACTATTTCGCAGGCCGCAGACAGCCGTTCAGGCCCCATATATTTATCTGCACCGGTTGTAAAATAGTTACATATCTGGTAAAATAGGGTATCAACAAAAGAAAGAGGTGACTGTTATGCAAAAATACGTTTGTGAGCCATGTGGATACATATATGA
>OBZV01001095.1_pt1 | contig 10943 bp, 13 predicted proteins | sample 1501581 | NCBI WGS metagenome assembly OBZV01 (sample SAMEA2580257, study PRJEB22360) | human gut metagenome | biome: human gut; feature: human-associated habitat; material: faeces | place: Denmark | collected 2008/2010
AAAATAACAGAAAGCAGAATTGATGCCAGATGATCGTTCGTGCGTTTGTCGTGCATTTAGGCTCCGCAGCTCTTGACATGGCATATGTAGCCTGTGGGAGAGTGGATGCGTTCTTTGAGGCAATCTTACAGCCCTGGGATTTTTCAGCTGCCAAGCTTCTGATCGAGGAAGCCGGGGGAAAAGTAACGGATTTTGCAGGAAAGGAACTGCCTGTGGGAATGCCGGGGGCTGTTCTGGCAGGTAATGGGAAGATAAATGAGGAATTGCTCAGGATATTAAGTGAAAAGTGAAGAGGGCAATAGAGAAGGGAAAGCAGGTACTGATCGGATGATGGTCAGTATCTGTTTTTGTATTTTCAGGACTGGTTCTGATATTTGTACAGCCCATGGTTCCTTTTAAGAGTTAAGGTAGAGATAGTTACAGTTCAACTGCAACTTAAGATTTTAAAGAATTTCGATTATGTATTGACTATTGTCATATGTTGTTATATAATGTATTCAGATATTATAAAAGAACAAAATTCAGGAGGATACCAATTATGACAATCAAAGAGATCGTTGCTTCCATCAAGGCAAAACAGCCAGAAATCAAGACCGTATACTTTGTAGGCTGCGGCGCTTCACAGTCTGATCTGTTCCCTGCAAAATATTTCCTGGAGAACAACGCTAAGAAGCTTCGTACAAGTATCTATACTGCAAATAACTTTAATTACTCTACTCCAGCTGGTGTAGATGATACAGCTATCGTTATCACCTGCTCCTTAAGCGGAAATACACCTGAGACTGTAGCAGCTACCAAGCTGGCTGTTGAAAAAGGTGCTCATGTAGTAGCTGTAACTCATAAGGCAGATTCAGCTCTGGCTCAGAATGGTCAGTACCAGATCATCCATGGCTTCCATGAGAGCTATGGTGCAAAGATGGAAAAGCCTGCAAGAGTTCTGGAACTGGCTTGCGAGATTTTAAATGAGTACGAAGGCTATGAGCATTATGATGATATGCAGGATGGTTTAAGCAAGATCTTTGATCTGATCAATGATTCCTGCAAGCTGTTCCGTTCTACTGCTAAGAAGTTCGCTGAGGATCATTACAATGCACCAATCCTGTATGTAATGAGTTCCGGCGCTACCCAGTATACCGCTTATTCCTTCTCCATGTTCTTAATGATGGAAATGCAGTGGCTGCCATCCAGCACCTTCCATACCGGCGAGTTCTTCCATGGTCCATTCGAGATGGCTGATGAGAACGCTCACTATCTGTTAATGATGAACGATGGTCCTACCCGTCATCTGGATGCAAGAGCACTGACTTTCTTACAGCGTATGAACGCTAAGTACACTGTAGTTGATGCTAAGGACTTCGGTTTAAGCTCCCATATCAAGAGCACAGTTGTTGAATACTTCAACCCACTGATGATCGGTGGCGTTACCAGACTGTTAGGTGAAGAAATGGCTATCAAGCGTGATCATCCTCTGACAATGAGAAGATATATGTGGAAGCTGGAATACTAATTTCCTGTATACTCTCCAAAGAATATGATAAATAAGAAATGCCCCGGAAGTATCACTTCCGGGGCATTTAATGCGTTAGGAGACATTTTATGGAAACACGGTTATTTTAGCAGATCACATCCTAAAACCGGTCTGCGGCGCTCGTAGGCAGTTACATGGTCGAATCCGGCCTGGATCAGAAGCTTTGCGGTTTCTTCAAAGTCAGCAGCTACATCGGCTGGCCTGTGGGAGTCAGAACCTACAGTGACGATCTCGCCTCCAAGCTCCTTATATCGTTTTAATGTACGAAGTCCCGGCATTGGTTCACCGGCGCCCTGGCGGATGCCGGATGTATTGACTTCGATGCCTTTTCCGCGGGAGATCACATTTTTAAGGATCTGGTCAATATAGCTTTCGTATCTTTCATATTCTACCGGGAAGCCGCAGCGTACCAGATGGCGTTTGATCAGATCGATATGGCCCAGACAGTCATATTCGCCGTAGGCGGAGAGTTCAATAAGGTGGCGGTAGTAGCTTTCTGTGATCTGGGGAACTGTAACGTCTGTGTAGTCCATTTTGCTGACATCTACATTTTCAATCTTATGGACAGAGCCAATGAGATAATCGAAAGGATAGTTCCTGATGATGTTAAAAGCCTCTTCACGGGCTAAATGGAGCTGTCCGAACTCCATACCGCTTTTAATGGTCAGGCGGCCTGCAAAGCGATTTATGCAGCGTTCTAAGTTGTCCCAGTACAGCTTTAAGTATTCTTCATGGAAAAACTGTCTGTGGATGCCGTGGGCATAGAATTCGTAGTGGTCTGTAAGAGCTATTTCTGTAAGGCCTTTGTCGATAGCTGCCTGACACATGTCCTCCATGGGGACTTTTGCGTCAGGTGAGACACTGTGCATATGGTAATCAGCGGTAAGCATATATCATTCCTCCTGTTGTTATGATGTTGGGGACAAAAAGTATTTTGTCTTTGGTATCTAACATATTAAAAAGACTGCTTTTTTGGTTCGGTACAGTCTGACCGGAAAAGCAGTCTTTTTGATATCATAATGAAAATTGAAGAAATCAGCCTTTTACTGCTCCGGATGTAAGTCCGCGTACAAACTGTTTAGACATGCAAAGGAACAGGAGTACCATTGGTAAAGAGGCGATCAGGATACCGGCTAACATTACAACGTAGTCGGATTTTAAGTCACCCTGGAAGGTCATCAGACCTAACGGGATGGTCATTAATTTTTTATTCTCAAGGAATACGTTTGCAAATAAGAATTCATTCCATACATTGTTTAAGTTTACAATGGCACAGGAAGCCATAACCGGCTTACTGATAGGAAGGATGATCTGTGTAAAGCGCTGGAAGCTGTTACATCCGTCTACGATCGCTGCTTCTTCTAATTCCTTTGGAATGGAGATGAAGTAAGCTCGCATTAAAAACATGGTAAATGGGATACGGAATGCTATGTACGGAAGAATCAGTGCTGCACGGGTATTGTAAAGCTTTAATGCCTGTAAGATTTTGTACAGAGGTACTAAAGCAACCTGCTCGGAAAGGGCCATACCGCCTAAAATAAGGAAGAATACGAAACCGCTTCCGGGAAGGGAAAAACGGGTCAGTCCATATGCCAGCATAGAGCTTAAAAGCAGGATGCACAGAATGGAAATAGCACTGACGATAATGGAGTTCTTAAAGTAGAAGAGAAGTCCTTTGCCCCATGCAGTTGCGTAGTTGACAAACATCCATTTTTTTGGAAGAGCCAGGGAGTTTAAGAACATTTCCTGGTTTGTCTTTAAGGAGTTTAACACCAGCCAGCATACAGGAAGCAGGATGATAGCTACCATTAACAGAAGAAATACATGGAGCAGTACGGAACAAATCCGGGTTTTTAATACATATTTGTCTTTCATACCAAAACCTCCTTATATCTCTCCGGAACGGCTCACCTTCAGCTGGAAGATAGAGGCGGGTACGGGGATGACAAAAAAAAAAAAAACAACGGTAGTTGCTCCAGCCATACCCATATCATCATGTAAGAATGCGTTCTGATACAGGAATAAGCCAAGTACCTGGGAAGCATTTCCAGGACCACCGACAGTGGTGGAGTAAACCTCGGTAAACAGCTTGAATGCACCGATCACAGTGATAATGGAGCAGACAATCAGCTGTTCCTTTGCAAGGGGAAGGATAATGCTTACTGCGCGGCGGATGGGACCTGCGCCGTCAATAACAGCAGCTTCAATGTAGTCTCTGGACACGTTCTGGAAAGCAACTACCATTAACAGGGTAATGTAACCGGTGAACTGCCACTGGCTCATTGCGATGATACAGAAGATAGCCAGGTTTTTATCACCTAACCAGGTCTGCTGCATGCTCGCAAGTCCGATGTGCTTTAAAAATGTGTTTAAAAGACCAAGCTGCGGGTTGTAGATAAAGTTAAACATCATACCAACGGCAGTCAGGGAAACCAGTGCCGGAAGGAAATAGATGTTTCTGCAAATCGATTTAAAGCGGTCACTGGCAAGTCTGCTCTCTAACAGGAAAGCCAGGAATGTTCCAAATCCAACCTGCACGATCAGGGAGATCACGCAGTAATACACATTGTTCCGGATCATGATAGGGAATGTATCATTTGTAAATAATCTGCGGAAATTGTCAAGTCCTACAAACTTCATGGAAGAAGAGTAGGAAGAAAGACGGAAAAAGCTGTATACAAGGTTAACGATAATAGGGATATAAACAAAGCCAAGGACCATTAAAAGGCCGGGGATCACATATAAATACGGTGTGAGTTTTGTTTTCTTTTTCATCCTGACACCATCCTTTTCTTTAAAGATAGGGAGCAGATGCTGCTCCCTATCGTGGATTTCTTATAAAACTTTAACGAAAACTATTCAACCAGTTTCTGGGCTTCAGCAGCTACCTTCTGGATCTTAGCCATTGCGTCAGTTGGGGTTACGTCACCATTTGTGATGTCGGAGATCTGGGTCAGATACTCGTCGCAAACTGTGGAGTACAGAGCGTTATCAAACCAGATGTCCATCTTCTTAGCGTTGGAGATTACATCGTAAGCACTCTTTAAGGACTCATCGGTTAAAGTCTTGTCCAGACCAAGGGAAGCGTTGAACCAGCCAACCTGCTCAGCCTGCTGTGCACCAACTTCAGCACCAAGGAACCATTTTAAGAACTCTACGCACTCATCTGGGTACTTGGTCTTAGAGGAGATCGCAAATCCTTCAGGAGCGCCGGATACCAGATTTGGATTACCCTTAGCACCTTCAATGGTTGGGAACTTGAACATTCCCCAGTTCAGATCTGGGTTTTCCTGCTTAACATTGGTGATCTCAACTAACTCTGCAAAGAGGATAGCGTTCTGTCCCTGAGTAAAGCCTAAACGGGCCATATCATGGGTCATACCATTTACACCTGTGTTCATGTAGGATACTAACTGCTGGTATTTTTCAAGAGCTTCTGCATATCCTGGATCGGTAAATTCACCGGTCTTAGGATTGTAATCCTTTGCTCTGGTCTCATCATCTACTAACTGCTCATTTAATGCACCGATGTAGTGAGCAGATGGCCACTTGTCCTGATTTCCCTCTGCGATAGGATCCATACCGGATGCTTTGATCTTGTCAAGAACATCGATGAACTGATCCCATGTCTCAGGAACTTCCAGTCCTAACTCGTTGAAGATATCTTTGTTGTAGAAGAATTCTTTTGCATCCAGACGGAATGGGATACCATAAACCATGCCATCTGCCGTTGTGTATTCATTCATCTGTGTTTCCATCAGAGAAGCTTTCCAGTCAGGATCTGCTTCCATATATGGAGTTAAGTCTAATAACAGGCCTTCACGGATAAATCTCTCAGAGAACTCACCGCAGAAGCTGAAGAAGATATCTGGGCACTCATCGGAACCAACTACGACTTTGATCTTCTCTTTGTATGGCTGGTTCTGTGCGCTGGTCACTTCAAACTTGATATCTGGATGAAGGGATTCGTACTCAGCAAGTTTGCTTTCAATGAAGCTGTTGCATGGATCATCAGGGAAACGATGGAACAGTTTGATGACTTTTACGTCACCGCTGTTTCCGGAATCAGCAGCTGCTTCTGTTTTGTTTTCTCCACTGCCTGCTGCGGCTGTGGTGCTGTCAGAAGAGGAACTGCCGCCTCCGCATGCGGTAAGGCCCAGTGCCATTACTGCTGCAAGTCCAAGGCTTACGGTCTTTTTCAGTTGTTTTTTCATAATGATCTCCTTTCGGTCCTCAGTTTCCGGTGTCTCTGTTATATTGATACAACACATAACATCTTAGTACAAAGCATACCACATTGTTATATGACTTGCAACTGTTTTTTTAATGTTTTTGTAACTTTTGTTGATAAAGTTTTAACTAACCGGTACTTTTTTGAGAAAAAATGACGACGTTTCTTAAGAAAATAAAATTATTTCATAAAAAACGCCGTTGTTTTTAAAGTTCCTCTTTATAGTTGTATTGTCTCACCTGAAGAATATTAGGTATAGCATTTTGTACTATGAACTTACGTAACAATCGTAAGACGGTATCTCTGGGGGTTGGTAAGCAGCTTGCTGTAATGCAGCACTTCATTATCCTGATCGAAAACCTCATCCTTTTGCAGCAGGAGGGCATGTTTTTCCGGAACCCCCAGACGCTGTGCTTCTTCCGGTGTGGCATAGCAGATCTCTACTGTTTTAACAGAATGGGTTGGGATCAGTCCGTGGTTATGGAAAAACTCATAGGTAGAACCTAAAAGATTTTCCTTTAACAGAAATTCCATCCGCTTTGGATAGTAGCTGTCCTCGATCATCACCGGCACATCGTCATTTTTACGCAGACGGACTATACGCAGCACTTTTTCGTTTTCATCTACACGAAGCTTTCTGGCAATGGAGCCGTCAGGGGTTATCCATTCTACAGTTATCAGTTCTGCAGATGGCACATGCCCGTCCATTTTGCTCATTTCCGTAAAGCTTATGATCTGGTTGTCTACAACACGGTGCAGTTTCTTTTCTGCCACAAAGGTCCCAATGCCCTGTTTGCGTACTACGAAACCGTCATCTGCCAGCAGTTCAATGGCTTTGCGCACAGTAATGCGGCTTACTTCAAAATGCTGGCTGAATTCTGCCTCTGTCATCAGCTTGTCCCCGGCTTTTAATTTACCGTCTGTGATCTGCTGTTTGATCTTTTCGGACAGCTGTTGGTAAAGAGGCACCATAGAATTTTTTATCATGAATATTTATTTCACTCCTAATACATTACATTTATATTGTTTTGCTTAAATACGACATGGCTATAAAAACAGGTGCGTGAAAAATTCCGAAACTGGGAGAATGTTAATCGATAATAGCAGTTCCGTAGCCGAAAGCCCCCTCTAAGCTGCAGACCTTCGCTGCAAATTTTGCTCCACAGTCCATGGCATGCTTTAGCTGGGCGATCATATGGTCATGGTCACCGACAAAAAGAGCTCCATTTTCCTGAAGCAGGGTAGTGAGCAGAGTGGAGAAATAGGAATCTCCGGCGCCCATGGTATCTAATACGGTTTCTGCTTTATAAGCAGGTGCATAGACGATCTCACCGTCATAAAGTGCATAGGAGCCGTCTTCTCCTACGGTACCTACTACTAAGGTTACCCCGTAGGAGGCCGCTTTTTTCATTTCACGCTCTCTTTCCTCTGCAGTTAAATGTGCGCAGGAAAGAAGAGCTACTTTGATATGAGGACACACTTGTTCAAACAGGGCATCGTCCCATACAGTAGAGAAATCAAAGGCAATAGGTACACCTGTCTCTTCTAATAAAGACAGATCATTATAGATATAGCTGTTTGTATTGGAGTAGATCACCTGGAAGGACTTGATATAGTCCAGATCTTCTTTTGTAAAGTCAAATGGATGTTCTTTAGCAACACCACCGCGGTTGGAGCCTAAGAATACACGATCCCCGTCCTTTAAGGTAACGCGGGCTGCACCGTTTTCACCGTGGAAATGTCTGGAATGGCTGAAGTCTACGCCTAGCTGGGTTAAGATCTTGCAGTTGTATTCAGCAACGCCATCATCACCAAATTTGCCAAGATATGCTGGTTTTCCGCCGTTCATAATGGAATAGACACATGTGTTTACACACTGTCCCCCTGGATACATTTTTCCTCTGGATAAGTATTTATCCACTACATTATCACCAATGGCAATGATTTTTGCTTCACTCATATTAAAAACCTCCGGTTATTTGCTCATATTTCCTGTCGGATGTCCGCAGGACAACAACAATCTGTTAGATACAATATATAACAATATATAACATCTTGTCAATGAGTTTGTATATTCCCGGAGGTTTTTCTTTTGTGCATGATTACATATACGGTTCAAACATTTTGAAGTTTCGGCAGTCAGCCTCAAATGGCTTCTGATAATAGTCGGAAGCAGTGATCTCCTGACTTAAAAGTCCGGTGTAGCCGTTTTTATTTACAGTTTCAAGCCAGTTTTTCAGGTCGTGATTTCCGTCGCCCCAGATCAGATGTCCGTAGGGAGTTCCGTCTATGAAGTGCATGTGTACAATGTTCTCGGCTCCTAAGGTATCAAACCACTGCTGTAAAGTCTCGCCTGCCACACCCATTGGACAGGTGTCGATCATGGCTTTAAAATTAGGATGGTTTATTTCCGTAAGCATCCGTTTTACATCATCAACAGTGGTTGCCAGATTGGTCTCATCCGGGCGAAGGGATTCCATAGCAAGAGTAATGCCCTTTGTGCCGGCATAATCGGCCAGCCGTGCCAACATGTCGCGGCCACGTTTCCAGCCTTCTTCCCGGTCTTCGTTTAAATATCCACGTCCGGAGTGTACAGCCATAACCGTACAGCCAAGTTCTTCACCGGCATCCAGGCCTTTTTTGAAATATTCAAAGCTTTTGGCATACAGATCCGGGTCTCCGGCTGCAAACTGATAGGGGACAGTACAGTTTTCCGGGGTGATGACCTGGATGGTAAGACCACGTTCTCTTGCCATTTTGCTTACTTTTTTACAGTCATCATATTCCAGGTTGCTTAAGAAAAAATGAGGAGAACCAGCCCATAATTCGATGGTCTTAAAACCGGCCCGCATCTGGGATTCCAGAAAATATTCCAGAGAATAGAATTTATAATGGATGTTCATGCCGGATACCTGGTTAGGTCGTATTAGTTTCATTTTGAGTACACTCCTTTAACTGTAAATTTTTTAAATTGAGTATAACACAGGAAAGCCGGGGCGTACAGATAGGAAAAAATTAAGGTATGTTTCTTTTTGTAACATGCCATATACCGTGTATGATCAGAACCGAACCAATAAAGGAGGACAGACCAAAGGGTTCCCGAAGAAATAATATTCCTGCGAACATGGACCACATGGTCTGCAGGTTGGAGAAAGCAGCAAGTTAAATGTGTTCCTAATATAAGCTGAGTGTATCATTGCAGGTGTATCTTGTAAAATACAGAGAAATCATATATTATATTGAATGGATTGAATATATTTGACTGATATTGGATGAAGCAGCAGGTCTGTTTTTTTGAAAATTGGTGTGGTGGATATAAAACAGGAGGATGTAAAGGGCATGATAAACAGAGATGACATGCTGGAGTTGACCAGGCGTATGACACCGGCCAGAGCTTCCGTAGGCCGGATCGCAGGGGCCTATTTTGATGAAGAAGGCTATGTGGACGGCACGTTTAATACGAATTTTCTGAAGCTGTCAGCCAGTGAGCGTACCAGAAATTTAAATATGGCGAAAACGGTGCTGATTTCTAAGACAAATGAGCAGTTAAAGGAATACAGAATTACAAAAGAAATGGGAAAGCCGGGAAGTGTATGGCAGCTTCTTGATGGCGTAAAAGAGTCAGAAATGAAGAATGATGGGTATATGGATCTGTTTTACGAGGTTCTGGGAGAGAAATATCATCCGGGATATCCGTTTTCCTGCTTTATGTATTATGGTCAGTATGATGTGCCGGTAAAGGGAACGGACAAGGAGTGGATGGAAGGCTCTGAAGAGGTCTATACTTATCTGCTGTGTGTTATCAGCCCGCTGACAGGTGAATATGAGCCTGGGGTACCGGAGTTTGGATTTTTGTATCCGGCTTTTAAGGACCGGAGTACAGGCTGGGAGTTTGTAAATGTGTATGAGAAGCTGCCGGAACGGGTGCACCGGGAATGGATGGAATGGCTGTTTAAATAAAAAGCAATAATAAATAAAATAATGAGAAATGAAGTTTGCGTTAAATATACTCTCGGAAAATCGGCTGCAAAGACAAGTGTAGGAAAGACTCCGAGAGTACATATTAAAAGGAAAAGGTGAAAATGACAAAGGCTACAACAAAGAAAAAACTGGCTGTTTTAGGAAATGGATTTCTGGCGGGGATCATTGTAGAGGCTTATAACAAGGGTCTTCTGGAGGAATATGAGCTGACCGGTATATTGGGACGGACAAAGGAAAAGACCGAAGCACTGGCAGAAAAAGGCGGTTGCCGTCCATGCAGCACTTTAGAAGAACTGCTGGAAGACAAGCCGGATTATGTGGCAGAGGCAGCTTCTGTTAAAGCTGTTCAGGATTATGGTATGAAAATATTGTCCGGCGGGGCAGATATGATCCTGTTATCTATTGGTGCACTGGCAGATGAAACATTTTACAGAAAGATCAGTGAATGTGCAAAAGAAAATGGAAGAAAGATCCACATTGCTTCCGGTGCCATTGGCGGTTTTGATGTACTGCGGACTATTTCTCTTATGGGACAGGCACAGACTTCTTTCCACACAAAAAAAGGACCGAAATCCCTTTCAGGAACACCGTTGTTTGAAGAAAGTCTTATGACGGACAGAGAAGAAAAGCAGGTATTTCATGGAAGCGCAAAGGAAGCTATTTCTATTTTGCCTACAAAGGTAAATGTAGCCATTGCGGCTTCTTTGGCATCTTCCGGCCCTGAAAATGTGGATATGAGTATTTTTAGTGTCCCGGAAATGATGGGAGATGATCACAAGATCACAGCCCAGATACCGGGAGTAAAGGCAGAGCTGGATATTTATTCCAGTACCAGTGCTATTGCGGGATGGAGCGTTGTGGCAGTGCTTAAAAATCTGGTTTCACCGGTTGTATTCTAAATAACAGGAATATAAAAAGGGAAGCTGACATTGCATCAGCTTCCCTTTTAAAAATCTTATTTTAAGCCATTTCTTAGAACTTGCCAGCCTTTGCAGCTTCCTCGATGGAAACAGCAACTGCAACAGTAGCGCCTACCATAGGGTTGTTGCCCATACCGATCAGACCCATCATTTCTACGTGAGCAGGAACGGAAGAGGAACCAGCGAACTGTGCATCAGAGTGCATACGTCCCATGGTATCGGTCATACCGTAGGAAGCAGGACCTGCTGCCATGTTGTCCGGGTGAAGAGTACGTCCTGTACC
>OBZV01001107.1_pt1 | contig 10740 bp, 7 predicted proteins | sample 1501581 | NCBI WGS metagenome assembly OBZV01 (sample SAMEA2580257, study PRJEB22360) | human gut metagenome | biome: human gut; feature: human-associated habitat; material: faeces | place: Denmark | collected 2008/2010
TATGTGGGCTATTTTTCTTTTGGAAAGGAGCCAAAGGCGAACTTTCCTATAAAGTAAAAAAGACAGGAGCCTAAACTCCTGTCCTAAACCACATATCATTATAACAAATAATCTTTATTTCTCAAGTTCTTCCGTCTCAATAATAAACTTCACACTACCCTTCGTTCCACTAGCCTTCTTCGTAAATGTCTGATAGTTTTCTCCTTCATCCATCACTGCATCAGCTCTATCTAAGATCTCTTTTGCATCATCATTGATCGTATTGACAAGTTTCTCAATACCGTCTTTTCTGAAAGTTAACATCCCTTTGTTCAAGGTAACAGCTCCATTTTTCAGTGTTGCAATTCCTGTTGTCATCTGTCCCATTCCATTATCCAGTGTTTTGGCACCTTTGCTTAACTTCTTCGCTCCATTTGCTGCTGTTTTTGTTCCACTGTTTAATGTCTTAGCTCCTTCATCTAATTTCTTGATGGAAGATGCCAGTGTCTTAGATGATGTCTTTAACTGTCCGGTTCCTGCCGCGATCTGTTTTAATGCAGATTCTAACTGTGCTGTGGATGTCTTTGTCTTTGTTAGCAGATTTTGAATCTGGGTTAAGCATCCTGATACGATCTGAAGGTCTGTCTGTGTTTCTTGCAAGCTTGTTCCGATAGATCCTGCGTAGGTTCCTAAATTCTTTGCCTGACCTCCTACAGATTGTGCATAACCGCCTAAGTTTTCTGCATCTGTCTTTAAAGAACCTGCAATCGTTGTAAGCTGTGCTTTCTGCTCATCTGTAAGAGAACTATAATTATTCTTGATAAATTCTCCAATTGCTCCTGCCTGATCTCCAACATCTGTTGCTGATGCTCCAATAGACTCTGCTAATGCACCTAATGTCTTCGCTGACACACCAACACTTTCTGTCTGTGTCTTAATATTCATCAGTTCTTTTGTGATTCCTGTCTGTGCACCCTGTAGGTTAGACTGTAATTTTGCCTGATCACTTTCGCTTGGTGTACTATTCTGCAGTTCTTTGAGAATCTGTCTCACTCCATTATCTAACTTCTCTGTAGATGATGGTAAAGCACTGGTTCCTTTCGCTAACTGACTGGTTCCATTCTTTAATGTTGTAGATCCATTGACCAGTTTGTCAAGTCCTGTTGCTAACTGTTTGGAACTGACTGCAATCTGTTTTGTTCCTGATTTTAATTTTCCAGAGGCTGTAACTAATTTTTCAATTCCCTTTACTAAATCTCCAGAACCATCACATAACTTATCTGTCGCATTTTCAAGGTCCTTTAGGGAATCTGTTAATTCACTTAAATCTCCTGCATCATCTAAACCGAACTCTGATAACGTATCGGAATTCGCAACTGTCGCTGTGACTGTCATCTGGAAGTCTTCTACATCAGCTGTGATCTCAAAATCTTCTGGAATATCGAAATTTGATCCAATACTTGTATTCTTAAGGTTTAAGCTGTCTGCTAATCCCGGCATTGCAACTCCAATAACGATATGTTTGTTACCATCGGAGATAACTTTTCCGTTTGTTGCTTTGACATTAGAGAAGTTATCTGTATTTAAGATCGCTGCTGTGATCATTGTAAATGGTGTATAGACTGTTGTCTGTTTTCCATTGATCGTTTTGGTTACTGCGGAATGATTTTCATATTCATAACGAATCTTTACTTTTCCTGATTTACCAACAAGTTTCTTTGGTGAAATTTCTTTTCCATCCAGATAGTATGTGACTTTCATAGATACTGGCAGATTTTTGTCACTTGTTCCCTGATAGTAAATATCTTTTCCATTGGCATTCCATGTAATACTGTCCTTTTTTCCTCGTTTATACGTCTCATTCCCTTTAACATTCTCAACGTCTGTCAGGTCTGTAGCATCTTTGATCTTTGCTTCACCTGAGAAATTCTTTAACCAGTCACTGACAATAACTGTTTTCTCTTCTCCATTCGCATCCGTTTTTACGTATACGGTTTCTTCTTTATCTGCAGTGGACTCGCTGGCTGCTACCGGTACTGCTGCCGGAATTGTAAGAGCTGCAGCGAGAAACATTGCTAATGCTTTCGATAATCTTCTTTTTCTCATAACAATCGCTCTCCTATTCTAAATAACCCATCTTGAGGGTTGTTTTACAGATCAATTTATCAAATATCATAAACATTGCCGGCAGAATAAAGATTACGGCAACGGTACTGATCACAGCTCCTCGTGCAAGTAAGGTACAGATCGCACTGATCATATCAATATTTGAGTAAATCGCAATACCGATCGTTGCTGCGAAGAAACTTAATCCACTTGTAATGATAGACTGCATGGATGTTTCATGTGCAATACGGATCGCTTCCATTTTCTTCTTGCCATTTATACGTTCCTTCTGATAACGGCTTGTCATCAGGATCGCGTAGTCAACGGTTGCACCTAACTGAATCGTTCCGATAACGATACTTGCAACAAACGGCAGCGATAATCCCGTGTAATATGGAACTGCCATATTGACACAGATCGCAAATTCGATCACGGCTACCAGAATCACTGGTAAGGAAATGGATTTAAATACAATTAAAATGATCACAAAGATTGCCGCGATCGATGCGATATTTACATTTCTAAGGTCAACATTGGTTACTGTCTCCAAGTCATTCATCAACGGTGCTTCTCCAATAACCATAGAACCTGGACTGTATTTCTTCACAATGTTGTTGATCTCGTTGATCTGTTTATTTACTTTCTCGGTTGCTGATTTGTAATTTGAACAGATAAACTGCATCTCATACTCATCACTTTGCAACATCTCTTTCATAGAAGAAGGAATCATATCAGATGGAATACTAGAACCGATCACGGAGTTCATTCCGAGACACCATTCAACTCCGTCGACTTTATCGATTTCTTTCTGCATATTGCTTAATTCCTTCTGACTCATGCCGTTCTTGATCATGACCATATGGATGTTACTCATTCCGAATTCTTCACTTAACTTCTTATTCGCCACATTACTTGGTAAGCTTTGTGGAAGTGATTTGTCAATATTATAGTAAATCTCTGTATGATTATTTCCATAAATTGCTGGGAACAGCAAAATTAAAAATACTACAATCGTTGTTTTATAATGTTTTGTGATAAAGTGTGATGCATTCGTAAGATCTGGCATCAGTGAACGATGGTGTGTCTTCTCAATTAATTTATCACAGATCAGGATCAATGATGGCAAAACTGTTACACAACAGATAACCCCGATAATAACACCTTTCGCCATAACAATACCTAAGTTAGCTCCTAATGCAAATGTCATAAAGCACAGTGCTGCGAATCCAGCGACCGTTGTAACGGAACTTCCTGTAATGGACTTAAATGTATTCGAAATCGCATGTGCCATCGCACGTTCTTTGTCACCTTCAAATCTGATCTTATTACTCTCATAACTGTGCAGAAGGAAGATCGAATAATCCATCGTAACTCCTAACTGCAAGATCGCAGTCAATGCCATTGTAAGATAGGACACATCGCTTAGGAAAATATTCGTTCCCAGGTTATAAAGAATTGCCATTCCGATACTTAACAGGAATAAAAAAGCAACTGCAAAGGATTCCATTGTGACAAATAATACGATCAGAGAAAGTACTGCTGCGATCGTTACGTAGATTGGAATCTCCTGCATAACCAGGTTCTTAATATCGGTAACTACCCCTGACATGCCACTGATAAAGCACTGTTTTCCAACAATCTTACGCATCTGTGTGACTGCTTCCATCGTGTTATCAGATGATGTTGTTTCTTTAAACATTGCGATCATCATTGTTGCGTTCTTATTAAAGAAAACTTTCCTTACTTTCTCAGGAAGCATCTCTTTGGGAACGCTTAGATCAGCGATGTCATCATACCAGATGATCTTATCAACGTGATTGACTTTCTCTAGTTTCTGTTTTAATTTCTGTACGTCATGAAGATTCATATCTTCGACAATGATCATCGAATAGGCTCCGGCTCCAAACTGATCTACCATGATATCCTGCCCCTTCACCGTCTCCAAAGAGTCTGGAAGGTAACTTAAGATGTCATAATTGATCCTTGTCTTCACGATTCCAATGGTTGATGGAATCAATAAAATGAAAGCCAGGAAGACGATGAATTTTCGATGATGTACTAATTTCTTTGCAAATTGTATCATAGCATCCTCCCATCTACATTTATGACGAATAGTCATTTTTAATCTATATAATGGTATACACCAAAAATGACCAAAAGTCAATAAACTTCTTGAAAGTTTTTGACTTTTGGTCATTTTTTCGTTATACTAAAGAAGATGAAAGGAGAAATTACTATGAAAAAGGTCGAATTAAATAAGAAAAAGAAACAAGATGCCCTTTTGAATACGGCATACCAACTGTTTACAGAAAAGGGATTCCAGAAGACCTCCATCTCCGATATCGTAAATGAAGCTGGCGTTGCTAAGGGTACTTTTTATTTGTATTTTAAAGATAAATTAGACATCCGATATAAATTGATCGCCAAAAAATCTGCAGAAGTATTTAAACACGCCTATCAGGAACTTCAAAAACAATCCATTGATCATTTTGAAGACCAACTGATCTTTATCGTTGACCAGGTCATCGGAGCATTAAATGCTAATCCGACTCTGTTAAAACTGATCTCAAAGCATCTAAGCTGGGGAATGTTTAAGAATTCCTTGGTAGAACCGATCGATGATGCCCAGAGAAATATTTATGATATCTATATGGATCTCTTGAAGAATTCTGGTCATGAATTTGATCATCCGGAAGTTATGATCTATATGATCATCGAGATGGTCGCAGGGTCTTGCTATAATGTTATTTTGACTGGGGAGCCTGTTTCAGTTGATGAATTGAAGCCTTATTTGTATCAGTCAATTCGGTTGATCATACAGAATCATATATTGTGATTTGTAGTTTGATGACGGAAATTATTGGTGGAATATTATAAAAAGAAATCATGTGTCAGCAACCCACTCGCTAAGTGCAGACGTGTCCGTACGGTTGCCAACATATGATTTCTTTTTATAATATTCAAATAATTTACGTTATTCAAACCACTACACTGTGTGTATATTTAACGGTATTGGCTAATCATTTTTGTATTCGCTAACAGAAGATTATCTTTCACTTTCATCCCTGCTCATCTTAATCATCTCATCCCTCGCCTTTTCCATGTAATGATTTCCTTTTGTTGTTTCTATTTTACTTAATTCTATCACATGGAATTGAAATTTACTACTATAGGATTGTCCTGTTTTTAATCCTTCTGTAAACATCCGACAATTGTAAAACAAACTTCGTTCCGCCCAGTCCTCTTGATATGTATTTTGCATTTCAATATTAATCTTCTTGCCACCATTCTGCCCTACATACACACCCTCTTGAATTTTTCAATCTTAAATTGTCCACACTCTAGACATCTGGTATATGATAAAAAATAAATAAACGATCGGAAGAACAGCATTAGAATTTTGCCACGTTTTTTACAGATTCGCAGCCGGCTTGGTGCGTTGTTTGAGCCACAAAGAGTCCTGTTTTCAATACCCTTGAAGGCGAGTTACGCAAGGAAAGCCGGCGAATCAGCGATTTGTAAAAAACGTGAGGAAAATTCTCTAGCTGCTCTTCCGATCGTTTATTTATTTTTTATCATATACTCAAAATCTACAGTTGGCCAACTACAATTAAAATTTAATACACTCTGATTACTGTAGAAATCTCACGAGTATGTTCCATTCCCTTAATCTCAACCAAAGCATCTGCAAAGTTCTGCTCCAGTACAAGATCCGTGATAACAACTAATTCTGCCATATCATTAACCTTGTTCTTCTGAATCACCTGTGCGATACTTACTTGATTCTTTCCTAATGTATCTGCGATTCGAGCAAGAACTCCTGGTTTGTCATCAACTAACAATCTCATGAAATATTTGCTTTCAATCTCTGTGATCTTCTTGATTGGAAGGTCTTTGTAGCATGTACAATGGATTCTTCCTGTGCAATAGAACTGAATATTACGTGCGACATCAATGATATCTCCCATAACTGCACTTGCTGTTGGGAATTCTCCTGCTCCTCTTCCATAGAACATTGCATCATCAACTGCATCTCCATGTACAAAAACTGCGTTAAATGAATCATTGACAGTTGCCAATGGATGATCACTTGGAATCAGCATTGGATGAACACGTACTTCAATTCCAGATTCTGTGTTCTTTGCTACCCCTAACAATTTGATCGTACATCCCATTGCTTCTGCATATTTGATATCTTTTGCTGTGATATTTGTGATTCCTTCTGTGTATACATCATCAAATGTGACTCTAGAGTTAAACGCAATGGATGCCATGATCGCCATCTTACGTCCTGCATCATATCCTTCGATATCAGCTGTTGGATCTGCTTCTGCATATCCTAATTCTGTTGCGAGTGCCAAAGCTTCATCAAATTCCATTCCTTCGTGTGTCATCTTTGTCAGAATGAAGTTTGTTGTTCCATTGACAATACCCATTGCTTCTGAAATATAGTTTCCTGCCAGACACTGTTTTAATGGACGGATAATTGGAATTCCACCTGCAACAGATGCTTCAAATAATAAGTCACATCCATTATGGGAAGCGATATCTAATAATTCACCACCATGCACTGCCATTAAGTCTTTGTTCGCTGTGACAACATTCTTACCTGCCTGAAGAGCTTCTGTAATATAAGTACGGGCGGGTTCAATTCCACCCATAACTTCCACTACGATCTGAATCTCATCATCTGTGATAATATCTTCCCACTGGTCAGTTAATACAGAAGGGTCAATTCCTTCTCTCTTCTTGTTCTTGTCTCTAACTAGAACTTTGCTGACAGTCAGACCTGCACCAACTTTGTGAGGTAATTCTTCTCTCTGGCGTTCGATCAGTTTGTATACTCCTGTTCCGACAGTTCCAGAACCAAGGAGGGCTACTTTGATGTTCTTTAACTCTTCCATGATACACTTCCTTTTCTGTTTTTGTTTATCTTTGCTTTTATCGAAATGTGATCTTTTAATCTGATAAATTCGTATAAGTAGTTTTTAGTATATCATATTTTTTTTGATTATCCTATATTTTTTTAATTTCTAGTTAGGAAAAACTATTATGTATAGTTCCAATATTACACCAAACAATACTTCTATTGACTATTTTTCTCATTTCTGTTGACATCAATATTTAAAAGTATTATATTTAAAACATAAACAATTAAGCAATCATTTAATCTTATAAAAAGGAGATTTCTATGGATAAAACGGAGAAATATAACATTGCTTCCATGGATATTCATGGTCATGGATGTGATGTTACAGAATTAAAACATGTTCTTCCACCAGAAGAATTTGCCATTGAAACTGCCAGTTTATTTGGTCTGTTAAGTGACAGTACCAGACTTCGTATTTTGTATCTTTTATACCACCGTGAAGTCTGTGTTAGAAATATCGCAGAAGCGATTGAGATGAGCCCACCAGCAGTGTCTCATCATCTTCGCTCTTTGAAGCAATTAGGTGTGATCACAAGCAGACGAATTGGGAAAGAAGTTCATTATACGATCGCAGACACTGCAGACGGAGAGCTTGTATCTGATCTGTTAAAGACTGTATTTGAAAGGAGGGGTATTTATGAAGAAGACTTATGAGTTTGAGAATCTTGGCTGTGCTCATTGTGCAGGTAAAATGGAAGAAAAAATCGGGAAACTTCCTGATGTTGAAAGTGTAAATCTTTCATTTCCTATGAAAAAAATGTATGTTGAAACTTCTCGTGAAGATCTGCTTCCTGAGATTCAAAAGATTTGTACGGATATTGAACCGGATGTTATTGTGACGGAAGTTACGAAAAAATCATCTAAACGGAGAAAACATGTGGAAGAAGATTCTCATGAAAGTCATGAACATCATCACCATCACGATGAACACTGTGACTGTGGATGTGATCACAACCATAATGAACATGAGCACCTCGAACATCATCACCATCATGATGACCACTGCGACTGCGGGTGTGAACACGATCACGAAGAACATGAACACCACAAACATCATCACCATCATGATGACCACTGCGATTGTGTCTGCTGTGATGATGACGATGACGATGATGAATCAATTGCAGCTGCTGCAAATCGTGAAGGAAATGGTCAGGCAACCGTATTTATTGTCGAGAAATTAGGCTGTGCTCATTGTGCAGGTAAAATGGAAGAACAGATTTCTCATCTTCCCGGTGTTGAAGCCGTCAATCTGACATTTGCAACAAAGCAGTTACGTGTATGGTCTGATGATGCCAAAACATTATTGCCTCAGATTCAAGATATTTGTACTTCTATCGAACCAGATGTCAAAGTCGTTGTCCGTGAAAATACTGTCCGTGCACAAAAAGAAGCGAAAAAAGCCAAAGAGAATTCTGAAGATAACAGAGAATTCTGGGAACTTGGTGCTGGTATCGTTTTATTTATTGCCGGAAAAGCATTGGAATCTTCCAAGCCTGTATACAGTATGGTATGTTTTATCCTTGCATATTTAATCTTAGGAATTAAGATCGTATGGACCGCTCTCAAAAACATCTCTAAAGGTCAGGTTTTTGATGAAAACTTCTTAATGAGTATCGCAACGATCGGTGCTTTCGGCGTCGGAGAATTTGCGGAAGCGGTCGGTGTTATGATGTTTTATCGTATTGGTGAATTATTTGAAGAAAAAGCTGTGGAACGAAGCCGTTCCCAGATCATGGATGTCATTGATATGCGACCTGAAGTTGTCAACCTTGTTGATGATCATGGAGATGTCACTGTAATTGATGCCGAAGAAGCTGAAATCGGAGATATCTTATTAGTACGTCCTGGTGACCGTATTCCATTAGATGGTATCATCACAGATGGGGAAACGATGATCGATACTTCTCCTGTTACTGGAGAACCCATTCCTGTTTCTGCCTCTGCCGGAACAGATGTAACTTCTGGATGTTTAAATACTTCTGGTGTTATTAAGATCAAGGTAGAAAAAGTACTGGAAGAATCTATGGTCACAAGAATCATGGATTCCGTAGAAAATGCAGCCGCAAGCAAACCAAAGATGGATCGTTTTATCACACGTTTTTCTCGTGTATATACTCCATTTGTCGTACTTCTTGCCCTTGCAACTGCGATCATTCCTTCTTTAGTGACAGGAAACTGGACACACTGGATATACACAGCTTTAACTTTCCTTGTAATCAGCTGTCCTTGTGCCCTTGTATTAAGTGTACCTCTTGCATTCTTCTCTGGAATCGGAGCTGGATCTAAGATTGGTATCTTATTTAAAGGCGGGGCTGCACTTGAAACATTAAAAGATATTACTTCTGTTGTCATGGATAAGACTGGAACGATCACAAAAGGAAACTTCAAAGTTCAGGATGTGATCCCTCTCGGAAATGCAACCAGACATGAAATATTATCACTTGCTGCTTCCTGCGAAGAATCTTCTACTCATCCAATCGGAAAGAGTATCATGGAAGCTGCCAAAGATGAAAATGTAACTTATAAAGCACCTGAAAACGCAAAAGAAATCGCTGGACATGGTTCTGTTATCACAATTGATAACTCAGAAATCTTAGCTGGCAATAAAAAATTGATGGCTCAGTATCATGTAACTGGAGACTATCCAAAAACAACTTCTTATGGAACTGAAGTTTTTCTTGCAAAAGATGGTGTGTTAATTGGTGCAATCGTTATTGCAGATACATTAAAAGACGATGCGAAATCCGCCATTGCTTCCTTAAAAGCACAGAATCTTCACACGGTTATGTTAACTGGAGATTCCGAAACAACTGCAAATGCGATTGCAAAAGAAACTGGAATTGACGAAGTTTACTCAAGACTTCTTCCTGATGAAAAACTTGCCAAACTTCAGGAACAGAGAAGCAAACATGGAACTGTTATGTTTGTTGGTGACGGTATCAACGATGCCCCTGTATTAGCTGGTGCTGATTGCGGTGCTGCCATGGGAAGCGGTGCTGATGCTGCAATCGAAGCAGCAGATGTTGTATTCATGACTTCAAACGTTGAAGCAATTCCACAGGCAATCTCTATCGGCAAAAAAGCTTGCAAGATCGCTTGGCAGAATGTTGTATTTGCATTGGCGATCAAGGCATTAGTAATGATCCTTGGACTGCTTGGATTCGCAAATATGTGGATGGCTGTGTTCGCAGATAGCGGAGTCGCAATGCTATGCGTAATAAACTCTATACGTGCAATGAAATTGTGATTTGTCGTTTGAAGACGGAAATTATTGGTGGAATATTATAAAAAGAGATCATGTGTCTGCAACCCACTCGCGTTCGGACTCCCACGTAGCTGTACTAAGCTCCTGAATGGTCTAACGACCATCCACTCGCTAAGTGCAGACGTGTCCGTACGGTTGCTGACACATGATCTCTTTTTATAATATTCAAATAATTTACGTGATTCAAACCACTACACGGTGTGTATGTTATACGGTATTGGTTGATGATTTTTGTATTTATTAACAGAAGGTAACAGGACTTCTACAACACCAATTTGTTGGAATGTTTATGAAGCATAATAACATTACCTTCTGTCTGAAAATCCACTATTTTACAATCAATGCTGTCCTCCATACACATCTACTTAAATTTTCCAATCTTGTGAATTGTCCACTCTATAGACTTCAGGTATATGATAAAAAATAAATAAGCAACCGAAAGCGATGCATTGGAATT